>Ga0222714_10005623_pt1 | contig 11856 bp, 15 predicted proteins | sample C33_3DmetaG_FD_165048 | JGI IMG/M metagenome (GOLD analysis project Ga0222714, IMG submission 165048) | Estuarine water microbial communities from San Francisco Bay, California, United States - C33_3D | ecosystem: Environmental > Aquatic > Marine > Unclassified | place: USA: California... | reverse complement strand
AGAGATCAAAGCGATGATTGAGGCGAAGAAGACGCAGAAATGAAAAACAAGCTAGAGAGGCAATCCCCGAAACAGCCTTTCGATCCAATCGAGCCGGAAGATGCTGTAATCATCCGTGATCCCTTAACCGGCGAACAGCAGGTTTACCAAGGGCGCGACATAGATGAGGTAATCGACAGTTGGGTTATGGACGACCAGCCTATGCCGAAGCGGGGCAAGTCAGACTCTTGACCAAGGCGAAACTGTCCCTGCCATGCCGCCTAGAATCGCATTGGACAAGCCGCAACGCTCTGGACCGATGACAGGGAGCCTAGGCCGGGCCAGCACCGCAGAAGGGACAAGGCTCCTTTGCCGGAATCAATTCGCCGCACTGGCATTTGACTAGGCCGGACCGCAGCGCGGCTTGTTCTTGGTATGCCTTAGCTCTAGCGATTTTGTTTCCCGCCTCTTGCTCTTTTGCGTCTGGAGCAGTCTTTTTGTTGTCGCTTAGTGCCATGATGAGCAGTCCAAAAGGACCAAGCAGAAAGCCCAGCACCCACCCCGCCAGAGGATAGCCGCGCAGATGCCCGACGATGCCGGAGCCTAAGAAGAAAACACCCCATGTGGGTATGATGATGAGCATGGCGTATGAATAAACCAAGCAGAGCAGGTAAGGAAAGGCTTGAGCATCATTGAGCCTTCTTGAGCAAACCTGCCTTAAAAGGCCGTTTGCATATAGTCTGCATATGATTTTGGCGGTATGAAAAATCGTGTTTTTACTGCAACTTCTTGAGGGAAAACGCCTTAGAAAGAAGTGGCGGAGAGAGGGGGATTCGAACCCCCGGTACGGCTTTTGACCGTACAACGGTTTAGCAAACCGCCGCTTTCGACCACTCAGCCATCTCTCCGCGAAAGCTTCACCGGTCTTTCCGCGAAGGCGGGGTTAAACCGGAGGAGGGTTTTATAGGCATCAACCCTCATGTGGTCAAGCAGGCTGCGGAAAATATTTCAGGTTATTTGGCCCCCGAAACCGTTGGCTCCAGGCCGTGAGTCCTTGTTCTTGAGGTTCATCCGTAAAACGGCTGCTGCCTATGGTATGCATACTATTAGTTTCCGATATGGCTATGCACCAAAAAATGTCCCTCATGCGGCTGCTACAATACCTCGGGCGCGCCGTGTTCTGTGCCGGGGCATCCCCATTTGGGCAGAACCTTGCTGATCGGTGTGTTGTATCTCCTACTACGGGCTATTTTTGTGCGTGGCACGCGGATTTGCCACGACTGTGGTGGGAGCTACCAATTTCGGTCCAAAGGAGTGTTCGTTGCGATTGTGCGTTTGTTGCTCCTGAGCGGATTGATCGCCTGGACGGTTGGCAATCCTTAAAGGATATCGGCAGGCTTAGTGATATCCCAGCAGCCGCCCGCCTTGATAGACGACGAAGGAGGCGCCCCACGCCAGCACGCCCATGTAAACGAGTTGGAAAATCGCCCACTTCCAGCCGCCCGTTTCGCGATAGACCACGGCAACGGTGCTGACGCATTGCAGCGCGTAAACGTAGAAGACCATCAGGGTAAGGCCGAGCAGGGTTGTGTAGAGCACGGTTCCATCATCACGGGTTTGTGCTTTCAAGATATCGGCCAGCTTTTGTGTGCCTTCTTCCGAGTCGTCCGTCTCCACGTTATAAACGGTGGACATGGTGCTGACGAAAACTTCACGCGCGGCAAAGGAGGCCACAAGGCCGATACCGATTTTCCAATCCATCCCCAGCGGTTTGATGGCGGGTTCGATGAAGTGCCCCAAGCGGCCAGCAAAACTGTAGCGCAGGTTCTCACCTTTTTCGGTTTCATCGATCTCGGCCACCTTGGCTTCACGGGCCAAGGTGATTTCGGCTTCATCCAGAATACCCGGGAAATTCATCGTGGCGACGGCGCTGCGCTCGGCCTCAAACTGCGCGGCGCGCTCAGCATTGCGCGGGTAGGTGGAGAGAAACCACAGCAGGATGGAGATGCCCAAGATCACGGTGCCGGCGCGGGCGAGGAACATTTTGGAGCGGTCCCAGACATGCCGCACGGTCACGCTGAAGACGGGCCGCTTGTAGGGTGGCAACTCCATGATGAGCAGGGGTGGCTCTCCTTTGAGCAAGGTCCGCTTCAACAGCCATGCCATCGCAAAAGCGGAGACAGTTCCCAAAAGGTACATGCCCAGCATGGTGAATCCTTGCAGCTTGAAGATGCCGAAGATTTTTTTATCGGGGATGCACGCGGCGATGAGCAATGTGTAAACCGGCAAGCGCGCCGAACAGCTCATCAACGGTGCGATGAGGATGGTGGCCAGTCGGTCTTTGGGATTCTCGATGGTACGCGTGGCCATGATGCCGGGAATGGCGCATGCGTACGAGCTGAGCATGGGGATGAAGCTCTTGCCATGCAAGCCGACCTTGCTCATCAAGCGGTCCATCAAGAACGCGGCACGCGCCATATAGCCGCTATCTTCCAGCAGGCCGATGAAAAGAAAGAGCATGCAGATCTGTGGCAAGAAAACCACTACAGCACCTACGCCGGCGATGATGCCGTCGCACATCAGGCTCTGCAAATCACCGGGTGCCATCGTCGCTTTTACCTGATCGCTTACCCAGGTGACACCGCCATCCAGCAGATCCATCGGGATGCTGGCGAAAGTGAAGATGCTCTGAAAGATGAGCCCCATGATGCCGATAAAAATCAGCAGGCCCCAAAACTTATGCGTGATGATGCGGTCGGCCTTGTCACTGAAAGTCTCCTTGTAGAGCATCGTCTCCGTGGTGACTTCGGTGTGGATGCTGCCTACGGTGGCATAGCGTGCTTCGATCGGTCCACCGCGCCAGTCCACGTTTTCGGCATCCAATCTTTTGCGTGCGGCGGTGATGCGTTCGCTGATCTCCTTCGGCAGATGAAGGCTCTCTGTAGCGACCTTTTCATCCGTTAGCAGCAGCAGCGCCTCAGCGGTAGCGGCGGTGTGACGGTCCTTGATGCGGTCTTCGATCTCGACGGCGAGTTCAGCCAGCTCATGCTCCAGCGGCTTGGGCAGGATGCTGAAGCGGACCGGGCGAGGACGCACGCAGCCAGCCTTAACAATCTGCACGATGGCCTCCCGCAAGGCATCGAGGCCTTCACCGGCACTGGCCACCATGGGGATGACCGGGATGCCTAACCGCTGGGCTAATTTTTCCGCATCGACTTCGTGACCATTCTCCTTGGCCACATCCACCATATTCAGGGCGACGATGGCCGGGTAACCGAGCTCGATGACTTGGGTGGCGTAATAGAGGTTGCGCTCAAGATTGGAGGCATCCACCACCACTACCACAAGTGCTGGGGCGGGGACATCTGGTAAACGGTGAAAGAGGACATCACGGGAAACCTGCTCATCCAATGATTTCGGGCTCAGGCTGTAGGTTCCCGGCAGATCGAGAATGGTGACATCCATTCCATCCGGGATATGTCGTAGCTTGCCTTCTTTGCGTTCTACGGTGACGCCGGCGTAATTACCGACCTTGGCGCGCAGGCCGGTGAGTGCATTGAAGAGTGTGGTCTTGCCGCAATTAGGATTGCCGGTGAGGGCGAGATAGACTGGGGCGGCAGCTTGCTTGTTGACGTTGACTGACATGGCGATCGTTACGTCCGGACGTCAGGCAAGACGGACCAGAATCAATTCAGCTTCGTGTTTTCTAAGAGTAAGATGGTAACCGCGAACTTTGATCTCGATCGGGTCTCCCATGGGAGCATATCTGACTACTTCCACTTGAGTTCCCGTTAGCAAGCCCATCTCCATCAAGCGGCCCCGGCTTTCCGGTGCTACTTGGATAGTGGTGATGACACCTTTGGCCCCGACGGTGAGGGATGAGAGAGGCTGAGATACGGCTGACATGTCAGGCGGTAACCGGTTCCACCAAGATACCCTCAGCCAGCTTGGTGCTGATACCCAATCGGGCATTGCAGACCTGGCAGATGAGATTGGATTGGTGGCTGAGCAAGGTGACTTTTTGCTCCTCGCAGAAACCCATTTCCCGGAGGCGGCTCATGACTTCTTGGGAGGCGCAAAGTTGCTTGATGCGCACACAGGACCCGGCCTTGACCTTGTTCAAAGGACAAAGCTTGGGGCTGGCGCAATTGCCTTCCACCGAAATCGTCATGGGCGACTTGTTACTCACAACAAGTCAATATTTCAGTAATTGAGACTTAGTTGCAAGATGGTTTGGTGCGAATTCCAGCGATTTTTTACAGATGAATTCCTTGCAGCATTTCTACCGAAAAGCCGTCGATTTATGCAATCCGTTCATGAGTCAGATGAAATTGAGCGAATTGATTCCTAGTCTGTATAAAAAGAGACACCTCGGCTCAATTACCGCAGTCAGATTGAACGCTGAGTTTTTTCGGAAACTAAAAAATAGTCATAAATTACTATGGTTTAGAAACTTGCGTAATTTGTTTTGAATAAATTTTCGTGTTGGCAAGGTGCTTGCTAAGGAGTTGTGCTTCGATTGCAGTTCAAAATTGTAGTCAGTTTCTTTGCGGGGCTTCTTTTGCTGGCCTACACGCTGCCTTACCTACATCAGGCGGCTAGCAATTGGGAAAACCTGCTCGCGCAATGCATTCCGGCACTACTGCATCAAACCCGGGAAGATGATGGTGTGCGGGCTGATATCGCCCCGGATCTGATAGTCTTGTGGCATTATGTGTTGCTGATGGGTTTGGATGCCAACAGTAATGGGCGCTTGATTGTGCCGACCGCTTTGGAAGCTTCCTTGTTTTCAAGTCTTATTAACCCCTCTGAATCGTTATGGGCTCGCCCTCCGCCCAGTGAACTTTCCCCCACCGGTATGACCCTTGGTTGGATTTAGTAAGTACAGTTAAAAAGAAACACATAACCCAAAAAACAAAAAACCTAACGAAAGAAAAATAGAGCAAGCTTATGAAACGATTCTGGAAATACCTTTTGACCGCCGCCCTGCTGGCGACCCCGTTGGTCGCCACTTGGGCTCAAGATGCGGCCACGCCGGCAGCTCCTGCTGCTGAAGCGGTTGCTGCAGCTGCCGCCACTGTGGCTGATGCCGCTGCGGCTGCACCTGCTTACAAAGACTTGGAAGCTTTTGCTGGTTCACCTGGCTACGCCATCTTCACCACAAACAACCTGTGGATGATGTTGTCGACCGCCCTGGTGTTCATCATGCATCTGGGTTTTGCCACGGTGGAAACGGGTCTGACCCGCTCCAAGAACACAGTGAACATCCTGTTCAAGAACACGTTGATTCCCTGCATCGGTCTGCTGACCTATGCGATCATCGGCTTCAACTTGATGTATCCGGGTGGTGACTATGCCGGCAAATGGTTTGGCTTCTCAGGCTTCGGTGTCTCGGTCAGTGACGACATCGCCAACCTGACTGATACCTACAATGCCGGATACACATACTGGACCGACTTTCTGTTCCAAGGCATGTTCGCCGCTACCGCTGCGACCATCGTCTCTGGTGCAGTTGCCGAGCGCGTCAAGCTGGGCACCTTCATGGTGTTCTCCACGATCTTCGTGGCGATCTCCTACCCGATCACCGGTATGTGGAAGTGGGGCGGTGGCTGGTTGAACGCGCTGGAAACTCCGTTCTATGACTTCGCCGGTTCTACGCTGGTGCACTCGGTCGGTGGTTGGGGTGCGCTCGCCGGTGTGATGCTCCTCGGACCTCGTATCGGCAAATACAGCGCTGACGGCAAAGTCCGTCCGGTGCTCGGTCACAGCATGCCTCTCGCCACAATCGGTGTGTTCCTCCTCTGGCTCGGCTGGTTCGGTTTCAATGGCGGCTCGGTGCTTTCGGCCAACCCAGGCCTGACTTCCCTCGTGCTCGTCACGACCTGCTTGGCTGCTGCTGCGGGTGGGGTGACTTCAGCCCTGACCTCCTTTGTGCTCCTCAAGAAGCCTGATCTGTCCATGGCCCTGAACGGCATCTTGGCCGGCCTCGTGGGTATCACAGCTGGTGCCGATCAGATGTCGGCCATGAGCTCCGTCATCATCGGCGGTATCGCGGGCATCATCGTGGTGATCTCCGTGTTGTTCTTCGACAAGATCAAGATTGATGATCCGGTCGGTGCCATCTCCGTTCATTTGGTGTGCGGTATCTGGGGCACGCTCGCTGTCGGCCTGTTCGGCAATCTTGCTGGCATGGCTCAGGTTGTTTCCCAGCTGAAGGGTATCGTCTCCATCGGTTTGTTCACGTTCATCTTCGCCTTTGCCCTGTTCTTCATCCTGAAGATGGTCATGGGTCTGCGTGTGAGCGCGGAAGAGGAAATCGAAGGTTTGGATGTCAGCGAGCATGGTGCCCATGCTTACCCTGATTTCCAGGCAGCCGCTGAGAAATAGACCGCTTAATGAAGGATAAAAAGCATGAAAAAAATCGAAGCAATCATCAAACCCTTCAAACTTGAAGAGGTCAAAGACGCCCTCGCTGACATCGGCATCGAAGGCATGACCGTTACCGAAGTCAAAGGTTTCGGACGCCAGAAAGGCCATACCGAAATCTATCGTGGTTCTGAATACACGGTGGATTTCCTGCCCAAAATCAAACTGGAAATCGTGGTGGCCGACAGCGTTGTGGAGAACGCCGTCGCGATCATCGTGAAGACGGCCAAGACCGGCAAGATCGGTGACGGCAAGGTCTTCGTTCTGCCAGTGGAAGAAGCCGTGCGTATACGCACGGACGAAAAGGGTGACAAGGCCGTCTCGGTATTAAAGCTAGCACAGCCGCTTACACAAACGGGAGCCTGCACCGGCTCCCGTTTTTCTGTTTTTGAAAAATAGAAAGGCTGGCGCATAAGGATTTTCTAATCATGGTACAAGTTGATGCGGATGCTCTCATGGGGTGAAAAGCTTCAGGCTTAATCAGTTTATGTGCTGTATAAAAAAGTCAGTTTTTAAGGTTAAGATATAACTGATGAAAGCGTTCATATTGAGCAAAAAAAGACAATATCACCGTGGGTAGTTTTATGAAAAACGGCTAGTTCTTCTGAGTAATTAAGGAGTTTCTTAATTCTGGGACAGGCTGGCACGTACAGTGCTATGTAAATTATGGCTGCTTTTGTAATGCAGACTCATAGGGGATCTTAAGCCCGCTGTGAGTAATAGCGTGGCAGCCATAACAACTTAAGATTTTTTATGATAAGTAATGCACTGAGCGCTCCAAGAGGGTTCGAAGGAGTAATGTTGGGGGCAACCTTGCAGGACCTTATCCAAATGGAGTGCCTTACCTTGGCCACACGCTCGGTCAAGGTGTCAGCTCATGACAAAGAAGGTGTGATTTATTTTGCGGGCGGGCAAGTCGTGCACGCCCAAGTAGGCAGTGTCCAGGGAGAGGATGCGGTTTTCGAGATGTTGCAATGGAAGAATGGCAACTTCAGCATTCAAGATGGAATGCGTCCCGCTGAAGAAACTATTACACGCCATTGGCAGGGACTGCTCTTGGAGGCAGCGTCCCGAAGTGATGAATCGACCGTCAATAGCATTGTGGATGGCAATCAGGCTGGTGAAGTCATCCAGTTAGACAAGGCTCAATTTATGCAAAGAGATCCTGTACTTGAAGTGTTGGCGGACCCGGAAGTGATCGCCGGAGTCCAGTTCAGCGAGGATGGCAGTCTGCTGGAGGCCAAGTCAGACGACGCGGAGAACCTGCAAGCCGCTTTCGCTTTCAACATCGAGCTCTTGCGCCTGATCGGCTAAAGCTTGGGAGCAGAGAACCTTCGTGAAGTTGATCTTCATGGTCGTCAGAATAAAGGCATCTGCATTCTGAATGAGAAATCTGCTGCCTGTTTCGTGACTACGACCCGTGCTAATTTCGCTCAAATCACCAAAAAACTCGCATAAACCATCATGGAAAAAATCCTTGCCGCCCTTAAGGATATTCACGGTGTGGAAGGCAGTTTTGTGATGAACACGAACGGTGATCTGGTCTGCCGCCAGATGCCGGCCATTTTCGCCGATGAGATTTTCTCGGAAGTTGGTCGCCGACTTTTGAGCATCTACAGCACCTTTGATCTGCAAGTCAGCCAGTTCGATGACTTGTTGTTGAAATTTGATGGTTACTGGCTCTATATCCGTCGGGCCGCTCATGGTTTCCTGAGTATCTTGGCGACGGAGACGGTCAATTATCTGGCATTGAAGATGGCCAGCAATCTTGCCTTGTCACAGTTGACAGGTCAGATCGAACATGCCAAGCCGATCAAGTTGGGGCCGGTTGAAGTGGTGCAGCCTGCGGCAGCACCGGCTCCGGCAGTTGTTGCTCCGGAGCCCAAAGAGGCTCCGAAACCTGTGACTACCATTCACCGCCGCTTCTTCCGCGGTCAGCCAGTCGATTAACTGTACCTCACTGTCCTAGGTGAGTTTTTTATAAAATCCTGTCCAAAACGGAGCGCAGGTGAAGTGTGCCCACATCTAAAAGTAATTTGGCCAGATGGTAAGTGCCAGTGGCCATTGCCGACAAACGAGACACCCCAAAACTATGAAGAAACTGAAACTGGTTCTATGTATAATCGCGCTCGGGCTTGTCCCGTGGCTAAGTATGGCTGCCGATGCTCCGCCCGCGGATGCCGCTGCTGCCGTAACCCAAACGGTGGCGGCTGCGGCTGAAAAGGCCCCGGCTGACCCGATGGCGGCACTGACGGCCTCGGCCAGCAGTACCCGTGTGGCAGTCGATACGCTGTGGGTTTTGCTGGCGGGTGCGTTGGTGTTTTTCATGAACACCGGATTCGCTTGCGTTGAGTCCGGCATGTGCCAAAGCAAGAACACGGTGAACATTCTGGCGAAGAACTTCGTGGTGTTCGCCTGCGCCTCGCTGTCCTTCTATGTGATTGGATGGGGCATCATGTTCGGTGAGGGCACCGGTTTCATGGGCAGCAAGGGCATGTTCTTCTTGGGCGGAGCTGATAATAGCCCGATGACGGGAGATGCCTATGTGGGCGACTACGCTTCTATCAACTGGTCGGGTGTTCCGCTGCTGGCAAAGTTCTTCTTCCAGCTCGTGTTCGCTGGCACTGCGGCCACCATCGTCTCTGGTGCCGTGGCTGAGCGTATCAAGTTCGGTCCTTTCGTGATTTTCAGTTTCGTGCTGGTCGCGATCATGTATCCCATCACCGGTCACTGGATCTGGGGTGGTGGCTGGTTGGGGGCGCCGACGGCTGAAGGTGCGTTGGCTTTTTATGACTTCGCCGGTTCCACGGTGGTACACTCTGTGGGTGGCTGGGCCGCTCTGGCTGGTGTCATCGTGTTGGGTGCTCGCAAAGGCAAGTTCACTCCGGACGGCAAGGTGCATCCTTTCCCCGGTCACAGCCTCGCGCTCTCCACGTTGGGTGTGTTCATCCTATGGCTCGGCTGGTTCGGTTTCAACCCTGGTTCCACCATGGGTATGGGTGACGGTTCCGCCGTGGCGCACGTGTTCGTGACAACCAACTCCGCCGCTGTCGCTGGTATCATCACCTCGATGCTTACTGCCTGGATCCTGTTGGGCAAACCTGACCTGACGATGATCTTGAACGGTTGCTTGGCTGGTTTGGTGGCTATCACCGCTCCTTGCGCGTTTGTGACGATCCCTGGTTCCATCCTCATCGGTGCTGTCGCTGGTGTGCTGGTGGTGCTCTCGGTGCTCTTCTTCGATAAGATCAAGATCGATGATCCGGTCGGTGCGCTCTCCGTTCACTTGGTGAACGGTATCTGGGGCACCTTGGCCTTGGGCCTGCTGGCTAACAACAAGGTCTCCAACGCTGTGGCTGCTTTCGATGTCACGGGCGGTATGGCCCAATTCATGGTCCAGCTGAAGGGCGTGGTCGCCGTGGGTGTCTTCACCTTCGCCATCTCCTTCGTGGTCTGGTTCATCCTTAAGGGTGCCATGGGTATCCGGGTGTCGGCTGAGGAAGAGCAAGAGGGTCTCGATATCGGTGAGCACGGCAATGAGGCTTACCCGAACTTCGTGATGAACAATCAGAAGTAATCTGAAAGGACAAAGTCATGAAGAAAATCGAAGCAATCATCAAACCCTTCAAGCTGGACGAAGTGAAGGAAGCGCTCTCTGCCATCGGCGTTCAGGGTATGACCGTCACCGAAGTCAAAGGCTTCGGTCGCCAAAAGGGGCACACGGAAATCTATCGTGGTTCTGAATACACGGTGGAGTTCCTGCCCAAGATCAAAGTCGAGATCGTTCTCGCTGACACTTTGATCGCCCAGGCAGTGGAAGCCATCGTGAAGGCCGCGAAGACCGGCAAGATCGGTGATGGCAAGGTGTTCGTCCTCCCCATCGATGACATCGTCCGCATCCGCACGGATGAGAAGGGCGAGGCCGCCGTCTAATCTTGGTTAAGTGAATGCACAGAAGGCCCGGACTTAGGTCCGGGCCTTTCTTTTTTCTTAGAACAGCAATAACAGACTTAGCTCGCTATAGTGCTTCGTTTCGGTCCTGCCAGCTTATGCAGTTGGTTGTTGATTGCCTTCGCCAAGCTTTCGCTTAAAGAGGTTTATGACCATCTGATAGCAGGTAAGAGCGAGTGCCGGGTCATAACGATGACCTTCGTCGCGCAAGAAAGCATGTTGCGCGTTAAATTCATGCCAGGTGAAATGGATGCCCGCCTTGACCATGGATTGATAGATGAGCGCACGCCCTTCATCGGACACATGCGGGTCTTGCCGACCCCAGATCATCATCAGTTCTCCACGCACTTCTTTCATGCGGTCCAGTGTGTCATCCTTCATGCCGAGGCCCAGACGCCGTTTGTGGATATCAGTGGCGTAGAAACAAACAGCGGCCTTCACGTCCTGATTGAACGCGGCGCGGAATGAGAGATGGCCCCCGATGCAGATACCCATCACCCCAAGATCACCCGTGCAATCTGGGTTCGCTTTCAGGGTATCTAGTGCGCTCCGGGCATCAGAGTCATAATTCGCAAGCGGCTTGGTGGTTTTAAATTCGTTTCCGCGATCTGCCCCTGCCTGATCATAGGCGAGCACCTTTCCAGCGGGTTCAAATTCATGATAGATCTCAGGCACCGCCACCACGAACCCATGCCCGGCCAGCAGGGCTGCAGTGCGCCGAATGGGGCCAGTCACTTGGAAGATTTCCGAATAGAGCAAGATGCCGGGATAGCGGCCCGGAGCTGCTGGCCGGAATAGATGTGTCCGCATCGGGCCACTCGGCGTCGGCACATCTTCGAATACATTGTCGATGATTGTCATGATATCTATGTCTGGAAGTGGAGTGTCACCATGAGTGGTTGACTCAGATTTTGCCCACGGTAGCAACGTCATTTTGGCGGTCAATGTGCAACGGTTCTTACGTTGTGAACTGACGGCATTACTTGCTTGTGAATAGTGCCGATATGGCGAAGTATATTGGTCATGAAGCCCTTGGTATCACGCCTGTTCTTGGTGAGTGCTCTATTACTGGTGACTTGCATTGGCAGGGCTGGCGAATTGGCCGGTTCGGGGTGGATGGCATCAGCTCCACGCGATGAGATCAAACCGCTTTTCAGTTCATCTAAAACTGGCGGCCGCGAAGGTCAGGCTAGTATGACGATTGCCGCGGATAACCGTGATGGGCTTTCCGGTCATCTATCCAAAGTGGTTCCGGTTGAGGCGGGCAAATACTATCGCTTCAGTGCCTGGTATCAGGCAGAGAAGGTTGAAATTGAACGTCGCGGTGTGGTGGCTCGAGTGATCTGGCGTGATGCCTCCGGTAAGCCGGTGATCAGGACCGAGGGAGTGGTGACTAATTTCCTTAGAGGATTGTCTGCCCGGGCGGAACCTGAACATCCTTCCACTGGTAGAACGGATTCCAAAGGCTGGACTGAGCTGGCCGATACTTATCAGGCGCCT
>Ga0222714_10005622_pt1 | contig 11858 bp, 7 predicted proteins | sample C33_3DmetaG_FD_165048 | JGI IMG/M metagenome (GOLD analysis project Ga0222714, IMG submission 165048) | Estuarine water microbial communities from San Francisco Bay, California, United States - C33_3D | ecosystem: Environmental > Aquatic > Marine > Unclassified | place: USA: California... | reverse complement strand
CTTATTATTGGCCTGATTCTTGCTAATTAGTGAAGATTAATCTTAACGCCCGGCCCCGGCCGGCACATTTTCCGGCTTTTTGTCCTGTTCGATGAGGGCGCGGACGGGGGCGGACGGGCTCGCCAGGATGCGCGAAATGCCGCTTTTGAAGTTCACTTCGGCATATTCGCCGTTGAGCTGGTTGTCCTGGCGGGTAATGCGGACGCGGCCCCACAGGTGAGCCAGTTCGCGCTGGGGGAAGTAGACGCCGCGGCTGCCGAGCGCCACTTCGCCCGGGCGCGTGACCGAGACGTTGCCGTAGGCATCCATGCGTTCGATGGTGCTGCGCCCGCTGGTCTGGGCTTTCTTCTTGGTTGATTTCTTTTTGGCGGCTTCATCGACGAAGTATGCGGTCAGCACGTCGGCGCGCACGGTGCGCTCTCCTCCCGAACTTTTTGCCTTGCCCTTGGCCGCAACCGGGCGCGCGACGGCGTTGCCGCGGGCGACGGCGAGGCTGCGCTCTTCGTAATATTCAAGGCTGTCGCGCGCGGTGACGATGTCGGTCTGTGTGACGAGCCTGAGCCCGGCGCCGGTCATCACCAGCACGCCCTTGCGTACGTCATAGACCGCCTTTTCGCCGTAGGCCGTCTCGCTCGGCGAAACGATGCGCACATTGCCGATGGCATCGATTCGGTAGACCTCGGTGTTGCCGCCCGCGATCTCTTCGTAATAGGCGACCAGCGTGTCGCCATAGACCGTGGTGTCGCCTTGTATCGCCTTGGCGTTGACCCGCGCGATGTACTGTTTCGTGTTCTGGTTCCACTCGATCCCTTCGTCGGCATAGACCTGGATCGGCTTGTCCGACTTTGAACCAAGCCCGAGGCTCTGCGCCGCCCAGGCCGGGCCGGCGGCGGCCAGCGCCAGAGCTGCGCCCGCGATAAGGGCCGGCATCGCCCATTGCCGTATTTTCATTTCTTCCCCCCGGTTGATGCGCGCTTCGGTTTTGCCGGCGTTTCCTTCTTGCGGTAAAGCGTCAGCTGCGCCTTGCCCGTGAAGATGACGCGCTTGCCGCTGTCGAGAATTCGAAAGCCCTTCGACTTGATGTCGGCGGCAGGGCCGTGGCCCGTGACGGGATCGTTTCCGAAGGCCGTCGAGTCCTTGAGGTTGATCCGTGCCGTCTGCGTGTCGAATTCCATGCCTGAATCATGGAACAGGTTGACGCCGTTGCGCAGGTCGAGGATCTGCGTCGACTGGTGGTAGTCGCCCTCCGGGGCCGACAGGGCGACCCAGGCGCCGCCGCTCATCGTCATGTCGCCCTTTGGGCTTTGCAGGCGAATCTTGTCGGCCTTCGCCGTTTCCTGCACGGCCGTCGTCGCAGTGACGAGATAGGGCTGCTTGTTCTTGTTGCGCCCCGCGTAGCGCGCGTTGACCATGCTGAGCTGGCGCGCATCCTCGGGCTTGACCAGCGAGAAGCCGATGCGAAAGCCCGGGTCCGAATTGCGCAGTTGCGCCCAGACGATGACCAGCGCCACCAGTGACAGCGCCACCGCGGGCAGCAGGATCTTGAGAAGGCCGACGGTCCGGCTCCACCCCTGCCGCCGCGCCGCGGTCCGGGCCGCGGCAGGGTTCGCAAGGGCGGGCGTCGGAGGGTTCATGTCAGGCAACGCCCGAATGCAGGATGTCGTGGATGTGGACGATGCCGACCAGCTTGCCGTCATCGACGACGAACAGTGTCGTGATGGTGCGGTCGTTCATGATGCCGAGCGCTTCCGCCGCAAGTGCGTTGGAAGAGATGGTGACCGGCGACGCGGTCATGACATCGCCGGCCTTGCGGCGCAAAAGGTCGGGCGACATGTGGCGGCGCAGGTCGCCGTCGGTGATGATGCCGGCCAGCCTGCTGCCGCGCACCACGCCGACGCAGCCGAAATGCTTTGCCGTCATGGTGATCAGGACGTCGGCCATCTTTTCGCCGGGGGCCACCACCGGGATTTCGCTGCCCGCGTGCATGATGTCGCCGACCTTGAGCAGCTGCTTGCCGAGTTGGCCGCCCGGATGCAGCAACTGAAAATCGTCCGAGGTAAATCCGCGCCGTTCCAGCAGCGCCACCGCCAGCGCATCACCCATGGCGAGCGTCATGGTCGTCGAAGTGGTGGGTGCTAGGCCCATCGGGCAGGCTTCCTTGGCGCGCGGCAGTTCGAGCACCACATCGGCGGCTTCGGCGAGCTGGCTTTTCGGATCGGCCGTAATCGCGATCAGGGGGATCGAGAACCGGCGCGTGTGCGCGACGAGATCGCCGAGCTCGGCCGTCGTGCCCGAATTGGAAATTGCGATTACCGCATCGGCGCGCGTGACCATGCCGAGATCGCCGTGGGACGCCTCGGCGGGATGAACGAAAAACGCGGGCGTGCCGGTCGAGGCGAGGGTGGCGGCGATCTTGTGCGCGACGTGGCCGCTCTTGCCCATGCCCGAAACAATGAGACGTCCCTCGATCCCGGCGATCAGGTCGAGCGCCGCATCGAAGCGCCCATCGAGCCTGCGGGCCGCTTCGGCGAGGCCTTCGGCTTCAATGGTGAAGACCCGGCGCGCTGCGGCCAGCCCGTCGCCGGATCCGCGCTTGCCCTTGGCGCGCGCGGCACCTTTCGCAGGTTTCGTCGCGGTCTTGCGGGATGCGGTACGGCTGCGGGCGGTGCTCATGGATCGGGGCGGTGTCCTTTCGGGCGCGATGCTAGCAGATTCCCCCCGCCGCGCCATACTCGCCGTGCTTTTCGCGGGCGTGGTTCAGTGGTGGAAGATATCGTCGCCCTCGCCAAAGCCGGCGAGGTCGAGCGCCACCCGGTGGGGCAGGAAATCGAAACAGGCCCGGGCCAGCGCGGCGCGGCCCTCGCGGGCGAGCATCTCGTCGAGGCGCGCTTTCAGCACGTGCAGATGCAGGACGTCCGAGGCGGCATAGGTCTTTTGGGCATCGGTCAGCGCGCCTGCGCCCCAGTCGGATGACTGTTGCTGCTTGCTCAGCTCGACGCCGCCCAGCTCGCGGCAGAGATCTGCGAGCCCGTGGCGGTCGGTATAGGTGCGCGCCAGCTTGGAGGCGATCTTGGTGCAATAGACGGGTGTGCAGTCGATGCCCATCCAGTATTTCAGCGCAGCGATGTCGAAACGGGCGAAATGAAAAATCTTGAGGCGCTTCCGGTCGGCCAGCATGCGCGCAAGATTCGGCGCCTTGTAGGGACGCGGCTGCTGGGGCAGGCGAACGACATGGGCGTCGCCGTTGCCCGCCGACAGCTGCACGACGCACAGCCGGTCGCGCGGGGTGATCAGGCCCATGGTTTCGGTATCGACGGCGATGATGTCGCCGAGATCGAGCCCGTCGGGCAGGTCGCCTTCATGAAGATGGATGGCCATCGCGTGCTCCCTAATAGCGGCAGGGCCGCGACAGCGGCTCGGCCGAAGATGGTGCCCAGGAGAAGACTCGAACTTCCACGAGCTTTCGCCCACTAGTACCTGAAACTAGCGCGTCTACCAATTCCGCCACCTGGGCACGGAATCCGGAGCAGGACCCCCTGTGACGGGGGACGACCGGCGCTTTTGGGGCTGCCCGCCGCTGCAAGCGGGGTTGAATATACTTACCCCCTGCCAAAGTCAACTCTCGCGGGGGCTTTGGCCCGCCCGTCTACCCCCGCCCCCCGCCATCCTTGACGGCGGGCGGGGGCGCGCCTATTAGGCAAGGGCTCTGGAACGAAGGGGTTTTGGTCATGGGTCCACGTCAGGTCACGGTATTCGGCGCTTCCGGCTTTCTCGGTCGTCATGTGGTCAAGCGGCTCGCCGCCGATGGCGCGCGCATCGTTGCCGCGGTGCGCGACCCGGAAGCGGCCGCTTTCCTGCGCACCATGGGCGATGTCGGCCAGATCGTGCCGCTCGCTTGCGATATTCGCAACGAGGCCCTGGTGGCCCGTGCCCTTGCGGGATCCGACGCGGCGGTCAACCTCGTCGGCATCCTCTACGAAAAGGGTTCCAACAGTTTCGATGCGATCCACGCCGAGGGCCCGGGCCTGATCGCCCGCGTCGCCGCCACGGCGGGCTTGCGCTCGCTGGTTCACGTTTCGGCGATCGGCGCCGATGAAAACGCGGTGTCCGCCTACGCGAGCTCCAAGGGCCGGGGCGAGGCCGCTGTGCGGGCCGCCTTTCCGGGGGCCGTGATCCTGCGTCCCTCCATCGTGTTCGGGCCCGAGGACGATTTCTTCAACCGTTTCGCCTGCCTCGCCCGCCTTGTCCCGGCGCTGCCGCTATTCGGCGGCGGCAAGACGCGCTTCCAGCCGGTCTATGTCTGCGATGTCGCCGAAGCGGTGGCGCGCTCGCTGGCGCGTCACGATGCGCGCGGCCAGACCCTGGAACTTGGCGGCCCCCGCGTTGCCACTTTCCGCGAGCTGATGGAGGAAATCCTGTCGGTCACCGGCCGCCGGCGCGGCCTTCTGTCGCTGCCGATGGGGCTTGCCGACGTGATCGGTTTCTTTGGCGATCTGGGCAAGGTCTTCGGCATTCCGCCGCAGCTGACCCGCGATCAGGCGGTTCTGCTGCGCAGCGACAATGTCGCGTCCTCGGACGGTCTTGCCGCGCTCGGCATCAGGGCGACGGCGATGGAAGTGGTGCTGCCGGCCTATCTCGACCGTTTCCGCCGCACCGGCCGTTTCCAGAGCGCGCGCTTCTAGGCTTTCGGCTTCAGGCGGGGCAGGCCGCAGTCAGGGAGCTGTCCTGCACGCCATAGGCGTAGACCAGGGTCAGCAGCACCGCGCCGAGCACGATGCGGTAGATGACGAAGGGCGTGAAGTTTGCCCGCTTCAGCCACCCCATCATGGCGATGATCGCAACGAAAGCGGCAACGAAGGCGAGGGCCGCCGACAGGAAAACCGCTTGGGTCAGCTGCGCGTTGCCGGCCTTGACCAGGTCGAGGCCCGCGAGCGTTCCTGCCGCCACGATCACCGGGATCGCCATCAGCATCGAAAAGCGAGCCGCGGCGATGCGCTCGAAGCCGAGCAGCCTTGCCGCGGTCATGGTGATGCCCGACCGCGATGTGCCGGGGATCAGCGCGATCGCCTGAAAGACGCCGATGAACAGCGCCGATTGCCAGGTCATGTGATCGACGCGGCGGATCTTCAGTCCCCAGCGGTCGGCCACCCACAGGAGAACGGCAAAGCCCAGTGTCGCCCAGGCGATGACCTTGAGGCTGCGCAATTCCAGCCCGACATACGTCTTGACCAGCCAGCCCGCGACCACCACCGGGATCGTTGCCAGCACGAGGAACATGAACAGGCGGGCTTCGTTGGAGCGGCGTCCGCGCGCGAGATTGAGGACGCCTCGCGCCATGCCAAAGCACTCGGGCCACAGGTAGACGACGACGGCGCCAAGGGTGCCGACATGGACGGCGATATCGATCATCAGGCCCTGGTCGCACCAGCCGGTCAAGCGGGGCAGCATGATCAGGTGCGCCTGCGAGGAAATGGGGAGAAATTCGGTAATGCCCTGGACCAGGGCAGTGACGATCATCTGCAGCAGGCTCAAGCTTATCCCCCCTTCAATCAACGGGAGGCTTATAACACAAGATGTTGGGGTCGTCAGGGGTGCGGGCTCCCAAGGTTTCGAAGAAAATAGTTCCAGATCGAGACTAAATGGCTCCCTGAACCAGGGGCACCTCGACCTGCGGTCGACCCGGGATGGGGGCGGCACCGAAACAGAGTATATTTTAAGACAATAGTACTGACTAAATTGTACGTTTTCGCTCGCCTTCCCTAGGCCTGTCACTTATTAGGGGGCCGTTAAAGGCGTTCTGCCGGCTCCTTTCAGGATGAAGAACCGGCCCCTGACGGGGATCTTGCCCGTTTGCTCCGCCCCAGGGCGGCAGAGGCGGGCAGGCCATGTGACGCCTGCCGATTTTGAAACCGCAGCTTTTGAAGCTGAAGCAAGGCGCAAGCGTTCGATGTCCCAGAAGATGCTGAAATTCACCGGCCTCGCCGGCCGCATGCCTGACAAGCGCAAGGCGGAAGACCGCCGCGCCGACTTCGGCGAAATCTATGCCCGCTTCTCGGACCCGGCCGCGGCCGAACAGGCTTCGCGCTGTTCCCAGTGCGGCGTGCCCTTCTGCCAGGTCCATTGCCCGGTCTCCAACAATATTCCCGACTGGCTGAAGCTGACGGCGGAGGGCCGTCTCGAAGAAGCCTACGAGGTTTCGGCGGCGACCAATTCGATGCCTGAAGTGTGCGGCCGCATCTGCCCGCAGGATCGCCTGTGCGAAGGCAATTGCGTGCTGGAGCAATCGGGTCACGGTTCCGTCACCATCGGCTCGGTCGAGAAATACATCACCGACACCGCCTTCGAGCGCGGCTGGGTGAAGCCGCCGAAGCCACTTTCCGAAAACGGCCGTTCGGTCGCCATCATCGGCGCCGGTCCCGCCGGTCTCGCTGCCGCCGAACAGCTGCGCCAGCGCGGCTACGAGGTGCATGTCTATGACCGCTACGACCGGGCGGGCGGACTGCTGATTTACGGGATTCCCAACTTCAAGCTGGAAAAGGAAGTCGTCGAGCGCCGGGCCAAGCTGCTCAAGGATGCCGGGATCACCTTCCATCTCAATTGCGCCGTCGGCAAGGACGTGACGATGGCGGAACTGCGCAAGCGCCATACCGCGGTGCTGATCGCGACCGGCGTCTACAAGGCGCGCGACATCAAGATGCCGGGCTCCGGCCTCACGGGCATCTTCCAGGCGATGGATTACCTGACGACGTCGAACCGCATCGGCCTCGGCGACAAGGTTCCGGCCTTCGCCGACGGCACGCTGAACGCGGCGGGGCGCGATATCGTCGTCATCGGCGGCGGCGACACCGCGATGGACTGCGTGCGCACGGCCATTCGTCAGGGCGCGAAGTCGGTGAAGTGCCTGTATCGGCGCGACCGCGACAACATGCCGGGTTCGCGGCGTGAGGTTGCCCACGCCGAGGAAGAAGGCGTCGAATTCGTCTGGCTGGCGGCCCCCGAAGCGATGCTGGGCGACACCAAGGTGACGGGCGTGCGCTCCCAGCGCATCCATCTCGGTGTGCCCGATGCGACCGGGCGGCAGACGCCGGAACCGATCGAGGGTTCATCCTTCAATGTCGATGCCGACCTCGTGATCAAGGCGCTCGGCTTCGATCCGGAAAATCTTCCGGGGATGTTCAACGAGCCGGAACTGGCCGTGACCCGCTGGGGCACCCTAAAGGTCAATTACCGCACCCTGATGACGTCGCTCGACGGCGTATTCGCCGCGGGCGACATCGTGCGCGGCGCGTCGCTCGTGGTTTGGGCGATCCATGACGGCCGTCAGGCCGCGGCCGCCATCGATGCATGGTGCGAACAGAATGCGCGTGCCGGCGCCAAGAGCGCGGCGGAGTAGGAGAGTAGACATGGACGACAAGCAGTTCCCGAGCGCCCCGATGCTTTCCGGCGAAGAGAGCGTGCGCCTGTGGCGCGAGAACGCGGCGCATCTTGCCGCCGACCATGCCTATGACCCGGCGATGGAACACGATGCCTGCGGCGTCGGCCTGATCGCCGCCATCGACGGCCGTCCGCGCCGCGAGGTGGTGATAGCGGGCATCAACGCGCTCAAGGCCGTGTGGCACCGCGGTGCGGTGGACGCCGACGGCAAGACTGGCGACGGCGCGGGCATTCATGTCGAGATCCCGCAGGACTTCTTCAAGGAACATATCGCGCGCACCGGTCACGAACCCAAGCCGGGTCGCCTCGGTCTCGGCATGGTGTTCCTGCCCAAGGCCGACCTCGGCCAGCTCGAACGCTGCCGCACCATCGTCGAGAGCGAAATCCTGTCCTTCGGCTACACCATCTACGGCTGGCGTCAGGTGCCGGTGAACGTCGAAGTGATCGGCGACAAGGCCAACGCGACGCGGCCCGAGATCGAGCAGATCATGATCGCGTCCAATCCGGGCGTGAGTCAGGAACAGTTCGAGACCGACCTCTACATCATTCGCCGCCGTATCGAAAAGAAGGTGCTCGGCGAATACATCAATGACTTCTACATCTGTTCGCTGTCGTGCCGGTCGATCATCTACAAGGGCCTGTTCCTAGCCGAACAGGTAGACCTGTTCTATCCCGACCTGCTGGACGAGCGCTTCATTTCGTCCTTCGCCATCATCCACCAGCGCTATTCGACCAACACCTTCCCGAACTGGCGCCTCGCGCAGCCCTTCCGCATGTTGGCCCACAACGGCGAGATCAACACCCTGCGCGGCAACACCAACTGGATGAAGAGCCATGAAACGCGCATGGCGTCCGAGGTGTTCGGCGACAACATCGCCGACGTCAAGCCGGTGATCCAGTCGGGCGGATCCGACTCGGCGGCGCTGGACAACGTCTTCGAGGTGATGGTCCGCGCGGGCCGTTCGGCGCCGATGGTGAAGTCCATGCTGATTCCCGACAGCTGGGCCAACAAGGAACTGATGCCCCAGGTCCACAAGGACTTCTATTCCTACTGCAACTGCGTGATGGAGCCGTGGGACGGTCCCGCCGCCGTTGCCGCCACCGACGGGCGCTGGGTGATCGCGGGCATGGACCGCAACGGCCTGCGCCCGATGCGCTTTACCCTGACCCAGGATGGGCTGCTGATCGTCGGCTCCGAATCGGGCATGGTGCCGGTGTCGGAAGCCAATATCACCCGCAAGGGCCGCGTCGGCCCGGGCGAGATGATCGCCGTCGACCTCGCCGAAGGGAAATTCTATTCGGATCGCGAACTGAAGGACATGCTCGCGGCCCGCAATCCGTATTCGAAGTGGGTGAAGAACATCACCCCGCTCGATTCGCTCCTGCGTGCGGCCAAGGATGCGCCCGTCCTGTTCGACGCCGACGACCTGCGCCAGCGCCAGCGCGCGCTCGGCTTCACCATGGAAGACCTGGAGCTGGTCCTTCATCCGATGGTCGAGGACGCCAAGGAACCCGTCGGCTCGATGGGCGACGACACGCCGCTGGCTGTGCTGTCGGAGCGCTACCGCGGACTGCACCATTTCTTCCGCCAGAACTTCAGCCAGGTGACGAATCCGCCGATCGACTCCTTGCGCGAAAACTACCAGATGAGCATCAAGACGCGGCTCGGCAACCTCGGCAACATCCTCGACGAGGACGACAGCCAGACGCACCTGTTGCAGCTCGAAAGCCCGGTTCTGTCGACGGCCGAGTTCATGGCCATGCGCGAATACATGGGCAAGAACGCGGTCGAGATCGACTGCACTTTCGACGCCGGCAAGGGCGACGGGGCCTTGCGCGAAGCGATTGAGCGCATCCAGCGCGAGGCGGAAGACGCCGTCCGCGGCGGTGCCGTTCATGTCATCCTGACCGATCAGGCGATGGGGGCCAAGCGCTCGGCGATTCCCATGATCCTCGCCGCAGGCGCGGTGCACACCTATCTGGTGCGCCAGCAGCTGCGTACCTTTACCTCGCTCAACGTGCGTTCTGGCGAATGCATGGACGTGCATTACTTCACCGTTCTGATCGGCGTCGGCGCCACCACCGTGAACGCCTACCTGGCTGAGGAATCGATCAAGGACCGCCACCGTCGCGGCCTGTTCCCGGGTCTCTCCGTCGAGGACTGCGTGAAGAACTACAAGAAGGCCGTCGATCAGGGCCTTCTCAAGGTCATGTCCAAGATGGGCATTTCCGTCCTGTCGAGCTATCGCGGCGGCTACAACTTCGAGGCCGTCGGCCTGAGCCGCGCGCTCGTCGCCGATTACTTCCCGGGCATGACGTCGCGCATTTCGGGCATCGGCCTTACCGGCATCGAGCGCAAGGTTACCCAGCTGCATGGTTCGGCTTATGCGGCGGCCAACGTGACGCTTCCGGTCGGCGGCTTCTATACGTCGCGCCATTCGGGCGAGGTGCATGCGCTCAGCGGCGACATGATGCACACGCTCCAGACGGCGGTCGCCACCGATTCCTATGCGGTCTACAAGCGCTTCTCGGAAATGAACCGTGCCACTCCGCCGGTCAGTCTGCGCGACCTTCTCGATTTCAAGGAAGCGGCGAAGCCGATCGACCTCGACGACGTCGAATCGATCACCGACATCCGCCGCCGCCTGGTGGCGCCAGGCATTTCGCTGGGCGCGCTTTCGCCCGAGGCGCACGAGACTCTCTCCATCGCCATGAACCGCATCGGCGCCAAGTCCGACTCGGGCGAAGGCGGCGAAGATCCCGCCCGCTACCGCCCGCGTTCGAACGGCGACAATGCATCGTCGGCGATCAAGCAGGTGGCCTCCGGCCGTTTCGGCGTGACGGCGGAATACCTCAACAACTGCCGCGAGCTTGAAATCAAGGTCGCCCAGGGCGCCAAGCCCGGCGAGGGCGGCCAGCTGCCCGGCATCAAGGTGACCGAGATGATCGCCCGCCTGCGTCATTCGACGCCCGGCATCACGCTGATCTCTCCGCCGCCGCACCACGACATCTATTCGATCGAGGATCTGGCCCAGCTCATCTATGACCTCAAGCAGATCAACCCAGATGCCAAGGTCTGCGTGAAGCTCGTCTCCCAGACGGGCATCGGCACCATCGCCGCGGGCGTGGCCAAGGCCAAGGCGGACGTGATCCTGGTCTCGGGCCATTCGGGCGGCACCGGCGCCAGCCCGCAGAGCTCGATCAAGTACGCGGGCCTGCCGTGGGAAATGGGCCTGTCGGAAGTCAACCAGGTGCTGACGCTGAACCAGCTGCGCCACCGGGTAAAGCTGCGCGTTGACGGCGGTTTCAAGACCGGCCGCGACGTCGTCATGGCGGCGCTGCTGGGGGCGGAGGAATTTGGCCTCGGCACCATCAGCCTGGTGGCGATGGGCTGCATCATGGTGCGTCAGTGCCATTCCAACACCTGTCCGGTCGGTGTCTGCACCCAGGCGCCGAAGCTGCGCGAAAAGTTCGTCGGCACTCCGGAAAAGGTGGTCAACCTGTTCAGCTTCGTCGCCGAAGAAGTGCGCGAGATTCTCGCCTCCCTCGGCGCGCGCTCGATCGAGGAAGTCATCGGCCGCACCGACCTGTTGACCCAGGTCAGCCGCGGTTCCGAGCATCTCGACGATCTCGACCTCAACCCGCTGCTGTCAAAGGCGGATTCGGGCAACCTGCCGCGTTTCTGCACCCTTGAAGGCCGTAACGAAGTTCCCGAGACCCTCGATGCCGAGATGATCGAGGACGCGGCCCCGGCGCTGGAAGCGGGCGAAAAGATGCAGATGCAGTACAACGTGCGCAACACCCAGCGCGCCATCGGCTCGAAGCTGTCGTCCGCCATTACCCGGCGCTTCGGCATGGACAAGCTGGAGCCCGGGCAGGTCACCGTGCGCCTGCGTGGCACCGCGGGTCAGTCGCTTGGCGCCTGGGCGGTGCAGGGCCTCAAGCTCGAGGTCTTCGGCGATGCCAACGACTATGCCGGCAAGGGCCTGTCGGGCGGCACCATCGTGGTGCGGCCGCTGGCATCCTCGCCGCTGGTCTCGAATGAAAACACCATCGTCGGCAATACCGTGCTCTATGGCGCGACGGCGGGTTACCTGTTCGCCGCCGGCCAGGCGGGCGAGCGCTTCTGCGTGCGCAATTCGGGCGCCGAAGCGGTGGTTGAGGGCTGCGGTTCCAACGGCTGCGAGTACATGACCGGCGGCATGGCGGTCATCCTCGGCGCGGTCGGCGACAACTTCGGCGCCGGCATGACCGGGGGCATGGCCTTCGTCTATGACTCCGACGGCACCTTCGAATCCCGGGTCAACCCGGAGACCCTGCTGTGGCAGCGCATCGAGACGCCGTACTGGGAAAAGCGGGTCAAGCGGCTGGTCGAAATGCACGTCCAGGCGACCCAGTCCCGTTTCGCCGAACGGCTGCTCAAC
>Ga0222714_10005620_pt1 | contig 11865 bp, 10 predicted proteins | sample C33_3DmetaG_FD_165048 | JGI IMG/M metagenome (GOLD analysis project Ga0222714, IMG submission 165048) | Estuarine water microbial communities from San Francisco Bay, California, United States - C33_3D | ecosystem: Environmental > Aquatic > Marine > Unclassified | place: USA: California... | reverse complement strand
GGCGCCCAAGGAGAATATGCGGGGCTAATGACCATAAGGGCCTACTACGAATCAAGAGGAGAGTCGCATCGCAATGTGTGCATCATTCCGGCTTCGGCTCACGGCACCAATCCCGCCTCAGCGGTTATGGCCGGAATGCAGGTAGTGGTTACCAAAACAGACGAAAAAGGAAACATTGACCTAGCCGATCTTGAAGAAAAGGTACTCGCCCATTCGGCAAATTTGGCAGCACTCATGGTGACCTACCCGTCGACACACGGAGTCTTTGAATCGTCTATACGCCAAATCACAGCGCTCATCCATCAACATGGCGGCCAAGTTTACATGGACGGAGCTAACATGAATGCTCAGGTCGGACTCACTAATCCGGCAATCATCGGGGCCGATGTGTGTCACCTCAATTTGCACAAAACCTTTGCTATTCCGCATGGCGGAGGAGGGCCTGGAGTAGGACCGATCTGTGTAGCTTCTCAGCTAGCACCCTTTCTTCCAGGAAACCCGATTATACAAACCGGTGGATCTCAGGCGATAACCGCCATATCAGCAGCCCCTTTTGGCAGCGCGCTAGCCTGTCTTATATCTTATGCTTACATACGTATGCTCGGAGATGAGGGCCTTACTCAGTCTACCCGAATCGCCATTCTCAACGCCAACTACATCAAGGAGCGCCTTCAAGAGAGCTATCCCATTTTATACACCGGTGAGCAAGGACGTGCTGCGCACGAACTCATCATCGATTGTAGAGATTTCAAGGAAAAAGGAATTGAAGTTAGCGACATTGCCAAGCGACTTATGGATTACGGATTCCACGCACCAACCGTCTCTTTCCCCGTTGCGGGCACCATGATGATCGAACCTACTGAGAGCGAAAGTTTAGCTGAAATTGATCGTTTCTGCGAAGCCATGCTAGCTATAAAAGATGAGATTGATCATGCGCAAATCGAAGAGCCAAATAACGTGCTGAAAAACGCCCCTCACACCTTGGCAATGATCACGGCCGATCAATGGAGCTATCCGTATTCGAGGAGACAAGCCGCCTATCCGCTTCCTTTTGTAGAAAATAACAAGTTCTGGCCAACCGTCAGAAGAGCAGACGAGGCCTATGGCGATCGCAATCTAATTTGCACCTGCGCACCTATGGAGGCGTATGAATCTTAAGCGTACCATTTTTATACAGCGCATTATTTTATAACTTCATTCGCTAGAAGACGGCATTCATGAACATATGTTTTAAGGGTACAGGGCACTTTCTTCCCGAAAAAATACAGTCGAATGAAGATTTTTTGGCCCATGAGTTCTACACTGAAGAAGGAGAGCGATACACCCACAGCAATCAAGAGATAATAGATAAGTTTCAAGCGATCACTGGCATCCAAAACAGGCGCTACATTGATCCGAAAATGCTCACCTCTGATATGGGTTACGAGGCAGCAAAAAAAGCCATTGAAGACGCAGCCATCGATAAAGAAGCCATTGACTACATCATTTTTGCGCATAATTTTGGAGATGTTCGCCACGGCGAAACCCAAACCGATATGCTACCGAGCCTCGCCTCGAGAGTGAAACACCACTTGGCCATTACAAACCCCAAATGCATCTGCTACGATATGATCTTCGGCTGTCCGGGCTGGATAGAGGCCGTCATTCAGGCTAAGGCCTTCATCAGTTCAGGCATGGCCCAAAACTGCCTAGTAATAGGTGCCGAGGCGCTCTCGAGGGTGGTAGATCACAACGACAGAGACAGTATGATTTTTGCCGACGGAGCTGGAGCCTGCATTGTTTCGAGAACCGAAGAAGAGTCAGCCATACTTACCCATACCACAGCTACCCTAGCGAACGAAGAGGCCTATTATCTGTATTTTGGTAAGGGAAACCACTGCGATTCTGCCGACCAAACGCGCTATATAAAGATGCTTGGCAGAAAGGTGTACGAACTGGCTGTTGTCGAAGTACCGAAGGCGATGGCTGCATGTCTTGAGGCCGCATCGGTTTCTATAAAAGACCTCAAAAAAATCTTCTTACACCAAGCCAACGAGAAAATGGATGAAGCCATGGTAAAACGCCTCTACCGCCATTACCAGGCAGAACCCCCAGAGCACATAATGCCCATGAATATCAAAGACGTGGGCAATAATTCAGTAGCAACTGTTCCAATCTTATTAGACATGGTGCGCAAAGGAGTATACCCTGAGCACCAGTTGAACAAGGGAGACCTCATCTTATTAGCCAGTGTTGGGGCCGGGATGAATCTCAACTGCTTGCTTTACCGATACTAGAACACATGCAGGTCAGCATCATTATTCCCTTTCACAATGAAGCTGCCCATATCGAACGCACGCTTAACAGCTTTGTCGCTCAACACAGAAGACCAGACGTGCTTCTGCTGGTTGACGATTCTAGTACCGACGAAAGTCCAAAAATTGCCGCAGAATTCGCTCAAGCCTATCCTTTTATAGAACTCATTCACCGATCAGGTGATCACTCCAAATCACCAGGGGCTAAAGTGATCCAAGCGTTTAACTTTGGCTTATCAACCCTAAAAGAGTACGATTTAATCGGCAAATTTGACGCCGATATTCTGCTACCCCCAAACTACTTCGAAACCTGCATAAGGGCTTTTGAGCAGCAGCCCGATTTGGGCATGTATTCGGGTCTACTCTATGTCAAAAGAAATGACCAACTTCAATACGAGGCTATTGCGAATTTCGATCACGTTCGAGGCCCCCTGAAACTCTATTCGAAATCGTGTTTTCAGGCCATTGGGGGGCTAATCTCTTGTTTGGGATGGGACAGCATAGACACGCTTCTCGCCGAGGCTAGGGGATTTAGCGTAGAGACCAATCCCGGTCTCATTGTTGAGCACATGCGTCCCACCAGTGACGAATACGCAACTAAAGACTATTACCTAAAGCGAGGAGAAAGCTATTACCAGATCGGTTACGACCTATTTATTAGTCTAATGAGCGCATTGAAAATGGCCTGGCGTAAACGCAATCTATCACTGTTTATTTTGCTCTTGCGCGGCTACAGCCGCGCAAGCCAAAAAGGGCTGCGCCTGGTCGATGCCCAGGCGCAGCGTGACCTATTGCGGGTGCGCTACACAAAACTGTGGAGCAGCCTCGCGAAAAAACGTTTTATCTAATCTTCAATTAAATCTTCAATAGGCGTCCCGGTTGTTCCGTTAGGCATCCCTATACCTAATAGAACAGCGAGTGTGGGAGCGATATCCGGAATTTCGGTGCGCTCTCCTGTCGATCCTCCTTCGGGTATGCCTACACCGAAAAATAAAAGAGGAACGTGGGTGTCGTAAATATGCGGAGATCCGTGTGTGGATCCAGTTTTACCGTATGATATATAGGCAGGTTGTAAGGTGTATACCACATCACCTGATCGCTTAGGGTTGTGTCCGTTACGAACAAGCTCTTTCATGCCCGTGGCCGAACCGAGTCGTTCAATGTCGTGGGCGGTGAATACCTGCTCAATCAAAGGCAAGGTGAGCACCAAGTCTGCAATATTCTCTCGAACTGAACGCAAATCAAGTCCTAACTCGTTGATTAAAGCGTGATTCAAAAAGAGCTCATTATAACTCAGGTTCTCGAGAATGTCAATCCGCCCGTAGCGGTCCTCTATGAGCTTGTGCAGCGACTGCATGAATGCTTTCGAATCGATGTAACCCGAAGGAATGTTGTGATCGCTTAAAAAAGCCGGAACATGAACAGCACCGTGGTCAGCCGTTAAGAATACCATATACTCCCCTTCCCCTACTGTCTGATCTAACTCACTCAACAAACGAGCCAATTCGAGATCAAGGCGCATATAGGTGTCTTGAACCTCGACCGAATTCACTCCATACTTATGACCTACATAATCAGTTGAAGAATAGCTGATGGCCAGAAAATCAGGGATGTCGTCTTCCCCGAGTTCTTCTTGGGTTAAAGCCTCAAGCGCAAAATCGGTGAGAATACTGTTTCCGAAGGGCGTAGCAGAGAGACTAGAAAAGGCCCCGTTTTGATCCCACAGCTGGTCAATGTGGTGCGGAAATCCGCTGTGCTCTTCTCCATTGGAAAGACCCTCATAGTCGTTTTGATCTGGCCCGCTCTCGGTATAGGTACCCAGGGGCTCCAAAGTTTCCCAAGGTTGTTTGTAGCGCTCAACGGCTTTTGACTTATTGTATTTCTGAACCCACTTGGGCAGCTCATTCATGTAATAGGTCGATGAGATCCAATCTCCTGTTGATCCCCCTTCAAACCAATAGGCCGCATTAGCCGTGTGCCCACCCGGAAAAACGGCGCCCCGATCTTTCAAAGAAACGGCAATCACCTTAGACTTAAACTGATAATGAATGCGCAACTGATCTGTTATGGTCGTGGTTAGCATTCGGGTCGGGGCCATTCCACTTTTATTCTCCGTACCCAAGGCAGGATACGCCGAGTCTCCAGCGCAATAGACGATTTCTTTGGCGAACTTATCATACCAATTATTACCCAAAATGCCGTGAACCGCAGGAGTTGCTCCTGTATACACTGAGGCGTGTCCAGGCCCAGTTGCCGTTGGAATATAGTTGAAGTGATGGTTCTTGGCATTAAAGCCCTGATTTACCATCCGCTTAAATCCATCCTCCGAATAGCGGTCCCAAAAACGAGTGAGGTAATCAAATCGCATTTGATCCACAACAATACCTACAATCAACTTGGGCGCCTCAAAAGGTTTCTCTTCTTGAGCGCTCACCTTAAATGCCCAAAAAACAACTGCAAGAAATAGAACTTTTTTCATGGGAGTAATGAATTTTTACGAAGCTACAATTTAAGCGAATGAGTAAGGATAATTCAACGTTAAATGCCATCAAAAAACGTATTTTTGAGTGCTATGCGCTATATAGAAGAAGTCGGACGCTACGGTCTAATGCTCGTAGAAATTTTCAGAAAGCCTACGAAGTGGAGTGTAATGAAGGGCCTCATTCTCAAAGAGATTGACGAATTGATATTCAATTCTCTGGGCATCATTATTTTCATTTCCTTTTTTATAGGTGGAGTTGTTACCATTCAAACCGCCCTTAACCTCACCTCTCCGTTTTTACCTAAAAGCCTCATCGGTTTCGCCACGCGTCAATCGGTAATTCTAGAATTCGCCCCTACATTTATTTCTGTGATTATGGTCGGAAAGGTCGGATCCTACATCACCTCAAGCATAGGAACCATGCGGGTAACCGAGCAAATAGACGCTTTAGAAGTTATGGGAGTCAATTCGGTCAATTACCTCATCTTTCCAAAACTTATAGCAATGTTGTTCTACCCCTTTGCCATAGCTATAGCGATGTATACGGGTATCTTCGGAGGATGGGCTGCAGCTGTATTTGGAGACTACGCACCCACCGCAGACTTTATTGCCGGAATTCAGGAAGACTTCGTGCCGTTTCACGTTACCTATGCCTTCATAAAATCACTTGTTTTTGCTGTAATCATTGCCACCATTCCAGCCTACCACGGCTATTATTTAAAAGGCGGAGCCTTAGAAGTCGGTAAAGCATCAACCGTATCTTTCGTATGGACCAGTGTTGTGATTATTATCATCAATTATATACTCACCCAACTATTATTAGGATAGATGATTGGGGTTGAGCACTTATCAAAATCTTTCTCAGGCGTGAACGTCCTAAATGACGTGAGCACTTCGTTTGACCGCGGAAAGACCAATTTGATTATAGGCCAGAGCGGATCCGGAAAAACGGTATTCCTAAAGTCTCTAATTGGCTTACACCAGCCCGATTCAGGGCGTATTGCATTCGACGGAGTTTACCTAGACGAGTTAGAACGCAACGAGCAACGTGAATTAAGAAAGGCCATGGGCATGGTCTTTCAAGGAAGTGCGCTGTTCGATTCGATGACCGTAGCCGAAAATGTTTGCTTCCCTTTACAAATGTTTACCACTTATTCAGCAAAAGAAAAGAAAGAACAAGTCGATCGAGTTTTGGACCGGGTAAACCTCATAGATGCCCACCATAAATACCCGGCAGAACTGTCAGGAGGAATGAAAAAAAGAGTGGCTATCGCCAGGGCCATCGTGATGAATCCCAAATACCTATTCTGCGACGAGCCCAATTCTGGCTTAGATCCGAGAACGGCTATTCTGATTGACGATCTCATTCAAGAGATTACCCGAGAGTATGACATCACTACGCTAATTAATACTCACGATATGAACTCGGTGATGCAAATCGGAGAAAAAATCGTCTTTCTCAAAGAAGGCAAATTAGCCTGGCAAGGCACAAAAGAGGAAATATTCGTGACCGACAATCAGGCCATCAGCGAGTTCGTGTACGCTTCAGAATTGTACAAAAACGTTAGAAAGGTCTATCAAGAAAAGTCCAACTTATCGCCCTAATCTTTCTGCTGAAGTAGAATGTTTTGCTCTTGAAGGCGAGTTTTCAGCCAGAGCTCAAGGCGTTCAGAAAGCCCTTGTCTGTCTGCTAAACTAGTAGTTTCTAACCAACTCACCTCAAATACCTGAAGTGTATCTTGGCGTTGGAAATCGGTCTCAATTTTAGACCCATAACTCAAGGTTTTTAGCTGAGGAAACGCCAAGACTAATTCGCTTTTGATCTGCTCAAAAGGCAGCTGTAAGCCCCCTGACCGGCTCATTCGGTCGAGTTCTTGCTCCAGCAGCTGAATCTGTCTGTCTTTAGAAATCAACTCGCTCTTTTTACTCTCGTAAAGCTCCATCACATAGTTGAATTGGGCCTCGGTATCTTCTTGATTGGCCTGTAACACCTCAAAGTTAGCCTCACGCAATCTATCGTATTGCTGTTGCTTTACCTTCCAGGTATTGATCACCTCTTGCGGAATCACCTCATCGCCCAATACCATCACACTTATCTCTGGTGATTCTCCTTGGTTATAACTTAAGGTAGAAAAATCGCGCCTGTAGACCCCGTTGCCCTCAAATGGATACAGTTCAATGGTCTCCTTCAAAAAGGCCTGAGCATCGCGCCTAAAAAGCGATTCTTGTAGCACTCCATAGAACGTGTAGGCGGCTGGAATCATAACGATCAAACTAAGCACATAAGCTATTCTAGAGATCAATCTTCTGCGCGTTGAATTCGCATAGCGCTCCATCGGAAACTTCAAATACTTGATCACTACAAAGGTGGCCAAGGCGATAAATATGGTGTTAATTAGAAAAAGGTAAAGGGCACCAAGGGCATAGCTCCAATTACCTACGGCCAATCCAAAACCCACTGTACAGAGGGGAGGCATGAGGGCGGTCGCGATAGCCACCCCAAAGATTACACTGGCAATAGTTCCTTTTTTAGCTCGGGCAACTACAAGGGCGACTCCGCCAAAAAACCCAATAAGTACATCGCGAATATCCGGTCGTACTCGCGCAAGCAGCTCAGAAGATTCATCACGCAGGGGAAACAGGGCAAAGAACAGATAGGCCGTTATCACTGAAAGCCCCACCATAACCAAAAAGTTTTTAAGCGAGCGGTTGAGCAGATCTATATCGTTGGTTGCCAATGAGAATCCCAAACCTAAGATCGGACCCATAAGCGGAGAAATAAGCATAGCACCAATAACTACTGCTGTAGAATTAGCATTCAAGCCTATAGAAGCGATGAATATAGAGCTGATTAAAATCCACGAGGTATGCCCCTTAAAGGGTATGTCAGCAATAATCGAATCGCGCGTGGTCTGCATATCGGTATTGGTACGAATGTCCAATAGCTCTTTCAGAAATACCAATATACTCTGCCAAAAACCCTTGGCGTTTTGTTTGATCTGTTCTTCTTGATTAGTCATAATTACTGATAGGCATTACCCGTGCGTTAGGTTGAAACAAGTAATTTCTTTTGGTCTCTAGCTCTAAACACTCATAGCGCTTTCTGCGCTTACTTCCTTTTTTAAAAATACGCTTTTCGCGATAGGCAAATAAAGCGCCCTCGGGTAATTCCTCAACAAAAATACCCCTAACTGTTTCATCGTACCGACTGAGTTCGCAGTCTAATCGTGCATCAGCGCTACTACTTGCCTTTGGACTTTTAAAGTGGGTCGCTAGTACGGGTAGTAATTCTTTTGGAAAAACAGCCGGATTAAGCAAGGGTAGCATTAACAGCTTAAAGGTCTGCTTCCACTCTTTTCCATGGGGCCGAATGCGATGGCCGTGTTCTATAAAAGCTACTAGGTGGGCTATCTCATGGATCAGGGTGATGAGAAATCTATAGGGATTAGGACCTGCATTGATGGTGATGAGGTGGCCTCCATCTGGCAACTTACGGTAATCACCATGCCTGCTAAGGCGTTCGTTAACGATCTTTAGGTGAACCCCATACCGTTTTATCTGCTCAAAACAATAAATCAGAGCGGCTTCAGGAACATAGCGACCGAGTATATCTAGCATAGGTATTTTTAGGGAGTAGAACTGCTAACCGGAAGTACTTTTCCGTTGAAAAAACGATGACCCTCTAAGACAAATCGCGCTATATACGCCCCCATCTCAGCAGCACTTACAGGAGCCTTTATCCCAGGAAAGGCAGCTTCGAGCATCTCGGTCTGTACCGCTCCCAATGCCAAGCTATTAAAGCTAACTCCCCTTGACTGATACTCCTCGGCCAATAATTCGAAAAGGGTAATCAGGGCGCCCTTGCTAGAACTATAGGCTGAGAGGCCTGCAAATTTAGAGCTACCTTGAATGCCACCCATCGAACTTATACCCACCACATGTGCGCCTTGCATCAGCTTTCTATCAACTAGGCGGGTCAACTCGGCTACCGCAAATACGTTTACCCTGTAAAGGGCTAAAAAATCATCGGTGGTTGTTTGAATGAAAGGTTTGTGCATAAATGATCCTGCGTTATGAACGATTCCGTCGACCTGGGTCCAGTCTTCAATGGCCTGCAGAACAACCGATAAATTGTCTTGCGCAAGGTCTACAGAAAGGGTTCTTAGCAAATCTAGACGACTATGCTGCAATTTCATTTCAGTTCTTGAAAGTGCGAGTACTTGATGTCCTTGATCGAGAAGCGCATTAACGGTTTCAAAACCTATTCCTCTGCTCGTTCCTGTTACAATTATATTGGCCACAAAAAAACGTTTAGTGATTTAAGACTTTAAAGTAACAAAAAAGCATTCCCTAGAGAATGCTTTTTCGAATATACATGTAGGTGAATTACAATTAGGCGAGCATCGTAACTGGATGCTCTAGATAGGTTTTCAGGGTTTGCAAAAATTGCGCTCCTGTGGCCCCATCAACCGTTCGGTGATCGCATGCTAGCGTGAGCTTCATCATGCTTCGAATTACGATTTGGCTGTCTCTAACTACAGGCTTTTCTACGATCGATCCGACCGATAAAATAGCCGAGTTGGGCTGATTGATAATAGAAGTAAATTCATCTATTCCAAACATACCTAGATTAGATACGGTAAAGGTACTCCCCTCCATCTCAGCCGGAGTTAATTTCTTAGTTCGTGCTCGGCCAGCCATGTCTTTTACTTGAGCCCCTATATTGCTCAAAGAGAGTTGGTTGGCGTGTTTGATCACCGGAACCACCAATCCGTCTTCAACGGCTACCGCTACTCCCAAATGAACGTGGTGATTCACTATGGTATGATCGTCTTTCCAAGTTGTGTTGACTTGTTTGTGCTTAAGCAGTGCCATTGCACAGGCCTTTAAGACCATATCGTTGAAGGAAACTTTTGTTTCTGGAAGTTCATTCATACTCGCTCGTGCAGACTTGGCCTCATCCATTTCAACCTCAATAGTCAAATAGTAATGGGGTGCACTGAATTTTGATTCACCAAGGCGCTTGGCAATGACCTTACGCATCTGAGAATTCTTGATCAATTCAGCGTGTTCCTGACCAACAGCGACAGCAATTGACGGAGCTTGACTAGCTGCGCTTTCAGCCACCGGTGTAGCCGAAATCGCACTTGCGGCCTGAGTAGAAGAAGGTCTAGCGCCCTCAAGATCGCGTCTTATGATGCGGCCATTCTCACCCGACCCCTTAAGTTGGGTCAAATCGATTCCCTTATCTTGGGCAATACGTTTGGCCAGTGGAGAGGCAATTACGCGCGAATCAATAACTGTGTTAGGTGCATTTGAGGTAGCTTGAGCAGTAGCTGCCGCAGACTGTTCGGGCTGAGCAATCTGAGACTCGGTCGTTTTCGCATCAGCCGACGATGCAGCTGAGGGTGCTGCTGAAGCTCCTGAGAGAACTGACTGAACATCTGTGCCTTCAGGTCCTATAACGGCCAGTACAGCATCAACTGGAGCAGACTGCCCTTCTTGTATTCCAATGTAAAGTAGCGTTCCGGAGTAAAAAGACTCAAACTCCATTGTAGCCTTATCGGTCTCGATTTCGGCAAGGATATCCCCCTCTTCAACGGTATCCCCTATCTTCTTCAACCAAGAGGCAACGGTACCCTCTTCCATGGTATCACTAAGTCGAGGCATAGTAACAATCTCTACACCCTCTGGAACAGATGGGGTAGGTTGAAAACTCGCTGCGGGCTGCTCTTGGCTAACCGAAGGGGCTTGAGCTGCGGGGGCTCCAGAAATCAATCCACTAATATCTTCACCCTTATCGCCAATGATAGCCAGAAGTGAATCAACGGGCGCACCCTCTCCTTCTTGAATTCCAATATGCAAAAGTGTTCCTGAATAAAACGATTCAAACTCCATCGTGGCCTTATCGGTCTCGATTTCGGCAAGGATATCGCCTTCTTCAATAGTATCTCCAACTTTCTTGAGCCATTTTGCTACGGTACCTTCTTCCATGGTATCGCTCAAACGCGGCATATTCACTACTTCGGCCATGCTAAATCTTTAGAGTTTATGTGCTAAAAACGGATAGTCTTGCTGCTCGTAAACCGTGTCGTACAGCTGCTGAATTGGCGGAAAATCAGAGTTTTCTGCAAACTCTTCACATTCGGCCACCATGTCTTTAACGCGCTTGTCAATTTCTTTGATCTGATCTTCTGAAAGCCATTTCTTCTGAAGAATTAACTCTTTTACTTGAGTGATCGGATCAATTTTTTGATATTCTTGAACCTCTTCTTTGGTGCGGTAATGCTGTGCATCTGACATAGAGTGCCCTCGGTAACGGTAGGTTTTAGCCTCCAAGAAGGTTGGCCCACCCCCAGAGCGGGCGCGCTCAATAGCCTCTGAAATAGCTTCGGCAGAAGCTGCAGGGTCCATCCCGTCAAAAGCTGAACAGGGCATCCCGTAGCCCAATCCGAGTTTATAAATATCAGTGTCGTGAGCTGTTCTAGCCACTGAAGTTCCCATGGCATATCCGTTGTTTTCACAAATAAAAACCACTGGCAATTGCCACAGCATGGCTAGGTTGAAGGTCTCGTGCAATGAGCCCTGGCGAACCGCGCCGTCTCCCATATAGGTAAGTGTTACCGAGTCTCTGTCGAAATACTTGTCAGCAAAGGCGAGCCCAGCACCAAGCGGAATCTGACCGCCAACAATTCCGTGACCACCATAAAAGCGGTGTTCTTTTGAGAAAATATGCATCGAACCTCCCATTCCTTTTGAGGTTCCAGTGACCTTTCCGTATAACTCGGCCATCACCTTTTTGGGGTCTACCCCCATTCCTATGGGCTGTACGTGATTTCGGTAGGCAGTGATCATGCGGTCTTTAGTGAGATCCATGGCGTGGAGAGATCCGGCCAAAAGCCCTTCTTGTCCATTATACAGGTGCAAGAAACCCCTAACCTTTTGCTGAATATAAACGGCGGCTAGCTTGTCCTCGAACTTTCGCCAGAACAGCATATCCTCGTACCACTGTATATAAGTTTCTTTCGTAATCTTTTTCATGAAGTCGCTTTTGATAGTCGCAAAAATAAGACAAAATTAAATCGTTTT
>Ga0222714_10005618_pt1 | contig 11867 bp, 20 predicted proteins | sample C33_3DmetaG_FD_165048 | JGI IMG/M metagenome (GOLD analysis project Ga0222714, IMG submission 165048) | Estuarine water microbial communities from San Francisco Bay, California, United States - C33_3D | ecosystem: Environmental > Aquatic > Marine > Unclassified | place: USA: California... | reverse complement strand
TATTTCCTTTTAATTTATGAGGAACTGCTATCAATTTTAAATAAGTCTCCATTTATAACTTAGATTATTTTAATGATCTTTATTTTCCACAATATATATTTGTGGGTGCTTATTTATAATTTTATAAATACAAAAATAAATATCTTTTGATTCATTCATAAATTTATTAGTTTTAATATAATAACCATTTATAGTTTCTTTTAATAGTGATGAATAATTTTCTAGATTTTTCTTTAATATAGCATCTATATCATTTATATCATTCAATATATCTTTATTTAATATATAAATGCGTCCATTAATACATTCATAATCTGATTGCGATAATAAAAATGGTATACCCATTAATCTTAAATTCTTGAAAGAATAATATATTTTGTGTATATTTTTATTTCCTTTTAAATAGATATTTTCAGCTTTAAATGATTTCGGTATAATGTATGTCATAGTGTTTTATTATCTTAGATTAAAATAATATATTACTTACTTAATTCGGTATTTATTAATTCTCCAATCTGATTATCATTTTTAATTTTATAAACATTATTATCTAAATCTTTATAATATTCTCTATCATTAATAATGATTATAGATATATCAGATTCTTCATCACTCTGTTCTGGTTCATAATGTAATTCTTCATCGGTATTTTCTTTTCTAAATTTATCATCTAATTCTTTATGATATTTATTTCGTATTGATGCTATTTCATCTATATTTAAAACTCTATTATTATTCATAATTTTATTTATAATGATTTATTTATTTACATATTTATTTAAGTATTTTATCTGTTATAATGAATAAGAAATGTATGAATCTATCTTAAAAAAGATATTTAATAAAAGAATTATTTTATCTCAACATTTATTACTATATACGTGTGAAAAAGAATTATTAGCCGATATTTTGGATAAAATTATAAATAAGTATCTTAATATACCATTACATCAAATAAATAATAAAAATACATCATATCTTAATTATGAAAGTATATTCTTATTTGATATGAAAAAATGTAAAGAAGATAAATGTGACTTATTATCTATAATTGATCAAATATCATTAACAAGAGATCATTTCACAAAAAATAATTACAAATATATATTTATTAAAAATTTTCAGGAAAGTAATGATTATTTACAAAAGGGTCTAAAATCATATTTAGATAAATATTCAGTAATTTTTATTTTCTTAACATCAAAATTTAGTAAAATTCAAAGATATATATTATCACACGTATTGGTTGTAAGAATTCCTAATTTGATAAAGAATAAAATACAAAATGAAAATCAATCTAAATTAGAAAATATATTAGGAAAAAAAATAATATTACCAAAAGATACATTTATTCAAAAACATATTGGAATTTATAAAGATAAATTAAATAATAAAGATAGAATTAAAAAGATAAGAGAAATATCATATGAATTCTTAAATAGTGGATATTCATTATGTGAATATTTACAAATATTATTAGATATCATAATAAAAAACTTAATAATGCCTCTAAGTGTGAAAGAAAATGTAATAAAAGATATTTCATTTTGTGAAACTCTTAATGAAAAATGTTTTAGAAAGGGTGTATTAGTTGAATATATATTTCTCAAATTATATGATAATTTAAAATATTATACTCATTATTTATAAATATATTCACTGATAAATATATTGATTATTTACTGTCTCTGAACAACCAAAAATAGTGCTAAGCACAAGAAGCAATCAGAACAACCATCAATCGAATACATATATGCTAGGAGAGCAATAACTGCTAAGTAGACAAACGAATTAGCCAAGAGCTTATTAATAGGAGATACAACTGTTCCCTTAAGACGCATACCCGAGACACGATCAATCGGAGCTAAATATAAAATAATTAATACTGCAAAAAGTGTACACATTTCTTTCTTATTACCTTTCACAAAAGAAGTAACTGGATTCGCCATTTTATATAGTAGAATATATTTTATTTTAAGAAGAATTAATATTAATAATTAAATGAATTATTATCAAATATTAGGTTTAAAAAAGAATTCTTCAACAGATGAAATAAAAAGAATTTATAGAAAGTTAGCAATAATATATCATCCCGATAAACACAATGATGAACAAAAAACCGAACATTTTAAGAAAATAACCCAAGCATATGAAACTCTTTCGGATCCAATTTTAAGAAAAGATTATGATCTTAATTTATATTTACAAGATGAAGAAAGATATGGTTCAGATTATTCTTATGAATTTACTGAGGAAGATTACAAATTAATTCAAATATATTATGATAAATGTACTCAAAGTGTTGAATTTAAATTTATGATGTCTTTATTTTGTAAATTACCAAACGAAACAAAAGATAAAATGTTTCAAAAAGTGAATATCAAAGATATGTTTAAAAAGTTTACTAAAACACGACTCTTAAATTTAAACAAAATAAAAGTAATAGATGTCTCAAAATTATTTGAGAATATAACTATTCACCTAAATGTTTCTTTTAATAAATTATATAATGGATTTTGTGAAGAGATTCAAATTAAAGGATTACATAATACATATACATTCTTTGTAACTTCATCTAATTATTCGATTCATTTTAGAAACAATATCCAATCTAGAATCACTATAGAATTTAGAACCACCTTAAAGGAATTCTTTACAAATGTAGATCATAAATTAATATACACTTTACCGATTAATCTTTATGAATATTATTTTATGAAAGAATTCTCAATACCATTACCCGAAAATGATTACAGATTAAAAATAGATAATATTAAAAATATACATATCATAGAAGGTTTGGGATTTTATAATCCTAAACTTAAAAAAAGAGATCTTCTATTAGTTAAATTTAAATTAGAACTGAATCCAATATCAGATAAATATAAAAATATAATGAAAGAGATTTTTGATAGGTAACATTATTTATTATTCCGTGTAAGCCCGGATATAAGCCCCATTGTCTAGAGGGATAAATGTTGTTCCGTCGCGTGTTTTCAATGTCTTTAACACATCGTCAGAAAATAGGCGATTGCTGTGTTCTGGACATAGTATAAAATAAGGTCCATCTTCGTTTTGCACGACGAATTTTTGACCTTGTATTTTAAATTTCCATTCTCGGGCAGACATCACTTCGCACGTGGAGTAACTACACTTTTTATCGGTGGGCTCGCTGGCTGGGCCCGTGAGTGCCATTGCCTCGGTCTGTGCTACTGGTTCTGGTGCTGCTTGTGCTGGTCCTGGTGCTGCCGGGGCACGCGGGGCGACAAGGCGTCCTTCTTCACCGTGGTAACCGGCGGTACGTTCTCTCCTCGGGCGATGTCCACGACTCCAAAATAATGGACTACCCCCCCCTAAAATTTCTTCTACGATTACCTTTGCGAGTTCTTCTACGAGTACTTTTACGAGTACCTTTACGAGTACTTTTACGAGTACCTTTACGAGTACCTTTGCGAGTACCTTTACGAGTACCTTTGTGAGTACCTTTACGAGTACTTCGTCGGATTGATCTTATAGCATTTGAAAGACGGGAAACTTTTCTTCTTTTTGAACGCATAATTATATAATATATATATTATTTAATTTATACCTATATTATAAGTAAGTATGTTAGAAGAATTCTCTTATGATTATATTGAACAAGCTCTAAAGAGTAAATTCACTGTTATGGAACGAAAAGAATTATTTGAATTTTTTAGTCAAACTTCATTTAATTCATTAACTACAAAAGAAATTAAATTTCCTCAAAGATTAGAAATAGACGCCGGTCAATTTGTAACTGTAGCACTTAAAGAGAAATGTAAAGGATTACCAAATAGAAGGGCATTTGTAGCGAAATGTAATGAAATAAATATTCATATCAATGTTTGTTATTCAACTGAATCAGAAAAAGAGATAAAAGAATTCTTACAAATAGTTACAGGTATAGTATCATTTATGGATCATTGTTCTCATAATGAAGAAATAAATAAATTAACAATATCATTTTATTTATTAGATGATAAAAAAGATGTTCACGGAGTTAAGATATTAGGACCCAAAGAAGTGAATGGTGGAGCAACTATAATGACAGATAATCCATCAATCGTAATGTGGAGAAAAGAAGAAATTTTAAAAGTTCTTATTCATGAATTAGTACATGCGTTTGCCTACGATCATTCTAGAGAAGGAGATGAAGCTTCTTTAGTAAAACATTATCAACAAAAATACAATGTATCATCACAGGTGTTAAATATATTTGAGGCATATACAGAAATATGGGCTGAATTAATACACTGTTATTTATTATCAGATTACATCTTAAAACATAAGAAACTAAACATATCAAAATATGAATTATTTAATGCTCTTGTTCAGATTGAAAGAAAATTTAGTTTAGAACAAGCTCAAAAAGTTTTACATTTACATCAAGAAGAGATAACAAAAGATATGAATAAAGAAACAAATGTATTACCGTATTATATTATAGTTGCTGAAATATATGAATCACTTCAAAATTTCTTACAATTCTGCTTACATCATAATACTAAATTTATCCATTTAAAGAATCTAAATGAATATTTTAGATACTTAAAGAAATTACAAAAATTAGAAAGAAAAAAACATAAAATGAAAACAACGAGAATGACTACAGGGAGAATGACTACAGGAAGAATGACTACAGGGAGAATGACTACAGGAAGAATGACTATATGTCAATTAAAACTATTCTAATAATATTTCTTAAAATAATCTTTAAGATTATCATCTACACTCTTATCAGGATGATTCACTATATATACACATATTAAATGATTTTCATACAAATTCATTGAATATATTTTTTTAGGAATAAATATATGACTACTATTTCTATAAATTTTCATAATAATTAATTATTTTATTAACCTTTAAGCCGTTGGAAAAACACCTTCCTTGTTTGGGAAGTGAATCTTCATAAACTTCTGAAGATTAAAGAATGTTAGCTCATCCCCCTTCTTTAGACGGAGAAGCTTAGTTAGAGTCTTATCAGCATTAAGCTTACGCTTATCCTTCTGATCCTGAAGACCCTCTTTCCGGCAATAATCACTAATTGCCTTTGTCACATCGGTTCGAGCGATCATACTATCATTAGTCATTGTAACCTTTTGATCGGTCAGGAAAGTCATAAGCTCCTTTGATACAGGGCCAGGCTTTGAGAATCCAGAAGGTGCCTTATTTGGATCCTTTGCACGCTTTACCTTCCCAGTTGCCTTCTTTTGAAGGAGCTTGCTCTCTTTAGCTACACGACGCTCAAGCTTACTTGCGTGTGCCGTCAAATCGCGAAGCATCGTCTGAACAGTCTTAAGTTGATTCAAAAGAACTGTAAAATCTTCGGTAAATGAAACATCCGTCGAAACAGGATCAACGACTGTCTTCTCCATAGTTACTGGCTTAACTGGTGTCTCAGTAACCTTCGGTGTCTCAGTAACCTTCGGTGTCTCAGTAACCTTCGGTGTCTCAGTAACCTCCGGTGTCTCAGTAACCTCCGGTGTCTCAGTAACCTTCGGTTCAACTACGACCTTCTCCTTTGACGACTTCTTAACTTTATTTCCCGAGTTCTTCTTAGGACCAGAAACTTTCTTTGCTGCCTTTGCTACCATTTTTTATATCTATATTATTTTTTATTTCTTATTATCAACCGCGCTAACTCTCTATACCTAATGATATTAATATTGTTTTAAGTATTTTATAGTTCTTTATTAACATATATAATTCTTTATTTTGATCTATTAAATTAAATTTAGCCAATTTGAATGTGTTACATAACAATTGTGCGATACATTTCCTAAACCTATTATAAAATACATATATCCTAATTTCTGATCATTAATATCTTGTGCTCTAGTAAACTTATATACTTCATTTGTTATTACATCTAATAAATCTAATCTATTGGTATAATTATTTATTTCTTGTATGGGATACACAAAAACTCTCCCATCGGGAGGAACAATTCTTCTTTTAACTTCTACACTTAATCCAGCCCTATAATTCCATATATCTTCTAAATTTCGATATAATCTTTTTAATCTATGTGTTGGCAATTCTAACAACCACTCTATAGAACAACTATATCCGCTTATTTCTATTTGTGTAAATAAATCTGTTATCCTATGTTTAATCACTGTTTTTCTATCTGAAATTACTTCTTGTTTAATCGATACTATTTGATTATTTGTAGTTAATTTTTCTATTTCAGAATTAATTAATTCTTTAATATTATCAGGAATCTTTTCAGTAGTATATGGATTATCATAATTCATATCTATTAGTTTTTTTAGAGATCTTAAATCAAATCCCCATATATGATTATTTTCATCTTTATATGTAAAAAAATAACGATATTCTATTTTCTCTAATTCTTCAAATGTGTAAAAATCTTCATTATTATTACATAGTTTTCTATTTATAAAACCTGGTCCCCGCAACGATTCATATTTCTTTTTTTGTATTTCTTTAAAATTTCTTTGAATCATTAATATTTTTTTTTGATTTAGTGGGTGTGTATAATGATTATGGATTTCTCGATTTTTACATATTACTGCAAAACAGTGTTCTTTAGTTAACTTTGTTTTTTTTTCATCCTTCTTTAAATGATGTTTTATATAATAATCTTTAATTTCTTTGAATGTGTAATCTTTAACAGTATAAGTAAAATGATCAATGATAATATTATTTTCTTCATCTAATAAATGATTCTTACGATGTTTCCAACAATATGATCCATATTTTACATTTTTATTACAATTATGTTTCGCATCATCTATAAAAATACAACCATTCATATTCTTTACATTATTCACTCAAAAAATATTTAAGTGAAAACACTATATCATCTCAAATATATAAATACTTAAAAATTTGATTCCATATACAATTATAATTAGTATATAGAGTAAAAGAAACAGAAAAAGAAATAGAAAAAGAAATAGAAAAAGAAATAGAAAAAGAAAAAGAAATAGAAACAGAAACAGAAAGAAACAAACAGAAACAAGTAGAAAAATGAGTATGCAGATCTTTGTTAAGACTCTGACTGGTAAGACAATTACACTTGATGTAGAGAGCTCTGATTCAATTGATAATGTTAAGGCCAAGATTCAGGATAAGGAAGGAATTCCACCGGATCAACAGCGTCTTATCTTCGCAGGTAAGCAACTCGAAGATGGTCGCACACTGTCAGATTACAATATTCAAAAGGAATCCACACTCCATCTTGTCCTGCGACTAAGGGGTGGTTCTCGAAAGGCCAAGCCACTTAAGATTGAGGATTTTGATGTATCTTTGATTAAGTACTCGCCTGTAAAGTCACTGGATAGTGGTGGAAAGCAGTGCTATATTAATTATGGTGATGCAGCTGTTAATCCTATCTTTCTACAGACACCCGAACTTAATGTTGTATTTGATAGCAATTATTATGGTGATGAAAAGAGTGGAAAGTTTTCGGTTCGTGTGGATATGAACGGTCACGATGAAAGTGGATCTAAGATGCACAAGTTTCACGAAAAGATGGTGAAGATGGATGAACAAATTCTTCAAGATGCGATCAAGAATGGAATGTCTTGGCTAAAGAACAAGAATATCACCCTGGATACTGCTAAGGCACTTTACACACCGATTGTGAAGATTGCGATGGATCAAGAAACCGGTGAACCCAGTGGCAAGTGGCCTCCATCTTTCCAATTTAAGGTGGTCCGTCGAAATGGCGAAATTCTTAGTAAGGTCTTTGATGAAAATAAGAATAAGCTTAATGTCAATGATCCTGAAGCTGATGATTACGTTCCAATTGACTCTATCCTCAAGAAGAATTCAAAGATAAAGATGATTATGAAGTGTAACGGTATTTGGATTGCTTCTGGAAAGTTTGGATGTACTTGGTCAGCTGAACAGATGCAAGTGACGGCTCCAGCTGGATTTGAAGAGTTCGCATTTAATTCGGATGATGAAGATGACGAACAGGAGGAAAAGAGTGTTACAGTTGATGATAATATTATTGAATCATCTGATGATGATGATGTTGAGAATAATGATGATTCTGATGGCGAATCAGATCAAGAAGTTAAGCCTAAGAAGAAGATTGTTCGTAAGAAGAAGCAATAAACTCAATTAAACTATTAATTCATAATTAATCAAAAATAATACATACATTTAATTTATTCTTATTTAATCCTCTAACAGCAGATTTAGATAATTCTTGTCTAGGTTTTCGGCCATTATTATTTTTTTTTCCGTGAACTTTAATATATTTTAAAGATTCAACCATATCATTTTCTATTATATCATAATTATTTGTTATGTAATCTACAATCATATTTGGAATAGCCCATCTAAAGAAATTTAGTTGACCAATAGTAGTACTTATTTCAGCACCATCTTTTGTTATGAAACTTATTCTTTCTCTACGACAGAATGGATCAAATTGTTTTTTTGAAAATGCTTTTAATTGTGATTTATATCCGTGAAACACATTAAATTGCTCAATTATTTCATTATTACTTTCACAAAGAGTTCTTTTTCCTCCAGGTGTTTTATAAATAAGATAAATTGTATTGTGCTTTTTTGAAAAATTCGTAACAAACCAATCAATTAATCTTAATGATATTTTATCCTGATTATTTAGTATCTTCTTTAACTTCTCTAAATTATCATCATTGTTGTAAAATCTTGTTAATGAGTTTAATAATAGTTCATTTATCGCCATAATTATTAATCTAATTAATACAATTTCTTTAAGTAGTTTAGACGCACTTATAGGTTATCATTTCATTAGCCAAAACATCCCCTGTAAATACGCGTCCGCTAAATCATCTTTCTTTTTAGAATCTTGAAACAACTTCTTGAATTCTTCTGAAACCTCTGTCTTATTTTCTATCATCCATTTTGTATATTCTATTCCTAAATATTTTGTTCTTTTATATTTATCTGTTATCTCACAAGAAACTTCAGGTGCTTCTTTAGGATATGCCTTTAATTTATTACGAGCATTTATCATCTCAATATTCTTGACATTTTTATTCTCATTTGTATATCCTCTTATTAAAAAATATGAATATAATATCATCTGAACACTCTTCATTGTTGGATTCTTTAAAGCAGGCTGATTCTCTATTATTACATTATCACACTCTAAAAAGAATTCTTTCTTCTCTAATGTTTGAACAATTTTAGAACCCAAATCTAACATTGGATTCTTTAGTTTCGGAATATTTTTTGTTTTCTTAGCTTCATATGCTTTCTGTTTCATATGTGCTGAACATAACTTAATTTCTGTACCTACTATATTACACTTCGCGGATTTATCACATTTAGATCCATTTGAGGATACGTGATCACAAACTTCATCTGTACATATATTTATAATACCCCAATCCAATATTTCTGTTTGTCCCTCATCTTCTTTCTCCAATAAACAAAAGGCTAAATTCTTTATCCCAACATCAAATGATAATGTTTTCATAAAAAATATTATTAAAAAAACTTTAAATAAAATGAATTATTTATCTTCTTTTACTTCTTTTACTTCTTTTACTTCTTTTACTTCTCTTTGATCTGGATTTAGAAAGAGACCTTTTAGATCCCCTTTGTTTAGAACGAGATCTAGATCGTTTAGATCTTTTTGATCTCTTTTTAGAATATTTTTTATTTCGTTTTTTATTCTTTGTTCCACCACCTATACTATGACGTCTTTCTTTGTTGGTTGACAGGAGCCGAGTGATTTCGTCACCGATTTTCCCTTGCTCGCTCTCTATATCATCTGGTACTTCGATATATTCATGGTCGTTTTCGTTGAGGTCAACTAACTGTTGATTTAGTTCTGTGTATTTATCTAATAATGGTTTAATTAAAGGATTATCTTTATTTTCTACTAGGGTGGCGTACGGAAAGTCATAAGGCAGACTTTCATGAATATCTGTAGGAATACCATTAGCGTCAACAACTATGCTCATTTATAATAAGTATATATAAAAATTTAAATAAAATGAATCATTTATCTTTTCTTATTTCTTTTACTTTTTCTAGTTCTAGTTCTCTTAGAACGTGATCTTTTTCTACTTAGTTTCGAACTTTTCCTTTTGGATCTTCTCTGTTTAGAACGTGATCTTTTTCTTCTTGGTTTAGAACGAGACCGTTTAGATCTTCTGAAAGTACCCCCCTCCTGCGTTTTCGCCTCTAACGCTTGCTTAATATCGCTGATAATATCCGTGTATTTTTTCTCCAATAAATCTTCATCAATCTCATCCTTCTCTACCATAAGTTCGTAGAACCTTTCTATAATTCCTTTAAATGGTTCATTTTATTTTTGTTGCTCCAATTTATCAAATTCTTCACGACTTAAATCATCAAGTAATTCTTCTGGTACAATAATGGAGTTCATTTATATTAGAATATATTAAAATTATCTTCACCACCGGATAATGATGGCGCGGGACCTAACATAGATGACTGACTTGTAGATTGTCCAATAGCCTGACTTATATGTGTTTCAGCTGACATAGTTGGGGGTACCTTATTTGATTTTTGAGGTGATAACTGAGGAACAACCTGTGCTGCTCCTTCATATGATGGACCATCTATTGCCATCTCTTTCGGGGCATTCTGATATGCCGAAGCTAAATAAATATGAATAATTAAATTTTGTAACATTACATAAATAACAGGGAATATCAAAAATACCCAAGCTAATGTTTCTTTATTATATTGGCACAAACCATACATAATAATACCCAATACTAATGCTAATTTTAATTCGTGCATTGAATAATAATTATATAAATTATCCATCTTATTCGTATTATATCTCTTTAATGTTGAACGTGTAATAAACACATTCAAAAATGTTACCACTAAAACTGCAATATAAATAACAATAGGTGAACACATTTTAGTACTAAAGAGTTCGTTTAATTCACCCCCACCAACATATTCCATTTATATATTTACACTATATATTTTATTTCTTTCTCTTTTTGGACCGCTTTTTAGTTTTATAATGATTATTATATTTATCCCAATCATAATCTCCTTTCTTTAAAGCGTCTTTATGCCATCCTGTAAACCATTTTAATTCACTTTCACCTTGATCAAGCATACCTTCACAATCCTGACTTATCTTATTAGGATTTAATACTTCACTTTTTTCTGCTTTTTACACGATTTTAGATATTCTCTCTCAATTTTTGTCGGTGGTTTAGGATCCGATTCAGATATATGACCATAATATACCTTTTCAACATAACCTTTCTTCTTTTTTGATTTAACTAATGAATCAAACTTTTTATCAACTTTAGAACCATAATCTTTAGTAGTCATTTGACCCAAAGTTCCTATTTTACCATAATAAGATGTTATCTTTGTTCCATTTTTAGTAATTCTCCAAAACTTACCCTTCCCGAATAACCGATCAAACTCAAAATATAAAGAATTACCATCTGTTTTCTTTTTAGATTTTTTAACAGTTCTTCTCCTAGATCCTCCTCTATTCTTTTTAGTATGTTTTATTTGACTCATTATATTATACATTTATTTATTTTTGGATCCCTTTCTTTTCTTCGGACTTTTAGCAGAACTCTTTCTCGAAGATTTCTTCTTTTCTCTAGCATCGGGATCAACAAATACTGAACCAAATTTACCCTTTTCAGTTTTGTATCCAGCTTTCACCAAACGATTATCTTTTTTCGCACTTATACTCTTTTTCTTAGAGACAATTTTACCCGACTTATTATATTTTAAATCTTTCTTCTGAAGACCACCTGGTGTTTTATCTGCAGTTCCGTGCATAACTTGAGCCCTTGTTCCTACAACCATTTTATACTATTCTTTAGATTTTATTTTTATAAAGAATTCTTTTA
>Ga0222714_10005617_pt1 | contig 11867 bp, 21 predicted proteins | sample C33_3DmetaG_FD_165048 | JGI IMG/M metagenome (GOLD analysis project Ga0222714, IMG submission 165048) | Estuarine water microbial communities from San Francisco Bay, California, United States - C33_3D | ecosystem: Environmental > Aquatic > Marine > Unclassified | place: USA: California... | reverse complement strand
CTGAAGTGTCTCAATGTCATAGACCCTCCCACGCTTTAACAAATGCTCACTACGCACTGTAAGGTTAAGTAGTTTCAGTGGTGTTTTTTCTTCGTTCATGTGTTCTTCTCCTTTAGTTTGGCTTCGATGGCACGGATAAAGCGCAACTCACCACTAGGTTCATCTCGTATATCACCGCCTAGCACTTCGTTTATTTCTTCCTCGGTCAGCCCAACCCATGTGCGCTGAGACGACTTCCTACCATCATGCAACCCCAACATATAAGCGGCGGTCAATTCATCAGAGTCGTCAGTCATGTGTTCTTCTCCTTTGTTAGTCATCCCATTCCTCCACCATGCGTTTAGCAAACGTCCAGCCAGCTACTGCGGCATCTGTAATCAGGTAAGCCAAGAACCCACAGACTACAAACGGCGTAACCGACAGAAAGATACACCACCCCACTACACGTTTCATAACACCATCCTCCTTAGTAGTTCTTGGTGTCGCTTCTTGGCACGGTATCGCTTGTACACCTCCGTGCGGGGCATGGTCTGTCGCTTGGCATCACGTCCTGCGCCGATCATATAAATCTTAACGACGTCTCTACCAACAGAATCCTTGTCCCACATGGAGATGTGCGCAGCCTTCTCTTTGTGCAGGGCTTTTGCATAAGACAAAACAGTAGCGTACGCCAAGCCAGTCATGTCTGCTAACTCGTGGCAGTTGTATGTGCCCTCCATCATCAGCTTAACTAACTTGGCGTAGTGCAGTGGGTTTACCTTCATGCAAAGAAGTCCTTGATGCGTTGCCACAGTGTGCGGTTAGTTGGACCGACGCGCACTAACTCGATGGGTAAGCTGATAGGCATAGGCTTGACTCGCTTGGTGTACTTGCGCTTGGCAGGTTTAGCTTTCTTCTTCATCATGTGACGAACAGCGTACACGTTTTGCCGTGTGCATCCAAGCGTACTTGCAATCTCGGCAGGTGGCTTGCCTTGTTTCAGCATCTGCTCAATCTTCTTAGAACGTGATAGTGTTTTCATTGTGTTACTCCTATTAGAAATGACCTTGCAACTTAGCAGCGATACCCGCCACATTGATTGCATCGACGTTGATGCCTTCCAGCACCGTGCTCTCACGAGTTGCCCGCTCTACCTTACGGTCCAAACGTTCGATGACATCTGACCCCAGATAAGCCCGCAGGTTGGGTACTAACTTGACTGCCTCGTTGACAGACTTACACCGCTGTAACAGTGATTGCAGTTGGTCGAACACACCTTCCCACCGCTTGTGTATCTCGTTGCGCGCAATTAAGTCGTGATACCTAGAGATAGCCTCCGTCGCACCAATCAAGTGTCGGTGTGACTCAAGCCACTCGATAGTCACCTTGGCTGATATGCGTTCCCACGCACTAGCAGTGGGTCGCTTGAAGTGGTTCTCTAAATCCTCGAACTCGATGTACCCCATACCATCAAAGCTACCGTCTTCGGTGAATGAGCCAAGCCCGATCGAATCACGCGCACGACTCTCCATCCAGTCGTTGGGTATCTTGTGACGTAGGGTGTCGTAGTGAACGAGCCACTCGGCGCGCTCAATCAACTCGGTTGCTTGCGGTAACTTGTAACGGTTGTTCAAGTTAGGCAGCTTGGACTCTACTTCGCGGTCACGCATACGGTGAACGGAGCCACGAAGTTCGCGGATTAAATTGTCGGTGATCTTTACTAATGCCATGTTTACTCTCCTGTTAGGTTAGACGTGCTGTGCGGCGTCCATCAGATTCAGTTGGATGGGTTCACCCTTCATAAATATATCCAAAGCCGCACGCATTTTTTCTCTGTCTTCGTCAGTGTACAAAAGCGATATAAGTGCATACGCTTCCTGCGTTAGCTTCTCGTCATAGAAAGATAATGATAGCCCCCAGTGATTAGGGGGCGTGTCACCTCGGAGACAGGCGAAGTCTTGCTGCATATATCTCTCGTCGTACGTACTAAACTTCCCGTTGAGTTTACGTGCAATCACACTGCGGCGATATAAGTCTTCCAGTTTGTCTAGCACGCTTCTGTCATTACGTTTAAGAAAGCTAGTTGGGATAACGATGTTAGAGCCGCTGCGATACACCACATCACTTACACCTACGTGCTTGACTAGGGAGATTGCAAGGCGTTGTGCGTTACTGTATGTCCAACGACAAAACACACCACGTGTCAGGATACGGGCTACTGACTTACGCATACGAGGCGTAAGTTCTTCGGGAAACAATGTAGCTGTTGAGACTACGCCGGGCAACTTCATTACTCTGGCGATTTCATATACGGTAGTCATGTTTACTCTCCAATAAAAACCCCGCCGTGGCGGGGGGTTGATTACTTACTAAGGAACTCTCTGATAACTTCGGCAACTTTGTTACGTTGCTCTTGTGATAGTCCAGCCGCAAGGCCGTCTAGTGCGAACTGCAATACCTCTTTGTACTGGTCTTGCATCTTCTCGAAAGACTCGACTAACTGGTTGGTGTCTTCGCTCATTGGTTTACCTCGAACTTAATTGTGTCGCCGTATGGTGCAACGACGTCGGTTGAAATACACCAGACAACAGGGAAGTCTGGTGGGCTAGTGAAGTCTGTATAACCATCAGTTAGACAAACAAACACATCGGGGGTGATGCCGTTGTCGGCGCAGTACGCAAAGCCTGACTCCATGTCAGTGCCACCACCGGAGTACATCGAGATGAATGGGGTCTCGCCTACCTCAAACACATCGTGACGTTGCACACTGGTGTCGGTGTACAGAACATGAACACGCTCGGGGCTACACATCTCGACGATGCGAGCAATGTGACCGTTGTAGTGGTCAACCTCGCGCTGAGATACAGAACCTGACACATCAACTTGGATAACGATGTCACCCATACGCGCTAATGTACCAACAGTTGGCAGGTAGTGTGTAGGAGCAAAGCGACGGTTAGGGCGTGACCATGTGTAGTCACCCTTGGTAAACGACACCATGTAGCGTTCGAGGATGTCGTACCACGGAGTGTGTGATGCGATAAGGTCAGCCACGATGTCACTGAGTGCGTTAGGCATACGTCCGACTGCCTTGGCAGCTTGCGCAGCTTGTGCGATGTCAACACGCGTCTCGGCGTCGATGCGTGCTAACTCGTCTTGGGTCACTGGTTCACCGCGCTCGATAAGGTCGTCACCGATACCGCCACCATCGTCTGGGTTATCGGGTAGGTTGTTGTAAATCTCGTCAACTGATTTGTCACGTGAGCCGTCGATGTCAACAACACCGTCAATGAACTCGCCAACGTCTGCCGCTTTGAGCATATCGTTAATCCAAGCATCGCCTGCGTAGTTCCACCGCTTGGGGTCACGGCTACCACGACGTGCGGCGTGCTGTCCGATAACGTGACCAACCTCGTGGGCTAGTAAGAACGTAGCCTGCTGTACAGTCAGCGACTCTACGAACTCGGGGTTGTAGTAAATCTGACCGCGTTGGTCAACTGCGGCAGTCTTGATAGTATTGTCAGCGATGGGGGTACGCTTCATAAGAATACTAGCAAAGAAAGGGTGGGTCGTCACGAGTGAGACCTTGGCTTTCTCTAGGACGGTTGGTGTTGCCATGTTACTTCTCCTTAAGTTTGATTTCACCTTCAACAATTGATATATCTGCCTCACCCTTGGCGACGCTCTTGATACCCTGCACGAGTATGAATGACGCCTTAGCTAACTCGCAGTACTTACTCCACAACCGATAGTTGACGAAAGCAAGTACTGCGCACAGACACGACAGGAACAACTCCAAGTCGGTCATAGGTTCTCCTTATCCAAACATTGACATTTTGTCTGCAACCTCGGCTAACTTGGCACGAGCCTCGTCGCGTTTGTCAGCAGACCCCTTGATAATCTCCACATCATGCAGTGCATCGGACACAGCTTTCTCTAACTGTGTAATGGTGTCGAGTAACTCGGGCGTTGGGTTGATGGCTAACTTACGCGCCATCTGGCAACCGTCAGTCACGTTAGTGATGATGGTATTGCGCCACCGCTCACCCTTCTCACCCTTGTACTCGCCAAGCCGGTCAATGAGTGCTGATAGTGGCTTGAGCATCCGGTTGACTGTATCAGCCTGTGCAAGTGCAGACATCTCAGCCTCACTACGCTCGAACGCTTGCTTGTCCTCGTCGCTGATGTCGAACAGGAAGTGACTCGCATCCGGTAATGGTTGGAACCGCAGGTCGATGGACATTGACTGTGCGAACTGCTCGGCAGTGGGATAGTCCGACACACTAGCACGCGCCGTCTTGGTGATGGATGCGTTGCGGTACATCATGTCCTCCTGCACAAGACTGTCGTAGTTAGGGATGATGTTCGCCAACTTTTTCTCGACTTTGGCAATAAGGTGTTTCATCTCCTGTGTGTACTCGAAGTACAGCGCGTTGGGCAGGATACGTGGTCCTGCGTCTGTGTATGGCAGGGTGTGGTTCTTGTGGTACTGGTACACCTCACTGTATGCCTGCTTGACGTCGTAGATGTCGCTTGCCTTGTTACTAAACAGCTTCATCAATACGTCGATGGAGTTGTCGTTCTCTTGCATACGCACCTGCTGTGTCAGCATCGCATCACGTTTGGTAAGGTTAGCCATGCGGCGTGTCAGCTTAACCAACAAGGCTTTCTCAGATAACTTAGTGACTTTCATGGTTACTCTCCGGTTAGGTTAGGGAAAACAAAGAATTGGCAAGGACTATCGCCTCGCTCTTGGTTGAGCAGATGATCTTCTGCTTTCGGTCATGCAGGTACAACTCGCAGTCGAGCCTGCCTCGGTTATGTATAGAGATGGTGGCGAACCGCTCGTCGTACTGACTACGCTTGTTTGTCTTATCAAACCTATACATAACTGATACGGTTGGTAACGCAGTGGGCTGTGCAATGTCGTAGGTCAGCGTTACCCAGTATGCCCCTCTCGGGGCGTGGATGCTCCTGTCTATGTTCAGCATAGGACGTCTCCATTCTCTGCCGCCCACTTGCTAAAGGCGCTAGTGTGCAAGATGTCAGGGCACAAGCGCAGGGTATCCTTGACGTACATAACGTTGAACTCGACAGGCATACGAGCGGTGTACTGCATAACCCTGTCGATGTTGTTAACCGTAGTCTTGCGAGACAGCGCACCAGTAAGCGCGAACCGAGTAGCAGGGTCAGATGGCACAGCGGCGTTGAGCGGGTCAAGCATGATGGCGTCAGGATTGGGCAGGGACTTGTAAATACGTCGGAACCCTGTGTACTCTGCGGCAGCGCCCTCGCCAACGTCACCGGCTACGTTATCGAAGAACAGTTGGTCAGGTAAGCTAGTGGGGATACGAGCCACACGAGACCAGTTACGCGGGGTAGGACTTGCAAACACGTTGGGGTCGAACGCAGACAGCAAGTTGGGTCGGAACCGCAAGAACTGAATAAGCTCGGGAGGGATGTCGTTGGCTAGTGCCCACTCGGTGAAGTCGTCGATGTTCTCCGTGAAGTCGAACCTACGTGTACGCCCAGCAAGTTTAGTCGTGATGCGGTTAGCACCTGACTTGTCCTCGGTACGGTTGCCAGTGGCGATGATGAACAACTGGTCGGTCAGCTTGTGGTTGCCCGCACGAAAGTCGTAGATTACACCGCACAGCGCGTTCTGCATGGGGATGGGCGCATCGGACAACTCTTCAAGGATGAGTGCTGCTCTTCCTACCCCTTGGCGCAGGTTGTAGAACTCCTCGGGTGGTGTCCACTTGGTGAACGGCTGGTCGGTGTTGTTAGGTGTACCGAGCACGTCCACAGGGTCACGCAGTGAGGCAACGAACTCTACTACGTTGTCCTCGGGTATTTCGAGTGAACGGATGATGTCTCTGGCACACGCTGATTTGCCACCGCCGGGCGCACCGAGGATAAATGGCACGACGCGATTACCGTCAGGCTCGTTGAACTGTGCAAGCACAGATGTTTTGATGTCGCTGTATTTCATGGTTACTCTCCAGTTAGGTTGGTTGGTTGGGTTAGGGTTGGTCTTCAGTTAACGTGATGCCAAGTAGTTCGCACACCTCGGTAATACACGCATGGGTATCCTCCAAGTACTCGGCTTGGTACTCAGAGGGGCTTAAAAGGTATTTACGCAGGTCATGTTCCACGCAAGCTACCAGTTTCTTAATCTGTTCTGTGTTCATGGTTACTCTCCTTTAGTTACAACAGTCCACACGCTGGGCAACGATGCCACTGCGCGTCATCCAACTCCGAGTACGTCTCCCCACACTCACAAGTGATGTGCTTGAACTTGGGGAAATGCTCATCTCGCTGTTCCTGCGTAGGCTTAACGCCTGTGCGTAGGTAGTTCTCCATTACGAAGCTCACGCCATGCAGTGCCTTACAGATACTTGAATACATTGCATGGGCTTGGGCTAACTGTTCAGGCTCAGTCTGCGGGTTCTCCATCAGCTTGACGATTAACTCCTTCATGTGGTCGTGGTTCTTCTGGATGTCCCGCCACTTCCTGTGCTGTATTGACATATAGAGGTCAGCGTTCATTTCGTCTCTCCTTACAGGGTTGCGGGTATGCACTTCTGCACTTGGACTGTGTATCCGAGTGACTTGATGAGGCGCACGGCTTGGGGGGTGAGGGTTGTGGTGTTGGCTAACTTGGCAAAGGTTTTTGCCGTATCGCACATCGGGTAGTACATGGTGTTGCCATATACGTTACGTACGTCCACCGTGATGATGTTGGTATTAGTCATGTCATGGTCTCCAGATGAAAAGGTCTAACACAATGATGATGGTGCTGAACACTGCCACACCGCACAGCATCAACGTCTCCAGTGAGGTATGGGTTGTGGGTTTGGTGGCAAGCAGGGCTGTCTGTAACTTAGCCATGTCTGCTGATGGTTGGTCGGTTGGCAGGTCGGGCTTGGGTATGTGGTTAATACCTATTAGGACTTTGCCTGTGTTGTATGGGACGTGTTTACGCATAAGTCATTCTCCTTTGTATGTACGTTGTGGGGTGTCGCGGATGTGACAGGGGGTTGTTTGAGTCGCAATAGGTACATACGCATGACGTGTTCCTTGGTTAATACCGAGTCGAGCTTGGTCATGATGGCGATGTATTCACGTTTGGCTTGGGGGCTCATGGTATGTATGCGATGTGTATGCACGTGGTTTCTCCTTTTGGGTGTAATACTTATGGTGTTTTTAGACAGCAATAAGACAGAGTTCGGGGGGCTGTCTTATTATCCAATCGGGCTGGAGCCCGCATGGGACAACGAAAGTCGAGTACTACAGGTACTACAATAAGACAATAAGACAGGAAATGGGTTTGGCTGCGCGGGAATTTAGGAACACACACGCGGCGTGCTCGCTCTTTTTTCGGAACGTTCTCTCGCGAAGGGAGCCTATTTATACTGTCTTATTGTCTTATTGTCTTATTGTAATACTTGGGTTGGATGAAAACCTAATAAAAACAACCACTTGGGAGGTGCGTTGTAATAAGACAGACACGGAACCCCTCTGCCTAATTGTCTTATTAGGTACTTGTGTGTTACCCAGCCCCGAAAAGTAGTGCTAAATAGAACACGTCCAATTCGGAGCCAAAGTAGTACTTGCTTGGGAGGCGAACTAATGGTGTTAACGGGGATGCCAGCCCCGAACTTTGAACCGTCACCAAGGTTTTCATACAGCGCGCTGATTACGCGTCAACCGTTGTGGGGTTAGCGTCAGCAACGATGGCGTTCACGATACCGAAGATAAAGGCTTTCTCACCCTTGACCTCGACACGCTCACCCGCCTTATTGGTTTTGTTATCCACGGCGTGCTTGACTGCTTGGCACAGTGCAATGAACTGCTCTTTGGGAACTGAGCCGTTGGTTGGAATCAGACCAGACACGAACGGAATAGCCGCCTTGGGCACAAGACCGCAGGACAGAATGTCATTCACCAGTGGGCGATACTGTCCATTCTGTAACCACTTAAGGTGCATAGCCTGACCGAGTGCGATTCGGGCGTCTCGGGATGCAAAGGCGATGGCTCGGGCGAATGTGCCCTGCTTACCCTTGGCGTTCATAGTAACGGTTAAACCGTTGTTTGCGTTTTCGATGATTGCGATTGCGTTTTGCATGGTACTCTCCTGATAGTTAAAAAGGCTTGATGTGTGCACAACCATACACACAATGAAGCCCTCTCGCGAGGGGGTTACGCGCTTGCTGTTCTTGGTGCGCTCGGACTACCTCACCGCTCTTTTTAAGTAAGCGTTACTTGCTACTGTCTTTCCAGTAGGCCTATACATGGACGGATTCTTACCGTCTGCACATATTCGCAGTCCCGACAAGGTGTCCTAGTGCTACACCATGGGTTTGCCACCGCACGAAGGCGTTGGATGCTTAGTCATGTGCGCCATTATTCCGCACAATGGTTTACGCGCTACCATAAACCTATACTCCGTGAAACTGACACTTTAAATAACGCGCCCTAATGTACCGATAACCCCATACTGCTAGCAGATGACCCACCGCGCTTGCACTCGAAACCATGACAGCTTGAGAGCGAAACACTAGGCGCACTACTGGCGAGACTACCCGTACATTGTTAATAAACGAAGGGTCGAGAGGCGATACTCTCAGGACTAGGATTCCACCTAATCGTATCGGGGTTGCCCCGTCTACAATGACAGGATTCGACCTAATCGGGACGGGCCCACAGGCCCCCGAGCCCACCCCCACCCCCCGCCCAGCCTTACGAGGCGCTCATACAGCAAGGCCAATTTTTAGGTATGTATTAACGTGGACTCAGCCCGCTGCAGCAACTTACCCACAGTGACGTATTAACCACAGTCGCTTCTCTGAAACATGTTGCTACAAAATAAAAAGTATGTACAATGCACGTATTAACGAAGGAGGTAACATGACCGAATCAGAAAAAGATATGAAGCGATGGACACTTTTTATGCCCGACGATCTTCTCAATGAGATCAAAGAAGTTGCTAAAGCCCACAACATCACGGCAAGTAAGTTGACAAGGATTGCGTGCTCAAAGTATCTGGCGGCTGTAAAGCGTGCGGCGGAGCAAGAGGCAGCAAATGCTTCCTGAAGACCTTGACCTTGACGACGACCCGCTTGAGGTAGGGCCAAAACAGCAGTCCTCGTTCCCATCTGTCCCAAGTGAGATGATTAACAGCATTGCGCTGGGGCAGGAAGAAGACGTTATCGTGGCAGCACGCCATGGGTATAGTCTTGAGTCCTACAGAGAACTAGAAAAGCAAAAATGGTTCCAGCTTCAGGTTAATATCAAGCGCTCTGAGTTTGAGAGTAAAGGTATAACGTTCAAAACTAAGGCCGCGATGCGGGCTGAGGACTTGATGGACGACATATACGTGCTGGCAAAAAACCCAAAAGCACCTCTTGCTCAAAAATTAGACGCGTTTAAGACGTTTTCCAAGCTAGGTGGGCTAGAGCCGAAGGAAGAAAAAGACAAGCAGCTCGTAAACTTACCAACTATTATCATTAACGGGGGGACAGTGTCACTTGGCGGGCCCTCCGAGCCGCCCCCACTTACGATAGACATGGATAACGACGATTAACACATGAGTACATACAACCCTACCCCTACGCAAGCATCTTTTATGGCTGACAAAGCCTATGTTAGGGTGCTAGCTGGCCCGGTTGGAGGGGGAAAATCTGTCACTTGTGTGCACGAGTTGGTCAAATTAGCGTGCGGACAGGCCCCAAATGCTCAAAAAATACGCAAAACTAGGGCTGTTATTGTCCGAAATACTGCCGATCAGCTGGCGTTAACGACCAGAAAAACAGTGTTTGACTGGCTCCCACCGGGGGAAATGGGCGTCTGGAAAGCGGTAGAAAAGACGTTTTTGTTGCGAGCGAAGCTGTCTGATAACACTATTGTTGAGTCAGAGTGGCTGTTTATTGCTCTGGATACGCCTGATGACGTGCGAAAAGCGCTGTCTTTAGAAACTACGTTCTTGTGGGGTAATGAGAGTCGAGAGCTGCACCCTGATGTTGTCGACGGACTGCTCGGTCGTCTTAACCGCTACCCTAGCATGAAGGATGGTGGGCCGACGAGGTCATGCGCGTTGTTCGACACAAACATGCCAGACGAAGATACGTGGTGGCAGGACAAAATGGAAGACCCCCCTAGTAACTGGGCCATCTTTAAACAGCCAGCGGCTATCATCAAACCAGAACGGTACGTCGAAAAGTTTAAAGAAGACCCCGATGAGGTGCTGCTTGACAAGGACGGTGAAGAGTGGGTGGTTAACCCAGAGGCTGACAACTACAACAACTTGCCGAAGCAGTACTACCCCAACTTGATCCCGGGTAAAACCGAGGACTGGTTGCGCGTTTACCTTAGGTCAGAGTACGGTCGCTCACTTTCAGGCACCCCGGTGTACGAGAAGACCTTTGTGCCGGACTTTCACATCTCTGAGGGGCCGCTTCGTGTTATTCGTTCGGCGGACTACCCTGTTGTTATAGGCATCGACTTTGGGCGAACGCCTGCTGCTGTGTTTAAACAACGAGACCCTCGGGGGCGGGTGTTGACACTAGCAGAGCTAACATCGGAGAATATGGGCATCGAGACTTTTGTCCGTACGAGGCTCAACCCGTTTATCGCCAACAATATGGGAGGGTGCACTTTCGTCTGCGCGCCTGATCCTGCGGGGTTTGCGAAGCAGCAACAGAACGAAATGTCCTTAGTTGATGTCCTGAAAAATGAAGGGTATAAGTGCGTTAGGCCGCCGACAAACAAACCCGAGCTGCGCATACAAGCCGTGGAGAGGCTTTTAAACCAGCAGCTAGAGGGCAAGGCTATGTATCTCGTAGACCCGGCCTGCGACATGTTAATCCGGGGGTTTAAGTCAGGGTACCGTTACAAAATTAAACGCAACGGGGAGATTGAGGACAAACCGGACAAAAACCAGTTTTCGCATGTCCATGACGCAAATCAGTACGCGGACGCTGTTATTGACATGAATATCCGTGGTCAGGTCGTAAATAACGGGAAGCGCGAGATAAAACGCGCAAAATTTCTTTACACTTGATAAAATAACTGCTAAGAGTACAATTCCTGTAATCTAAGGACTTATCTATGGCTACTGGCATCGCATTATTTCCCGTTGTTACAGCGACGCAGCTCGACGCTCAGGCCGAGGCGAAAAAGCGCAGCGATGATATGCAGAACCAACCTGTTATTCAGGGTTTAGCCGCGCATGTGCGTAAGCGCTGGGATATTGCGAAGACTGGTAAGCGCGATTTAGAAGAGCGGATGTTACAGGGGTTGCGTCAGCGCAACGGCGAATACGACCCAGATGTGCTAGCGACGATCAAGTCGCAAGGCGGCTCAGAGATTTTCATTAACTTGACATCAGTTAAGTGTCGTGCTGCTACAAGTTGGTTGCGTGATACGCTGCTTGGCGCAGGCACTGATAAACCTTGGGCGATTGATCCGACGCCTATAGCTGAGATTCCCCCAGAGCGCATCGCTGAGTTACAAGCTCAGATGCAGCAAGAGTTGATGGCGATGATGCAGCAAGGCATGCAGCCGCCAAGCGAAGAAGAGCTTCGCGCTATTGCTATACAGATGAAAGACCGCACTTCTCGCGAAATGCAAGAAGAAGCAGCGGACCGCGTAAAGCGCATGGAAAAGAAAATGGAAGACCAGCTTGCTGAAGGCAACTGGGCGAAATCCTTTAACGAGTTTTTGGATGATGTTGTAACGTTCCCGTTCGCGGCCATGAAAGGCCCCATCAAGCGCCGTCGCAAGACAATGGCTTGGCAAAACGGAAAGCTAGTCCCGACACAAGCTATTCGTAACGAGTGGGAGCGCGTTGACCCGTTCATGTTGTACTGGGCTCCGTGGGCTTGGGA
>Ga0222714_10005615_pt1 | contig 11869 bp, 13 predicted proteins | sample C33_3DmetaG_FD_165048 | JGI IMG/M metagenome (GOLD analysis project Ga0222714, IMG submission 165048) | Estuarine water microbial communities from San Francisco Bay, California, United States - C33_3D | ecosystem: Environmental > Aquatic > Marine > Unclassified | place: USA: California... | reverse complement strand
AAATTTAAGAATGAAATTGGTATAATTTGTGATGTTGCACTAGATCCATACACAGATCATGGACATGATGGTATATTAAAAAATAATTACGTTGATAACGATTTAACAATTCAAATATTAATTAAACAAGCGTTGTTACAAGCTAGTGTCGGTTGTGATATCCTTGCTCCTTCTGATATGATGGATGGTCGTGTCATCGAGATAAGAAAAGCACTAGAAAAACATAAATTTACAAATACAAAAATTTTATCTTATGCCGCTAAATATGCGTCCCATTTTTATGGACCTTTTAGAGATGCTGTAGGTTCAGTGCAAAAAATTAAAATTAACAAACAAAATTATCAAATGGATTATCATAATCATAAGGAGGCTATGAGAGAGATAAGACTTGATGTTGTTGAAGGTGCAGATATGGTTATGATTAAGCCCGGACTTGCTTATTTAGATATTATATCTAAAGCAAAACAAAATTTTGATCTTCCAATCATTGCCTACAATGTATCTGGGGAATATTCTATGATGAAACTAGCTATTCAAAATAAGTTAATAGATGAAAAAGCTATTTATGAAATGATGGTAGCTTTTAAAAGAGCTGGATCAGCTGCAGTAATAACATATTTTGCCAATGAAATTGTTGAAAAATTTTTGGAAAATTAACAATATTTACTCTTGTAAAAAAGAAGAGGTTTTTTATCATTCAAAACTCTGAAAGTTTTTACCTTATGTAAAATAATATAATGATCTCCGGCAGATAATTTTTTATAAAAAGAACAAATCATATAACCAAGTGAATCTTTTTTAATTTTCTTCAATGACAAAGTATTAACTTCATTATCTGAACTAGCAAACTTGTTTGATATTTTTCTTTGTGATTTTGAAAGAAAAATTATTTCATAATTATTTTTTACTTTTAAAAAGGATTTGATAGATGATGATTTTTTATCAATGCACCACATCACTAATGGTGGTTCTAGCGATACAGAACTAAATGAGTTAACTGTAATTCCTATGTATTTTTTTGAATTTTTTGTAACTATCGAAGTTATACCTGTTGCAAATAGAGATAAGCATTTTTTTAAATTTTTAATATTCATTTATTTTTTCCCCAAGAAATAGAATTCCATATTCTCTCATGAAAGTAATAAAGAAAAATCTTAGTAATAACTTCAATTCCAGCGATCCAGGAGCTAATAGAAAGACTTCCACTAATAAACCAAGATATTAAAAAAGTATCAATAGAGGCCAAAATTCTCCAGCTAATAGTCTTAAATACGCTTCTTAGTCTTTTTTCCATGAATTTAAATTGTAAATATTTGACTCAAAACCTCTATCAAGGCCACCAAAATTTATTTTTTCCTTAAATAATTTTCCAGATTTTGCTCTAGAAGTAATGAAAGACCTCATATTTATTTTTAATTTTATTTTATTTGAAAAAGAGTCTGTAAGTTCAAGCTTATCATTTAATACTGATGCTGCAAATAATGAATAATTTTTGGCTTTAAACAACATAACTCCACTGCCTTTTTCCTGCTCTGGAACTTCTTTGACATCTAATACTAAAGATTTAAAATTTTTATCTGACCTAATCATTAAATAAATAAATTTATATTTTTTTTCCAAGCAACAAAGCATTGTTAAGCTATCATTTTTTTTTACATTAAATATTTTTTTTCCACTTTTTTTATTAGATAGAAAACTTGAAGATGGAATAATTAAACCAAAACCATTTTTAGTGACTGTAAATATTTTCTGATTATCTTTGTATAAAAAACAATCGATGATTTCTTCATTGTCATTCAAAGAAAAATATGCAGAAAAAGGTCTGCCTTTTTGAGACCCAAATATTAAATCTTCTCCATTTAATGTAAACGCCTTACCAAAATTAGATAAAAAAATAAATTTTTCAGATTTTTTACCATCTACAACAAGAAATTCATTTTCTTGAAAATCTGCAAAGCTTTTTAAATTACTGTATCCAGATCGTGATTTTAAAAGACCATTTTTTAATAATACAACAGAAATAGGATCGGTTGATTTTAATTCCTCATTTATTTGTTCTGAACTTATTTTGTTAAATTTTTCTATAGTTGTTTTCCGCTTACCGTAAACTGAAGTATTACCAAATTTTTGAATAACTAAATCAATTTCTTTATTGATTTCTTTTTGCTGCAAGGATTTAGAGGATAATAATTTAGTTAAATATTTTTTTTTATTTTGTAAATTTTTATTTTCATCTTCTATTTCTTTTTGTTCAATTTTTCTTAGATTACGTAGCTTCATATCAAGTATAGCTTGAACTTGATTTTCGGTGAATTTGTATTTTTTTACTAAATCAGCTTTAGGATTATTAGAATTTCTAATAATTTTAATTATATTATTTAAGTTTTTATAAACAATTAAAAATCCTTTTAAAATTTCTAATCTTAAATTTATTTTATTTAGTAAGAATTTTGTTTTTTTTTCTAAAATTATATATCTGTGTTTTAAAAAGCTATTTAAAACCTCTTTTAATGACATAACTTTAGGTTCAAGTTTTTCATTCAGTACATTTAAATTTAGAAAAAATTTAACTTCCAAATCTGTTTGTTGATACAAGCTGTTCATTAAGATAACTGGATCAACATTTCTATTTTTGGGACGTAAAACTATTCGAATATTTTCGTCAGATTCATCAATAACATTGTCTAATAATTTATTTTTTTTATTAACAATCAAATCAGCAATTTTTTCAATTAATTTGGATTTATTAACTTGATAAGGTATCTTTGTGATAGCTATTTGATATTGGCCCTTTCCTAAATCTTCTACTTTGTAATTTGATCTTAATTCAAAAACACCTTTTCCATGAGTGTACGCTTTCAAAATCTCATTTTTATCTAAATTTAAAATACCTCCTGTTGGAAAATCAGGACCCTGAATAATTTTTAACAAATCTTTAAGAGATGCATTTTTATTATTATTTAAAAATTTTAAAGCCTGACAAACTTCTTCTAAATTATGAGGAGGTATATTAGTTGCCATTCCAACTGCAATACCAGATGATCCGTTTGCTAATAAATTAGGAAAGGCAGATGGTAAAACAATTGGTTCTTCCAACTCACCATCATAAGTTTTTCTAAACTCAACTGTGTCATGATCTATATCGCTAAGCAAAAACTCAGCAACATCAGTAAGCTTAGTTTCCGTATATCGCATAGCTGCTGCGTTATCCCCATCTATATTTCCAAAATTACCTTGGCCATTAATTAATGGGTAATTGGTAGAAAAATCTTGAGCTAGTCTTACGAGTGCATCATACACTGATTGATCACCATGCGGATGGAATTTTCCTATAACATCCCCCACAACTCTTGCTGATTTTTTAAAACTAGAAGATGGACTTAAATTAAGTAAGTACATCGCATAAATTAATCTTCTGTGGACTGGTTTTAATCCATCGCGAACATCAGGCAAAGCCCTTTGTGTTATAGTAGATAATGCGTATGCTAAATATTTTTTAGCAAATTGGTTTTTAAGCTGATCTTCTACTATATTAAATTTTGTCATGTATCATTTTTTCTAATCTATTTCTTACAATTGGAAATCGAATTTTATTAGGTTCAAAAATAAATTTATTTAAAATAAATTTACTTATTAATAAACCATTATATAGATCTCTATCCGTATAATCTTCTGAACTGTCAATTAAAAAATTAGGATAAGAAAATTTTTTTTCATCTAAATGAAGTGTCCATTCGTTATTTTGATTTTTAGAAAAATTAAAATTATCATTATCTACATTAATTTCATATCCAATAGCTTTTAATAATTCCATTTCCCATTCTATATAAAATTTATAAGCATGTTTCGAAATAATATTTTGAAAAAAAAAATCTGTAAATTCATATAAAGAATTATAATCGTATCGTTCAGCTAAAACTTTGCAACAGATCTCAGAAATAGAAAGTATAAATAATAATTTACTTGGATTATCAAAATATTGTGCTGCATTAGAATTTTCTAATTCTAAATTATAATATCCCATTGAATCTTCAGATTTAGATTTCCAATTCAATGTGAATTTATTACCAATTTGTAAGTAATTTTTCTTTTTCTTTGAATTGGCGCCATAAACTACACCGTTATGCAAACCATGATTATGAGTAAGAAAAGTAAGTACTGCAGAATTTTCAGAAAAATTAGTTAATTTAACTAAGTAACCGGTATCTTTCCAAATCATTTTTTTTTCAAAATTACTTTTAAGAAAAGATTACATTTATATTTGAGAATCTTCTCCATTTGTAATCTAGCATAAGATCCTATTAATTTTATTGTTCTACCATCTTTTCCTAAAATAATTTTTTTATGACTTAATGTTAAAACAGTGATTTTTTGATAAATATTGTAAGATTTTTTTTTTGATATTTGATCCGTTGAAATAGAAATATTGTATGGAATTTCTTGATTTAAATATTTTAATATTGATTCTCTTGTTATTTCCTCCAAGAATTCCTGTTTGCTAATATTAGTTAGAGTATTTTTATTATATATCCATTTTCCAATTGGTAAAAAATCTTGAATTTTTTTTAATACAATATCAATATTTTTTTTCTTTAAAGCTGAAATATAAAAAACATCATCAAATGAATTAATAAATGTTATTTGATTAATTTTTTTTAAGATATAGTCATTATCAACCAAATCAATTTTATTAATTATTAAAAATTTTCTATTTTTAAAATTTTTAATAATTTTTTCTATTTGATCCAAATATTCAAATCTAGAGGTTGCATCAAGAACAATCATTAAAATATGTGCTCTACTAATACTTCCAAGTACATCTTTATAATAGTTTGCATCAAATTTTTTTTCATAAAAACCAGGTGTGTCTATAAATACTATCTGTGTTTTGTTTATATTTTTCACTGCATCTAAAGACTTGGTAGTAGTTTGAACCTTATGCGAAACAATAGAAATTTTTTTATTAAATATAGTATTTATTAGAGTGGACTTGCCTGAATTAGTAGGGCCTGAAATTGCGACATAGCCAAATTTGCTAGTCATATTTTAATGCTATTAATTAGTTTTAGGGCTGCTGACTGTTCAGCTTTTTTTTTGGACAAGCCTTCACCAATACAAACCTTACTATCTGTAATTTTTACTGAAACTTTAAAAATTGGCTTATGGGAAGGACCATCATTGGATAAATTTTTATAAATAGGTAAAGTTTTATATTTTTTTAACGAATATTCCTGAAGCTTAGTTTTTGCATCAATATTGATATTTTCAGTTTTTTTTAATTTTTTTTTCCAAAGTTTTAACACAAATTTATTTGCTGCATCGTAACCTTTATCAATGAATACAGCACCGATTAGACTTTCACACAAATCACCATAAATCTTTTTATGACCAATTTTATTTTTTTTTTGCGAGCTACTAAGAACTAAAAATTTTCCTAATTTATAGTCCTCTATCACATCTGCGCAGGCTTGCTTATTAACCAGTGAGGCAAGTTTTTTATCCAAATCACCTTCCGTATCATTGGGATAAAGCTTTAAAAGCTCATTAGACAAAGCCAAACCTAAAACTCTATCTCCAATGAATTCTAATCTTTCATTATTAGCATTGGAAAGTTTTGAAATACTTTTGTGAATAAATGCTTTTTGTAAAAAATCTTTATTTAAAAATGTTATCTCTAAAATTTTTTCTATTTTTTTTATAATGTTATCTTCCATTAATTAATTTTTTTTAAGATTCTTTCAAATCGTATTGATTTATGCCATTTCCAAATAGTAAAAAAGTTTCCAATTTCAGCATTGTTGGAAAAAAATAAAAATCGTGCTTTACCAACGAGATTTTCTTGGGATACATAACCTACGCTGGATAAAAAACGACTATCTTTTGAGCAATCCCTATTATCACCTAAAAAAAAATAATGATTTTTGGGTACAATATATTTTTCAGTATCCATCATTGAATTTTGAGTTGAATAAGCAATTTGATAAATTGCATTATTATCTATTTCTTCATTATAAAGATTAACTTCAAACTTGTAATTTCCACAATTCACAACGCTTTTTTTCACAAATTGTTTATTTATTTTTTTTTGATTTAAATACAAATCACCTTTTATAAATTGTATTTCATCTCCAGGTATACCTATTAATCTCTTTATATAATCTGTTCTATTATCAGCAGGTGTTTTAAAAACTACTACATCACCTCTAGATGGCTTAGAAAATAAAAATCTTCCATTAAAAACATTGGGACTAAAAGGAAAGGAGTGCTTACTGTAGCCATAAGAATACTTGGTAACAAATAATCTGTCTCCTACTAATAAAGTATTCTCCATAGAAGAAGATGGTATGTAAAATGGCTGTAATAACAGAGAGCGAATTATAATAGCAAGAATAAGTGCAACTATAATTGTCTTAATATTTTCAACAATTGTTTTTATCATTTTATTATAATAGCAAACGCTATAGCCCAAGGATAATCATCCGACAAACTTAATTTATATTTGAATTTAGAAAATTTTTTTTTATTTGTTTTAATGTAGGGTTGCCCAGATTTTTTATTAAAAATTTCTACATCCTTAAAAGACAAATCTTTACCAAAGCCTGTACCAAATGCTTTCGCAAAGGCTTCTTTAGCTGCAAATTTTTTAGCAATAGAGGATGCTAGGCTTTTAGATTGTAAATTTAGTTGATTCAATTCTTTTTTTGTAAATATTTTATTAATAAAAATTTTTTTTTGTTTAATTAATATTTTTTCTATTCTTTTTATATTTACTATATCCGTACCTATCCCAAAAATTTTCATTTATTTTAAAATACGTATAAATTTTTTTATAACTTTATCTAAACCCAAAAAAATAGATTCAGAAATAATAAAATGACCAATATTATATTCAGATATTTGTTTAATTTTTTTTATAATTTTAGTTGATTGATAATTTAACCCATGACCACAATGTACACCTAAACTCAATTTTGAAGCATAAATTGCTGATTTTTTTAATTTTAAAAATTCACTATTAATTTTTTTTTTATTTCTTAGTTTTAGTTGATTACAAAAAGTTCCAGTGTGCAATTCGATATTATCTGCATTTAATTTTTTTGCAATTTTGACATCTTCAATAGTAGGATTGATAAATAATGAAATTTTGATACCAAGTTTTTTTAATTGATTGATGCCTTTTTTTAAAAATATTTGATTATGCTTTAAATTTAAACCTCCCTCAGTTGTAAGCTCTTCTCTTTTTTCAGGAACAACGCACACGTATCGAGGTTTTATTTTTTTAGCAAAACGTATCATTCTGGTTGTCATCGCCATTTCTAAATTGATTGGACGTTTAAGTTTTTTTTTTAATAAAATAACATCATTTTCTTTTATATGACGTTGATCCTCTCTTAAATGAATTGTAATTGAATCTGCTCCAGATTTAATCGCCATTATTGCCCCTTGAAGAATATTTGGGTAACCTTCACCCCTGGCATTTCTTATTGTTGCAATATGATCAATATTTACTCCAAGCTTTCGTTTCATTTAGATTAAATATCTCTACTGCCTGGCTTTATTGGATTGATATTCTTTAAATAATCAGGAATTTGATTTGGTTCATATGTGGGAATATCAAGAGTAATTTCAGATATAATTTTGTGCTCAATTAATGATTTGCCACTTGACCTATCAATAATGCATGCAAAACCTGATATGTCACAACCTAATTTTTTAATTGCATTTGCACATTCAATGCTTGATTTGCCTGTTGTTATAACATCTTCAACAATCAATGCCTTTTTAAATTTTTTGACGTCAAATCCCCTTCGCAAAGTAAATATACCATCAACCCTTTCTGTAAATATACATGGTACCTTAAGGCTTCGTGCCACTTCATAGCCTGCTACTATTCCACCAATAGCTGGTGATACAACAATATCAAAATCAAGGTTTTCTTTTTTAATTTTTTGAGAAAGAGAATTACAAATTTTTTCAGATTTATCAGGGTGCATAAGTAATTTTGCACATTGGACATATTTGTCACTTCTCAACCCAGAAGATAAAATAAAATGTCCTTCTAACAAAGCTTCTGTTTCTACTAATAAATTTTTTACTTCTTCCACTGATAACATTAACTTTTCTTTCTATTTCTTATTATTTTAAAATTTAAAGATCTTAACTTTAGTTCAGATATTAAGTTAGTAAAATCTTTTAAATTTTTTATTTCGATATCAAAAATAAAGCTCAAGAAATCTTCTTTTTTATCAACTAATTCGACGTTAAATATGTTGCATTTATTTTTTCCTATTAATGAGCAAATTTCTCCTAATGTGCCGGCTTTATGACTCAACAAAACCCAGATACTACTTTTGTGAATTTTGCTTTCTTTATTGACTGGCATTTTATCGTGCCAATACTTTCTAATAGCAGCTCTAGCTTTTCCCGTTTTTGCGAAAGAAAGCCAGTGCATAGATGGAGATTTTTTATTTGATATAACAATTTCTACTTGATCTCCATTTGTTAACGTAGTTTGTAAAGGAGACTCTTTTCCATTAATTTTTACACCAATGCAAGTATCACCAACATCAGAATGAACAGCGTAAGCAAAATCTATAGGGGTAGCGTTACTAGGAAGTCTTACAACTGCGCCTTTTGGTGTAAAGCAAAAAACTTGATCCTGAAATAATTGTAACTTAGTATATTCAAGATAATGCTCTGGATTTTCTCCGCTTTCAAGTAGCTCAACTAAATCTTGCAAACCATTATAGCTACGCAAAGTAGATTGATCGAACTTCTCATTATCTTTATATATCCAATGAGAGGCAATACCCCTTTCAGCAAAATCCTGCATTTTCGATGTACGAATTTGTATTTCCATTCTTTGATTTTTTGGTCCAATCACAGTTGTATGTAAGGATCTATAATTATTTGATTTTGGCGTTGATATATAATCTTTAAATCTACCTGGTATCATTTTCCATTTTTGATGAAAAATTCCTAACACTTTATAGCAATCATCGACGCTATCTAAAATTATTCGAAAGCCAATAAGATCTGTTATTTGCTCTAAAGAAACTCTTTTGGACTGTATTTTTCTCCAAATCGAAAATGGTGTTTTTTCCCTACCTGTGATTTTTCCAAATACTTTATTTGCACTTAATAAACTTAAAATATCATTTGAAATCTCTTCAAATAAAATTTGTGTGTTTGGTGCAATTTTTTCTATTCGATCAACAATCATTGATCTAGCTTCAGTATTTAAAACATTAAAAGCCAAGTCTTCTAATTCATCTCTAATACTATGCATTCCAAGTCTTTCAGCTAAGGGCGAATAAATTTCCATAGTTTCTTTGGCAATTCTCATTCTTTTTTCATCAGAAGCGATAGAGCTAATTGTTCTCATGTTGTGTAATCGATCAGCAAGTTTTACTAATAAAACTCTAATATCTTTTGCCGTTGCTAATATTAATTTTCTAAAATTCTCTCCAAGAGTTATTTCTTTACCCTGATTTTCTAGTTTTGATAATTTAGTTACACCATCAACTAAATCTGCGATTTCTTTACCGAATTTATTTTCAACATCTTGATAAGTAATATTTGTATCTTCAATTGTATCATGAAGGAGTGCTGTTGTTATTGTTGGACCGTCCAGACGTAATTCTGCAAGAATGTTTGCTACTGCAATAGGATGGCTAATGTAAGGATCTCCAGAATGTCTTTTTTGAGTTGCATGCGCACTTTCAGCAAATTCATATGCTTTTTTCAATTTATCTACATCAATAAAATTATTATATACTTTGATCTTATTAATTAATTGTTGCTCATTTAACATTAGTTAAAGTATATCAAAAAACTAAAGCTTAGTAATCTTATTGTCTTTATTAATTTTATTCTTAGCAATAATTAAGCTAATTTTTTTACCATTTATGGGTGATTGCCAATTAGGGTTTATTTCTTTTAAAGGATGAAGAACGAAAAGCCTTCTTTCTAAATGTTCATGAGGTATTTTTAAATTTAAATTACCATTTTTGATAGATAGTTTTTTTGAATTAAAATCAATAATATCAACATCTAATATTCTAGGTTCGTTTTTTTTATTTCTTATTCTTCCAAATTTTTTTTCAATTTTTAATATAATTTTTAATAATTGCTCTACTTCAAGATGACATGTGATATATGCAACACTATTAATAAATTCTGGGTCATTAGCATTTGGATATGCAACACTTTTATAAAATGATGATTTTTTTTTAATTTTAAATCCATATTTTAACAACTCTAAATATGCTTGTTTTATATTATCAACCGGAGATCCAAATTTAGAACTAAGATTTGAGCCAAAGGAAAGATAAACTGAATATATCATTAACTAGTTTTTCTTAGCACGCGTGATTTTTCTCTTTCCCAGTCTCTTTTTTTCTTAACATTTCTTTTATCGAAATTTTTTTTACCTTTGCCAAGTGCAATTTGAAGTTTAGCTATACCTTTTTTATTAAAATACAACCTAGTGGGAACAAGGCTGTATCCATCTCTATTTAACTTTCCTATTAATTTATTAATTTCTTTTTTTTTTAATAAAAGTTTTCTTAATCTTCTTGGATCATGATTATTATAACTAGATTGCAAATACGATGGTATGTAAGAATTAAACAAAAATATTTCACCTTCTTGATCAATAGCGTATGATTCAGAAATATTACCTTTTCCTAATCTTAAAGACTTCACTTCAGAACCAACTAATTCTATTCCAGCTTCATATAAATCTTCAAAAAAATAATTAAAAGATGCCTTTCTGTTATGACAAACAATGTTGTCTACAGGTTTATTTTTTGGTGCCATTTAAATGATTGAAGTTTTTTTTAAAATATTTCTTATTTTATTTTTAGAATCTTCTGTCGCAGTAACTAATGGTAAGCGCACATCTTCTTCCATAAGTTTTAATAAACTTAGTGAATATTTTGCCGGGACAGGATTGCTTTCTACGAACATAACATGATGCAATTCTAATAATTGATCAAATAATTTTTTTGCTTCAATATCATTTCCATTATTAGAAAATTTTTGAAATTCAGAACACAATTTTGGAGCAACATTAGACGAAACAGAAATACAGCCTACCCCTCCTCTTTTGTTAAATTCGTATGCATTTTCATCGTTACCTGTTAACATAATAAATTCATTACCCATTTTATTTTTTTGTGCAGTTGCGCGGTCAAGATCTCCTGTCGCATCTTTTACCCCTACAATATTTTTAAGCTCAAATAATCTTGCCATTGTATCTACGCTCATATCGACAACAGATCTTCCAGGAATATTATAAATAATAATTGGTATTCCGCAGTTGTCATTGATTGCTTTATAATGCTGGTACAAACCCTCCTGGGTTGGTTTGTTGTAGTATGGCGTAACTATTAAAGCTGCATCTGCTTTTGCGTTTTCAGCAAATTTGGTTAACTCAATTGCCTCTTTAGTAGAATTTGAACCTGTACCAGCAATAACAGGAATTCTTCCATTTGAAACTTTAACTGCGATTTCAATTATTTTTTTATGTTCAAAATACTCTAAAGTTGGCGATTCTCCTGTCGTACCTCCTGGAACAATTCCACTGGTTCCATTGGAAATCTGAAATTCAATAAATTTTTCGTAACTATCTTGATCTAATTGATTATTTTTAAATGGAGTAACTAAAGCTGTAATTGAACCTTTAAACATAATAAAATCTTGTATATTTAGAGAAATCTATAACACAAAACAAAAATTATTTAAGTAGATTATGAAAATCCTAAAAGATTTATTAATAACATTGCTATTAACGTTTTGTTTTACAAACATAGCCTATTCTGTCCTTATCGAACCTAAAGAAAAACCAAAGAACCTAACAAATATT
>Ga0222714_10005614_pt1 | contig 11870 bp, 7 predicted proteins | sample C33_3DmetaG_FD_165048 | JGI IMG/M metagenome (GOLD analysis project Ga0222714, IMG submission 165048) | Estuarine water microbial communities from San Francisco Bay, California, United States - C33_3D | ecosystem: Environmental > Aquatic > Marine > Unclassified | place: USA: California... | reverse complement strand
GACACGTGAGGCATCCACGACATTCCCGTCCAAGTCCTTGAATTTCAGGGCGTCAGCGCCAACAACGCGAGGCGTATCGATGGCGCCGTCGCGGTGCGCCTCAAACGTGGTCACATTCAACACCACGTACTCCAACGGATCCAGACCTGCAGGCAACGTCGCCGATGCCAAATACGCCCCAGCGTCTGCCTCGCTCACTTGCGCGAACGCGAGACTCGCATTTGGCACGATGATTTGGCCTTTGATGAAATTGTCGCACAACGCCGCAGCCACAGACGTCTTCGCCGCCACGTTCTCCACGACGCCCGAATACTGGCAGCGCGTCAACGAACGAGGCGCGTTCTCACGCACAACCTCAAACGAATCGTTCGCAATCTCGGTGACCTCCACGTCACTCGACGCGCTCAACAAACGACGCCGGCGCTCGGGCGACAGCTGTCGCTTTGCGCTAAAGTTCACACCAACCAACCCCTCGTTGATCGACGCTCGCACGTCGTACGTGAGGTCGAGCGCCGTGATCGTGAACGACACCTCGCGCGCGTACCCACCATCCGTCGTCGCCGACGTCGTCACCGACCGAAGCGTCGTGAGCTGCCAACGCACGGCGGCGGCGTCAGCGCGAGCGACGGCGGCGAATAGACACGCGTACGCGACGACGACGGCGACGAGGACGCGGGCGCGACGGCGCAGGCGACGCAAAGCATCGTTATCTGGCATACTGTCGCGATCACGAGACGTGACGCGCGCGCGCGAATATGTAGTTGAAAGAAAGAAGATGGTGTTTACGTCCCCTCCTCCGTCTGCAGCGGCGCTGCCGTCTTTTAGCTTTTAGTACAGCGCTTGCCTGACGCGCATACAAACACGCGAAACGCGCCGAGTGCGATGATTTTAATGGTGTCATTGTTATCATTGTGTTCATTACACGCGCCACGCGCCGTTTAAAGGCGCGTTGATCGCGAGTGCCTAAACATATACGTCTGCGCCGCGCGTTTGGTAAACCGCGTCGCCGCGCGTGTACATGTGTGTGTCCAACATATTAATGCAGTCTAAAACTGGAACCCGCCCGTAGGGGCTGCCGCGCCGAACGCGAATTGATTACCTTGCACCTCCGGAAGCAAGTTTTGTGCGTCATCGTCTTCTAACCCAAAGTACGTCTCCAAAATGCGCATAGCCTTTTCGTAGATGTCGTTGTTTGTGTGGTTTTGCAAACCCTCAATCTTCTCCAAGCCGTCAGCTTCATCGATTTCTTGAGCATACACATTCGGGGCGTCTTCACTGCCACGGTCAGCTTCGCCAACCTTGAGAATGTTTTCTAAGCCCTCCAACGCGACGGTAACAATTCGCGCGTCGCTGCAGCTGATCAAATCGCACAACGGCCTGATGCAACCCATGCTCACCAAAAATTTGATTTGCTGGTGCGTACCACCGCTCGTGGCGTTCGAGATTGCCCACGCCGCTTCCTTCTTGATGTCAAACTCAGCGTTGGCGAGCAAATGCACCAGCGGAGGAACGATGGACTCTTCAATAATTCCTTGAATTTGATCCTTGTTACCGGCGGTGATATTAGAAATCGTCCAGCACGCCTCCTTCTTGATGCTCTTCTTGTAATCTCCTTGAAGCAATCCAAGCAAAGACTTCAACGCACCACAGTTGATAATGATTTGCGTCTGATAATCATCGCCAGTGACGATGTTACCAACCGTGCGGAGCGCCGGAATCAACACGCTTGGATGGTTGCTCGACAACAGTTCAACCAATCGTCGGCACACGCCAGCTTCGATGACGGCTTGGATCTTATCGTTCGTGCCGTCGCTAAGGTAGGAAAGAGCCCAGCATGCATCGGTAAGCACTTCCTCATCATTTGAATGGACCAGACGCGCGAGGGCGGGAAGCGCCGCGCGCAAAAGGCTAAATTCAGGCTGCGGCTTACCGCGGCAAAAGTTGGACAACGTCCACGTGGCGTTACGCAACATCTGAATCTTCGCTTCGGCGTTGAGTTGCATGAGAAGCGGATTGAGAGCGTTGGCGTGCAACACCATGTCACGGCAACGAGGCGAGTCGCCGGCAATGTTACCGAGCGCCCACACAGCTTGCTCACGAACATCCGGGTTTTCAGAGCCCAACAAAAGAACGAAAATCGGCACAGCACCGTGGTCGATGACGATCGCCGTGTGTTCACTCGTACCAGACGCGATATTTGTCAACGCCCAAGCGGCTTCAAACTGCAACTTTGGGAAATCTTCGCGCTTCAAAAACTCGACAAAATATGGCGTCGCGCCGGTGGCAATCACTTCATCAATAGGCGGAGAGCGTTCAATCGAAAGCAACTTGCGGAAAGCAATCGTACTTTCGAGCTGTACGTTCGGATCCGGGTTTTTCAACGCTTCAAACATCTGTGGCAACTGTGCGAGCTTGCTCTGCATCGAACCCCCGCCCGGGGAACCACCCGTCATGGCGGACGAGTCCGAAAGCGCGCTACCCCCAGCGCCATCCCTATGGTTTGGTAAAAATGCAACGACACACAATCACGTCAGTACACACGCACGTGCTCTACTCTGTGCGTCAAAAATCATGCACGTCGTCCTCGCGCTCGCCGGCGAAATCGCAACGTTTTGACCACACGCACCGTCGCTTCTTCAACATAGCCTCTTCACGCTTATCCTTACGAATCTGAATCATGTTATCTACGCACGTAAACACCACAACACACGTTAGTTTCACACACCCTAAACAAACACACCCGCACCCGCGCCTCCCCCGCGCGCGCGCGCGCCGCCTACGCCGCGCGACAGATCCTCCCCCGACGCGAAACGAACACCCACGCGCAGCACTCGCACGCACCTTCACGCTTCCGACGCGCCTCATCCGCATCGATCGCCTTCTTAAACCCCTTCTTACGGCTATCCGCCTTACTCCCCGGACGAAACGACATCGCGAGCCGCGCACGAGAACTCGACGCTTTTGAATGAAATCAATCCACGCGCGAGCTCAAACGCCGAAACGTCGCCCGTGCGCCCTCGCGTGCGGTGTGCTCGAGGGGTAAATGCGCGCGAACAACGATGTGCGTGCGTGCGATGTGCGCTCGGTCGCGCGCGATCGGCGACGGCGGCGGTGTGCGGCGATGCACGCGCGGGTGTGGAGAGGTTTCCCCTGGGTGAATTCTTACATTGGTGGCGTCACGTGACTCGGACCGTTGGATGCATCGTCGCTTCGGCGTCCCGCACACGCGCGCGCGCGACCGCTCGACGCGCGCCGGCGCCGCTGACCGACAGCGCCGAGGTGTGTGCATCATCGTGCGTCGACGTCGACGATGGGGAACGCGTTACGCGTGCCCACGGACACGGCGAATGCGAATTCCGTGCAGCAGTCGCAGCACTTCGCGCCGGCGATTCCGGGAGTATACAACCCGAAAGGGCGCTCGCGCTCGCGCGTGGACGCCACGGCGGCGATTTTGGCCAAGGAGGAGAAGCGTCGGGCGAATCGACGGTCGATGGATGGCGTGTGGTGGGATGATGACGTCGAGGATGGGGGCGACGAGGGCGAGGCGTTGCACGTGAGCGAGGAGCATCAGGAGTGTTCGATTTGCTTTGAACCGCTGTGTAAGGAACGCACGGCGGTGTTTGTGGATGAAAATGATCGACGTACGTGTGCGCATTTCTTGCACGAGCGCTGCGCGCGAGGAATGTTAGCCGTAGTCGGGGCGAACTGTCCCATCTGTAGGACGACGTGCGCGGGCACGCGCGGGGTGCCTTTTCCAAACGAAGACGCGAGCGAATGGTTTAGGTTGTGCGACTTTAACGGGCAAGGCAAGTTGAGCGAATCCGAGGTGCTTTCTATAATTCGAGCGCAGTTACCAATCGATTGGAGAAAGTTTGCGCATGATTTGCCAAAGATTTGGGAGCGCTGGGACGCGCTCGGCGAAGGCTTTGTCACCAAGGAGGCGCTCGTAGCCACGCCCGGAGGATTACTCGAGTACGTATCAAAGCACTATTCAGGCCGAATGCGCGATTATCGAAATGTTCCTCACGTGACTGAGAAATTAAAATGGTTCCAGTATTGGGACGAAGACGGATCTGGGTCGCTTGAGAAGGATGAAGTCGTGCGCGCGCTCATCAAGACGTTTGGTATTCAGAGCGACGTCGAGCACCTGCAAGACGTGCGAAGCGTGGTTGAAAATATATGGTGCCTATTTGACGGCGATGATAGCGGTGGGATCGACTCGCAAGAATTTTTAGTGCAGGATGGTTTGGGCGATGCTATTATCGCCGCGTTTGCGGCTGATATGCGAAGCCGAGCCGCCGCGAGTAGAATGAACCAACAGGGATGACGTCTTAATACTACATACATCCCATGTACACCTATGCGCGAAATAGCACAGTTATTGCGTGCGCTCTGTAGAAGGATATTGATAGACACGTCTCGCCTTCAATTACAAATTCTGCAGCAAAATAGAGCGTTGTAATAAATGTTTAGAAAAAAATCAAGGCGAGAGTAGTGTTCGTGTTTGAGCATGGCTGAATGTTTGCCGATGCGCGTTCTTTCATCTTTGCGCACGTTTCAACGTGCGCTGATTATCGGCGCATTGCGTCGTACAACGAGCTCGCATCCATCTCACCGTTCGCAACCTTCTCCATGGCTTGCATGGCTTCAACATCACGAAGAGCCGGGGCCTTTTGAGAAGAGCCTTGGAACATCGGCGACGTCGCCTTGGCGCGCGGGTTCGCCTTTGAAATCTTCACCGTTGAAGATGAAGTCGATGCGCCGCTTTCAAAAGACGGAAGAGACACGCCGCTACCCAATACGACGGCCGCCGCACCTCCAACGACGAGGAGAGCCGCGATACCACCGATCAATGCGCCATTACCGCCGCTGGTAGCAGCCGAACGAACTCTGCTCGCTTCAGCTTCTGCGAGATCCGCGGTTTCGCGCGCGCGAACAGCTTGCTTTTCCGCACCCGACTTCAAGAAGAACAACAAACCAACAATCGGGCCGGTGGCAAACTTCTCAGCTGCTTCAGCCTTGCGAACCAAACGTTCGGCGAACGCTTCCGCCTCGTCAGCCAACGCGAGCTTTTCGTCGGGACCCAAACCTTGCAAGTCAGCGACCGTGGGGAAGTTTGGCGGAAGAGTCGCTTCACCTGCCGACGCGCGTGCCGCAGCGGGTTTTGCAATTTTCTTCGTCTGCGCGGGTTCGGACTTGCTCATGAATTGAGTACGAGCCACGACCGGAGCCTTGATCATTTGCGTACGAGCGACGACGGGCTCATCATCGGCGTCGATGCTCTTAGAGAAGAAACCAGTAAAAGATGGCGCCGCAGCCGCAGGTTCGTCAGCCTTCTTGATGACGGATCGCGAAATAGCCTTGGCTTCCTTCTCAGCCGCACGCTGCGCAGCACGAGCCTCCTTCTCTCGGGCGCGCTCTTCGGCGAGTTCAGCCTTCTCTTGTTCGCGGCGCTCGCGTGCGGCTTCGCGTTCAATACGTTGCTCTTCGGCACGAGCCGCCTTTTCAGCCTTAATGCGCTCACGCTCTTCTTCAATGAGTTGCTTTTCTCTCTTCTTGCGTTCCGCCGCATCACGCTCTTCGGAGCTGCGATCGCGTTCGGCTTGCGCCGCGGCTTGGGCAGCGCGCTTTTCTTCAAGCTGCGCCGCGGCAACCTTTGCTTTTTCGGCAGTCAACGCCGCGGCTTGCGCCGCCTTCTCCTTCAACGCCGCCGCGAAATCATCAGCCTTTTCCTTGGCTTCCGCCTTCGCGGCTTCCTTGGCTTCTGCCTTGGCAACTTCTTGCTCAGATTCCTCTTCGTCCTCCTGCTCTTCGGGTTGGTTCCAGCTCGCATCCGCGCGGCTCGGGAAATTCGGTCGCACCGCATCCGGCGGCAACGGCTTCTTTTCACCGATCTTAGGCATTTCAAACTTGGGCATCTCAACCTTGGGCGGTTCGATCTTCGGCATTTCAACCTTGGGCGCCGGAGGCGTCGGCTTCTTCATCACCTGCGTCGCCGCGGTCACGACGTCGTCGTCGTCGTCATCCTCGTTCGATCCACCACCGCTCAACGCCTTGAACGCAGCGAATCCACCGAGACCGAGAACGACCGGGATAGCCGCGAACGGCGGTCCAGAGCCTTCATCATCGGAAGATTTCTTTGTCGCGCTAACCCGCGAGCTCGAACCCGACCCCTTCGCCACGAGCGCCTTCGCCGTGGACGAGTTCCCACCAGTGCGCGTCATTTGATCATACGCCGACAACGCATCAGACGTCCCTTGCGGAACCACCGGCTCGACGGGCGCCGCGACGACAGCCTCGGCGACGGCGTCATCCGACGCCGCGGCCGCGACGACCTCGTCCTCATCCGCGCGCGCGGACGAACCCATCATCGCCGCCACGCTCGCCGCGAGTCCCAGCGTCACGCGGCGCGTCACCGCGCGCGCGTCATTCGACGCCGACTCCTCGCCGTCCGCGCGCGACGCGTTCGCGACCACGCGCGCGCGACGGCGTCGGTGTTCGTGCTCGTGTTTCGATGCGCACTTCATCGTCGTCATCTTCGTCGCCTTTGTCGTCGTCATCGTCGACGCGTTCGCCGTCGCCGACGGCGCCGTAATCATCGAAGCGCTCGCGTGCATCATCCCAGTCGTCGTCGTGCGTGCGTCCGCGGCGTGGTCGTCGACGTGCGCGCGCGTGAGAGTGACGCGAAGAGATAAAGTGCACACGTCACCACGCCATCGTCACATCGCTTCGCGTTCGCCCCGCGCGATGGTGTATTACGCGTGCGCGCTCACGTCTGGGGGCAAGGATGGCACGCTGGCGGCGATGCTCGCGCAATCGCGCGCGGATACCGAGGTGGTGTGCTATGCGAACGTGTGTCCGAGCGCGAATGCAGTCGACGAGCTCGATTCGCATTGCTTTCAAACCGTCGGACATCGATGCGTGGACGCGCTCGGGGCGCTGACGGGGAAGGATGTCTACCGCAGACGACTTCGTGGGTCGTCGGTGTCGACGGCGATGGCGTATGAGGCGAACGACGCGGATGAGGTGGAGGATTTACGCGCGTTGTTGCGAGAGGCGCGACGCCGCGAGTCGCGGCTCAACGCGGTGTGTTCGGGCGCAATCTTGAGCGATTATCAACGCTTACGCGTCGAGCACGTGTGTGCGGAATTAGGATTGACGTCACTTGCGCCGTTGTGGCGAATGCCGCAACGTGAGGTCCTGGAACGCGTCGTGAGCAGCGGTATCGACGCGCGTTTGGTCAAAGTCGCGGCAATGGGACTGTCGCCAGAAGCGCACCTCGGGAAGTCGATCGCGGACGTTTCGGAGACGCTGATTCGCGTTGAGGAGTTATACGGCTCGCACTGCGCTGGTGAAGGTGGGGAGTTTGAGACGCTCGTGGTGGATTGTCCTTTGTACGCGCGAGGGCGGCTGGCGTTGACGAAGACGCGCGTGGAAAAGACGTCGAGCGACGCGTTCGCGCCGAGCGGTCACTTGGTCGTCGATGAATTCGACGTGGTGTTGAAACCTGGTGCGGAAGATGTCGCCCCTGGACGCGTGATTTGGGTGGAGGATGGCGACGAGAGCGACGTGAGCGCGGATGAAGCGGCGACGGCGACGGCTCGACCGACGTTTACGTTTACTGAAATTGAGTCCGACGATTCGGGCTCAGCGAGCGTTGTGCGCGTGGACGATTTAGATGTTTTGATAACGTTCAAGTTTGCCGTCAACGCCTCGGCGCGTATGTATAGCATGAGCTTTAGCGCGGTGACGTCGACGGTTGACCACGCGACGTGCGCCGAAGCGATTTTCCAACGCATGGGGTCGGCGCTTGAAAGCGAATTCGGCGCATCGTCGCGCGACGCATGGAACCGCATCGCGATGACTTCGGTAGTGTTAGACGATATGTCGCAATTTGCCAAGGTGAACGCCGTGTATGCCAAGTACATGCCTTCGAGCGAGCCCAGCGCTCGTGCGTGCGTGACGTCGGCGCCATCTGGGACGAGAGTCTACGTCGATTGCGTCGTCGACACGAGCGACGCTCCACGGCGTTCTTTGCACGTGCAATCGATTTCGTCGTGGGCACCAGCATGTATTGGGCCCTACGGTCAAGCTGTGAGTGTTGGAGGATTGACCTACGTCGCCGGGCAGATTGGAATGGAGCCGTCGACGCTCGAGCTCGCGGCTGGAATCGAAGCGCAGAGCTTACGAGCGACGCAACACGCCGTATCTGTATCGCTCATAGCTGGTGCGCCACTGGATGCGCGCGCGATTTCAGTCACGGTGTACTCAAACGTAAAGGATATCGAGGAGAAGACTAATGCGCTCATCGTCGCGAGAGACGCTCTCGACGCGCTCTTTTCCTCGAGCGCGCGAGCGTTTTCCTGGAAACCGTTAAGGGTGTATATCCGCGCTGGAGATTTACCGAAGCGCGCGTCGTGCGAAATTTTGCCCGTCATGATCGACGGAAACGGCCCATGTGGCGCCACCGACGACGACGACGACGACGATGCACGTAACGTATTTTCGCAAACACGCGGCGGAGAGCGTCAACGTTCAGACGCCACGGAATCGGCGAGCGTGTATCGCGCTTCAAAATTCATGCGATGCGTCGTCGCCGCGCGCACTCCCAACGACGACGGCGTCGTTGAGATATTTGAAAATATCATACATCGCCTCGACGAAGCCGGATTGACCGTGCGTGACCTCGCGCATTGTCGCATGTACCGCGTCGCGAAGACGTCGGCCAGAGCCCCCGAAAAGTTGTTCAACGCCCTGCTCAGCGCCGCGCGCGAGTCCGTCGGCATCGACGCCCCGTTCCTCATCGATTCCATCCCCGTCCACGCGTGTGGCCTCGATGCCGATGTCACCGCCGACGTCGTCCTCGAAGCCTACGCGGTCGCCCAGCGCGTGTAATTTACGTTTCAGTCGCAGACACCAAAAAAAACGCCAAAAAAAACGCACACAAAACAAGAAACTGCACCCGCACTCCTCGCCATGCTCCCCGACGTCGTCGTCGCCGTCACGTTCACATCGTCCACCGCGTCGTCGTCGCCGTCAACGCCCGCGCGCGTCATCGAGCTCGCCCCCGACGCGCGCAAACCCGCGCGCGTCGTTCGCGCCGACGGTTCGAGTGACATTGGCCACCGCACCTGGCTCGCGTTGACCTCCGACGCCTGCGCGCGTATCTCGCGCACCGCGCACGACGTCATCGCCGTGCGCATCAATGACGTTGAATTCCGCCCCGCGCCGCTCGCGCCGGCGCTTCCGGCGCGCGCGCACGGCGATGAAATCGTTCAGAGACAGTGTGGGAGCTTGCGCGCGCGAGGCGTGTGCGTGCAGTTGCGTTTCGGACGCTACGACGCCGTGAGCGATACGTACGCGGTGATGGATGGCGCGGTGACGATCGATGCGACGCACCCGGCGATGGAGACGCTCGCGGCGGCGCTGGGGGAGATCGCGGAGGATGGGGCGAGGGCGATGTGGGCGCGCGCGGCGAGCGTCGGGAAGAATCCAGACGTCTGGCTGCCGCGCGAGTTGTCGAAAGATGACCAGGGCTACGTCGCCGGCGCGCGCGTACGCGAGTACGACTGGCGTGGGAAAGAACGGCAAGAACGTGCGCTGGCGAAATTGAAGGATGATTTCGGTGCGTACGTGCCGACGCGATCGGAGGCGGCGCCGATGGGGGAGAAGATGGCGGAGCGGGACAGGTTCGCGGCGGCGCTCACGGCGAAATTGGAAATATTACGCGGCGTGCGCGATGGGATCGCGAGTGATTGCGATGGCGCGCCATTGTCGCGCGTGATTTGTGGAGACACTATTCGTCAGTTGTACGAAACGTGCGTGATTACGAATTCGCAAACTGGCGAACGCGTCTCGGTTCGCGAATGCGGCGTCTATTTGGATGACATCGAAGGTTGCAACGTCGATGAGATCGATGGCGTGATAGAACGCACGCGTCAAGAATTAGAGGTCACGCAGCACGTCTTGAGGTCCATGTTTGACGACGTTCGTGAACGCATAGAATGGGATAACATTGAAAGCGGCGTCGAGACTAGAGACGTGCTCGAAAACGGCGTTCGCCGAAAACACATGGAAAAGCTTCTCGGCCGAGAAGTCACCAAAGCTGATGTTGAAGCATCGATGAAAATACCGGCAAAAGTTCGCGCGAAACTCGTAGGTGGATACGACGTCGAGGCGTCACGCCGTACGGGGAAGTACATCACCGACGTCGCCGCTCGCGGGCGCCTCGCCGAATCCTAGCTCGAGTGTAACATCACAAAAGAAATCGACATAAAAGTGTTCCTAGAGGTAACCTACAATTTGCGTACACGGGTATTGTACAGTGTGCAAACCACGACGTGGAGACATCGCCGCGCATTTCGGCGCGGTGAGATGTCCATCGTCGTCGTTCTTTGGCGGTCATTCACCGCGTCGACACGTAGTGCACGCTCGACGCCTCATGTCCCGATCGCGTCGTCGCCAACGCACACTCGAGCTTACTGAGCGTTCTATGCATGCTTGTGTTCGGAGCATCCACGGCGAAGTAGGCGCATGTGACCGCGAAGCGCGACATCCACCACTTGGTCAACGCCGTGCCCAATCCTCGCGAACGCCATTCGGGACGAATGTACACGTGCGCCAATCGAGGAGGGAGCGTTACCGCACGCGCGCGTTCCCACGCTGGCGCGGTGTTCTCGTACGTCAACGTGTAGCCGACCGCCTCGCTGCGCTCGTCGCGCAAAACGTGCGCGACACCACGGCCCAACGCGGACGCGTTCGCGACGGCGCCGACGCGGCTGTCTTCGCGCGAAAACGCTTCAGAAAGCCTCGCGAGGTCTCGCGCGCAAGGATGCTCCGGAAACGACGACGCACGCACTTCTTCCAACGCGTACGCCGAAGGAAGCTCGATGCGTTCGCGGTCGTCCCGCGCGGCGCGAAGCAACATTTCGTACACGCCGCCGTCGGCTTCAATTTCGGCCTCTTCGTCGAGCGCGTCACCACTCATCGGCGGCGCCTCACCCTCAACGCCCACATCATCATCAAACAACAACGCCACGCCATCATTTTTCCACCGCGCGCGATGCGCCGCATCCGAAACGCGCCGACGCCCGACACCAACCGTCGTCCTCCTCCTCGGCGTCCCGCCCGTCGACGCGTCGCCGCACACCAACCGCCGTCCCAATCGCCGTATCGTCGCCATCGGATCCGACCGACACGGCGTTCGCGCCGCGATATCTCGCATCACTCTCGCATCCGGTGCCTCGAACAGCGGCTCGAGCGCGCGTGCGGTGGCCACATGAACGCCATCATTGAACGCGCGCGCGACGACTCGATGCGGCTCTTCGACGAGCGTCTCGGCGTCCACTTCAGCAAAGTACGTCTCGAGCGCTCGCGCCGCCGCTCGTGCGTCCGCGCGCGCGCTCGAACGCACAGCGTCGTTGTCATCGTCGTCCTCGTCATCGCGTCGCGCGCGTCCGCGTCGCGCGCGTCGTCGCGAAAGCGATGACGATGCCGACAGTTTAGACATCGATGTCGTCGACGATTCGCGCCGCCGCCGCACCGCGCGCCGCCGCCGCGTCGCCGCCGCACCGCGCGCTGTGCGCCGCGCGATGTCGCGGCTCGCATCGCCGCGCGCGCGCGCGTCCGGCGCCGACCGCGGTCGACGCATGGGCGGCGCGGAAGCGCGTCAGAGACTGACGCGCCCATGGCGATGCCGACGCTGATGATGCGCGCGGCGTCGACGGTCCCGCGCGCGCCGCGCCGCGCGACGACGACGACGCGACGACGCGCGGCGATGCGCGCGCCTCGCGCGTCGTGCGCGTCTCGCGCGCGCGATGACGCGGCGCGCGCGACGGATGCGCGCGAAAAGGCGATGCACACGACGTGGA
>Ga0222714_10005612_pt1 | contig 11873 bp, 9 predicted proteins | sample C33_3DmetaG_FD_165048 | JGI IMG/M metagenome (GOLD analysis project Ga0222714, IMG submission 165048) | Estuarine water microbial communities from San Francisco Bay, California, United States - C33_3D | ecosystem: Environmental > Aquatic > Marine > Unclassified | place: USA: California... | reverse complement strand
CTTAACCGCGTTGGTCGATATCGTCCAAGATATGAATGGGGGCAAATTCTCCGCGCGCAAGATCATCACCTATGCGACGACAAGTTTTGGACAAACGACGTATCTCAAAACAAATCTTGTCCGTAAACATATTCAAAAAGTGTTAGATCAACGTCGTAACGTTGAACGCGCACGTTTACGAGGAATTGCGCGAGAACAGGCGCGTCAACGACGAGAAAAATTCCAAAAATGGGTTGTAAGAACCCGTCAAGGTATCGCCTTCTTTTTTAAGAAAACCTTCTCCAAGCGTCCTACGACCGGTAAAAAGATAAAGCCGTAGAGAGTATTTCATTGACTTTATAACGATACGTTAGTATTATTTATCTCGGCACTTTATTTGTTCCATCTATTTTAAATATGGACCTTGCAAAGTGATGAGGAGGACTCGAACATGCAACGACAAACGACGATTGCAAACGCACAAACAGTCAATCACAAATGGTATGTTATTGATGCCACAGACCTTCCTTTGGGCCGTTTAGCAACCCAAGTTGCAACCATGCTCATGGGAAAAAACAAGCCTTCGTACACCCCCAATGTGGATGGTGGCGATTACGTCATTATTATTAATGCCGAAAAAGTAGGCTTATCGGGAAATAAAGTGGAAAACAAAAAGTATTACAACAACTCTCAATATGTGGGCGGTCTTCGCACACGTACAGCGGGGGTGATGTTACAACAATACCCCGAAGAAATGCTTGAACGCGCGATTTGGGGCATGTTACCCAAAACCCGTTTAGGTCGTCAAATGCATAAAAAGTTATTTGTATACAAAGGTGCAACCCATCAACACGAAGCGCAAAAACCTGAAGTGTTGACGGTCAGCCTCTAAGGAGAAACGTATGGCAGCAAAGAAAAAAGATGTGAAGTATTATGGCACCGGACGTCGTAAATCCTCTGTGGCCCGTGTCTTCTTAACCGATGGCAAAGGTTCCATTAAAATTAATGGTCGTCCCGTTGATGAATATATGCCGTATGACACCTTAGTCATGGATCTTAAACAACCCTTAACCTTGTCGAATAACGAAGATAAATTCGATGTGGAAGCCACCGTCAAAGGCGGCGGATTTACGGGTCAAGCGGGTGCCATTCGCTTAGGCATCGCCCGGGCGTTATTAGAATCCGGCACCGATCGTTCGACCTTAAAAGTCGCGGGTATGTTAACCCGTAACGCTAAAGTCAAAGAACGTAAGAAGTACGGTCTTAAAGCCGCACGTCGCGCCTCCCAGTTCTCGAAGCGTTAATCGTTTCCTTACCTTGTACATATCTCATCGTTGTTCTATAGTAATAACGATGAGCAATGGGCCGTTAGCTCAGTTGGTTAGAGCACACCCCTGATAAGGGTGAGGTCGATAGTTCGAATCTATTACGGCCCACCATTGTAACCTTAAAAACTGTCGTGAGAGCGACAGTTTTATTCTTGAAAACCCCAATGATTAAAACCTTAAAAGACAAAGCGTTCTTAAAACGCTTCTTCACGATAAGCTTCCCGGTGATGGTGCAAATGCTCATCTCCTTTTTTGTCAACTTTATCGACAATGTGATGGTGGGCGGAATCTCCGATGATGTTGTGGGGGCGGTATTTTCTGTCAATCAGTTATCCTTTTTATTTTTTGTCATTAGTTATGGCTTATTTTCAGGGGCATCCATTTATGTTCAACAATTTTCTGGATCTAAAGATGATGACCACTTAAAACAAGCGGTCCGTTATAAAGGTTATATCGGCACATTCTTTTTACTTATTTTTATTCCCATGGTACTCATTTTTGGTGAATCCCTCGTTCGCTTTTATGCGCGTTCCAGTTCGAATCAAGAAGCCATTGTCGTTGAAGCGTTACAGTATTTACCGATTATTGCGTTTTCCTACATCCCATTAACGTATGCAACGATGTATGGTAGCACGTACCGTGAAATTGGGAAAACAAAATTACCCATGGTGATCAGTGTAATCTCTTTACTCGTGAATGCCACGTTGAATTACGTGTTTATTTATATCGTTAAAAATGGCATTGTCGGGGTCGGGATTGCGACGTTAACGGCACGGGTGGTGGAGTTTATTCTCCTCGTAGTGATTTCACACGCCAAAAACGAACCGTTTACACGCCAGTTATATCGTCCTTTTAAGGTGGAATGGACGTTAACTAAAGCGATTACCCAAAAAACTGGGGTCATGTTAACCAATGAAATTTTGTGGTCGGGTGGTATTGTCTTTCAACAACTCGCGTTAGCATCTCGCGTCAATGTTTTATCTACCTTATCAATTATTTCGACGACAACGGAAATATTTAATATTATTTGGGCCGGTCTTGCGGTCGGTGTCGGCGTCATGCTTGGAACGACCCTCGGGGAGGGAAAAGTGGACGAAGCTAAGAAGTTATCAACTCAACTTCTATGGATGGGTGTCCTCATTGCCTTAACCTTAGGATTTATTATGTTTTGGTTATCCCCGCTTATTCCTCAATTATGGGTGAGTGTCGAAGTTACTCAAAAACAAATGGCGACTCAGATACTCCAATTCTTTATGTTCTTTTTACCTTTTTTTGCAATTGCCAATGTTACCTATCATACGTTACGTGCGGGCGGAAAAACGTCCCAAGCTTTTTTACTCGATGGGACCGTGATGTGGTTAGGGACGGTTCCTTTATCATGGGCACTCGCGATATGGACGAATATTCCATTTGTGACGATGTGGGTTTTGATTCAAACCATCGACTTTTTAAAAGCCGGTTTTGGCATTTATTTAGTCCGTCGCTATGACTGGGCGAAAAACTTAACGAATCCTTTTACAAAAAAATCACACATTCGCACCCAAGAAAATTGAAAAATCATCCTTGATTTGATATGATTAAGCACGCTGGACACTTAGCTCAGATGGGAGAGCGTTTCCTTCACACGGAAGAGGTCACAGGTTCGATCCCTGTAGTGTCCACCATTCGCCGTCATAGCTCAACTGGCAGAGCAATTGATTTGTAATCAATAGGTTGTAGGTTCGAGTCCTATTGACGGCACCAGTCTCCTTTGGGGATATGGCGGAACTGGCAGACGCGTTGGACTTAGGATCCAATGGGCAACCGTGCAGGTTCGACTCCTGTTATCCCCACCAACTCGATGATGAATACCTTAGTCAATATTGGATATGTGACGTCGCTTGGCATTATTTTGTTATTGCTTGTACTGGTCACCTTGTTGACCTTTTTTATTTTAAACCTCGCGTTTAATCGTCGCCAAAATAACCATCCTTATTTACGTTATTTTACTGCCAAAGATTTTCCTAATTTAGAAGCGGATGAAGTGGAATTTACCAACCGTCGTCACCTAAAACTTCGTGGTGCGTTTTATTATTATGATCAAAAGAAAACACATCAAGGTCTTATCGTTTTTCCTCATGGTATCGGAGCAGGACATCATGCCTATATGCATCTTATTGAACAATTTGCTCAAAAAGGATTCATCGTTTTTTCCTACGACAATACGGGCTGTGAACTATCCGAGGGTTCCTCGATACGTGGTATTCCTCAAGCGATTCTCGATTTAGAGGATGCCCTCCATTATTTAGAAAAGACGACCTATACAAAGTATCAATGGTTTGTCGTTGGCCATTCTTGGGGTGCTTATGCTTCGCTTCGTTCAAGTTTTTTATCACCTCGCGTGCAAAAGGTTGTTGCGATTGCCCCATTTGATGATGTCGGGGAATTACTTGGAAAATATCTGCCCATCATTCGCTTCGTCAAACCGTTTATTACGCTCATTCATCGCATCAAATTTCCTGGGAAATGGACGTATCAACGATCCTCAACTTTATTGAAAAAGATTCGCATTCCACATTTAATCATTTCCGGTGAAAACGATGATGATATTCCTTTAAAAGGGAATTATCAAAGATTTTTAAAGGTGAGTCAACGTCAACAAAACTTAACGGTGTATTTAGCCAAAAACCATCGACATAATCCTTATTTAACCTTTGAAGCAGAAAATTATATTATTGATACTATTTTAAAAGGGACTCAAGAAATGGCGATGGAAGTCGATCCTCAAAAACGCCATCAATTTTTTCATTCCCTGGATTACTCCCATATTGCCAACCATGATGAAAACATTATCAATCTTGTGGTAGATTATTTGACAAAATAATTGTTGGTATCTTCTCTAATTACCCTATAATGAAATTACACAAGGAGGATTGTTTATGCGTGGAAAAGATTACGTTTTAAAAAAGAATTTACCGAGTTTTCTCTTTGCAGTCATTGTCAGTATGAGTGGGCTAGGTATTTTATTATTTGAACAAAATAATTATGATTTTAGCTTGTTTTCTGCAGGGATCCGTTCCATGGATAAAACGATCACGATTCAAGAAGACGGGGATGTTCGTTTTCAAGAACGCACCGATCGTTATTTAGATTACTCTGCGTTTTTCCAAGATCTTTACTTTACCTCCGATAATGAAGATGTCCCCAAAACAGTTCACACACCTCAATTTGATACAACCGCTTTTTCGAATCGAATTTATGATGTAAACAATGAACTTTTAATTGAAGGCGATGGAACGCAAGAAGTAAGCGAATGGGTCAATGGGACGTATATGAAATTATCGTATTCATGGCTGGATGACCCTCGAGATGAATTTGGAGATCCCATACGACCGATTGATGAGGAATCCGTTGCCATTTTTCAATATAACGAAGGATTATGGAGAGATGCAACGTTTGAATATGACTATACGATTCAAGGCGTGGCACTCAAATATGCCGATACAGCAGAATTCTTTTGGGTTGTAGCCACCACCGATGGGATGCGCACCACCAATGTTGATGTCGATATTGTGTTACCTACGACGACCATTGATCCTGAAGATGTCGATGTGTATCTTCGAGGCTCCTCCCTTGCTAGAGTTAATGGTATTTCCTTAAATCAAGATAATCAGGTCGTAATTAACGTCACTGCTTCACAACTCTATCCAGGTGAGTTTATCACCACACGTATTAACTTTCCTGCCTCGGCCTTAACCATTACTAACAATCAATTTGGGAATGATGTTACCAATTACAATTTGAACGGTGCGAATCACTTAGATAATGTTCAAACATATGAATCCGCCCTCGCTCAACAACGACTTATTTATAATTTGGCCGATTGGATAGGGGCAAGTTTACTCGTGGTCATTTTAATTTATGCTGCGTTACAAATTCGCAAAATTTATCTTCAATATGATAAAGAACATCCAACGAATTTTTATGGAGAATATTATCGTGAACTTCCACAAACATATGGTCCTGCCATCATGGGGTATTTATATCGCTTTAAAACAACGGAAAAAGATGATGTTTCAGCTACCTTGATGGATTTGGTTCGTCGCAAATACATTTCTATTGAAACGGGAAGCGAGTCATTGACGGATAAAAAAGCCGATTATACCCTCGTTCTCAATGAAGAAAAAAATGTCGAAGAATTAAAAGGATACGAACAAAAATTAATTCAATGGTTTTTTGGTGTGGTTGCAGGGGGTCAAAAACGATTAAGTTTAAAGCAATTAGAAATGTTTACCAAAAAAGAACAACAAGCGGTTCGTTATTTAAATGAAAATCAATCGTTTAATCGGCAAGTGGCTCTTGAAGGCGAAAAAATGAAATTCTTTGATGATGTCAAGCAAGCGGTAAGTCGTTCAGCAGGTTTCCTTGGATTCCTTGGTTTATTTGCCGCAGCATTTTACGTTCTAAGGCTCGTATTTACGTTAGGGACATATACAGCCGTGATGGGTGGTGTCTTGGCGGGTTTATCCATCGGCATCGGTTCCTACATTCGTACGATTGAACGTCGTTCGGTTCAAGGCAATGAAGATTTTGTTCGCTGGGCAGCATTTGAAAAATTCCTCAAAGAATTTACAAATATTAAGGATTATCCGATGCCAGGCATTACCCTTTGGGAACATTACATGGTGTATGCGATTAGTTTTGGAATTGCGGATTTAGTTGAACAACAGTTACGGTTTAAATACCAACAACTCAATCGTATGGATGAACTCAATGGATCGCCATACTTCCGATATCCCGGCTTTTATCGTCGTTACTATTATGGGATTAATCAATCGTTTTCCTCGGCCCGTAATACGATTTCTCAAGCCCAAGCTCAGCGTAATAATTCAGCCCGAGGCGGTAGTTTTGGAGGAGGGGGAGGCTTCTCTGGCGGTGGTGGTAGTGGCGCTCGATTACGATAATTCTATGATTTTAAGTTAATAATGCTAAAATAAAAAAAAGGAGATAAAAATGAACCCATTTTTAATTACGTTACTCGTTATCCTCGGTCTCGTTGCTCTCGTTGCTTTCTGGGTGATTGGCGTATATAACCGACTCGTTCAATCCCGCAATAAGGTGAAAAATTCTTGGTCACAAATTGATGTTCAATTAAAACGTCGATTTGACCTTATTCCAAACATTGTTGAAACCGTCAAAGGATATGCCAAGCAAGAAAAAGAAATTTTTATGGAGTTTGCCAAAGCTCGTAAAATGTATGATTCTGGTGCCCAATCTGGGAACGTTGGCGAATTATCCCAAGCAAACTCGATGCTTGGTCAAACGTTAGGTCGTTTAGCGGTGGTCGTTGAACAATACCCTAATCTTAAAGCTGATCAAGGATTCTTAAAGTTGCAAGATACATTGAAAGAAACTGAAGATAAAATTTCCTTCACTCGTCAATTTTATAACGACGTTGTTTTATCGTATAACAACGCACGTGAAGTGTTTCCTTCAAGTGTTGTCGCTGGTATGTTTAAATTTAAAGAAGCAGAACTATTTAAACTCGATGACGTCGCCGAACGACAATCCGTTAAAGTTTCTTTCTAATCAAGCCAAAACAAAACGCTCATGAAACCATCGTGAGCGTTTTTCTTTTGTGATAAGATAAAATGCATGAAACCAATTATTTTTAAAAAAGAAGGAACGCAGTTAAACCGCTTAGAAGCGTGGGCGTGGTCCTTACTCGATCATTCCTTTATTCGTTTTTTACTCGCTGGAGGACTTAATACTGCGTTAGGCTATGGTACAACACTTCTTTTACGCTACACCGTGTTTGTGAATGAGCCCAAATGGATACTTCCATTTGGTTTTGAACTCGATGGCGCGAATACGGTGATGTTTTTACTCTTATTTCCTGTTTCCTATACAATCCAAGCCTTATTTGCATTCCGCACGACTTGGTCGTGGAAACGCTTATTTCTTTATCCCTTATCGAGTATTCCCAATTATGTGATTCAACAAAGCTTTATTTTTATCTTTGAATCGGTGTTAATGTTTCCACCCGAAATTAGTTACGCGCTCAGTGCAATTGCCGCCATTCCAATTATGTACGTCATCATTAAACTTCTTGTCGTTAAAAAACGTTAGTCAAGCGTTGCAATTTGTTTTTGGAACGTATCAATTTGTTGCTCGACTTTGAGTTCGGCAAATTGATTCATATAAAGTTTATGATAAACGCCTTTTTTTGCCATTAAGGTTTTGTGATTGCCATCTTCAATAATCCATCCGTTTTCCATGACAAGAATACGGTCCGCATCCACGACTGTGGATAAACGGTGGGCAATAATGATCGAGGTTCGGCCTTTCAAGACACGTTGAATGGCTTTTTGAATGAGCGCTTCGGTTTCGGTATCGATCGAAGAAGTGGCTTCATCTAAAATCATAATGGTTGGATTACGGACAATCGCCCGCGCGAAGGCAATCAATTGTTTTTGACCGACGGATAAGTCGGAACCACCATCCCGTAAGACGGTATCATAACCATGAGGTAAAGACATGATATAGTCATGCACATCGACCGCTTTGGCAGCTTTGATAATTTCTTCATCCGTTGCATCGACTTTTCCATACGCAATATTTTTTCGAATCGTTCCTGAGAAGATAAAGGGGGTTTGTTGGACATACCCAATATTGGAACGCAACCATCCCATCGAACGATCTTTATAATCGACGCCATCAATGAGAATGCGCCCTTCTGATGGTTCATAAAAACGGCAAATTAAGTTGACCGTCGTGGACTTACCACTCCCTGTTTCTCCAACAATGGCAATCGTTTGTCCTTCTGGAATATGTAAATGGGTATCATGAAGAATTTCTACGCCAGGAATATACGAGAATTTGACGTGTTCAAATTGAATTGCCCCACGCATGAGTTCATAAGCTTCTTTTTTAGGAGCAAGAATGGTCCCATATTTTTCAACGACATCGGGACGATCAACAATAGTGGGTTCGGTTTCAATAAGGGCAAGAATTTTTTCCACACTGGACTGGGTAGACATGAGTTCGGTGAATAAATCGGTGAATTCTTGAATAGGGTCATAAATCGATTTCACAAACCCAATGAATAAGACAAAAATAGACACATCCGTGATAAGAATCGAATTCGTCATAAAATAAGATCCAAAGAAAATGACAATCGCCGTGGTAAAGGCAGAAATCACAACAAGACTTGGATAAAAATACGCTTGTGTTTTGGCGGTTTTCCACGATTTATCACGAATATCGGTGACAATATCATTGGCCTCTTTTTGAACATTCTTTTCTATAGAGAGTGTTTTAATCGTTTTAGCCCCTGCGATGACTTCGGCGAGCCAGGCCACATAACTGGAAAAAGCATTACGGGCAATTCGGGATAATTTTAAGATTTTAATTTGGAAGTAAGGGGCAATGACTGCCATGACCGGAACGAGGGCAAGTAAGATGAGTGACATTTGCCAGGAAATTAAAAACATCGTGACGAGCGTAAAGGAAATTTCAAAGGTGATCCACACAAAGCGGGTAATCCCCCAGGAAATCATGTCAGAAATCTTTGAGGTATCGGATTGAAGACGTGCGATGAGCCATCCTGAGGATGTTTTATCAAAATAAGAGAAGGAAAGTTTTTGAACTTGACGGAAGGCATCTTGTCGCACGGCAATGTAAATTGACATTTCTAAGAAGTTCGTGACAAAAAATAATACGTAAATGGCGATCGAACGCAGCAGAATTCCACTCATTAAAACAAGAACATACTCGGTAAAGTTTAAGGTAAATTGCAACCCGAAAAGCAGTTCAAGATTAATGGATAAATCCGAAATAAGAATCGCTTGGCCTTCTAAAACTGCTACCGAGCGAATGACCGCCCGATTAAGTAAGGGGATTAAACTTCCATCATGAAAGGTAATCAAAAGCATTAAACTCATCATTAAAAGAAGTAAACCCGAACGACGGAAGGCATACCGCGCAATTTTACCCCAACTTGAAAAATTAAGTTTGGAGGCTAATGCTTCTTCTTCGAATGAAAAACTTGCCATGGTTATACCATCCTCGTTTGAATCTCAAAGATACGTTTGTACAAACCGTCTTCTTTGATGAGCGATTCATGATTACCAACTTGCGCAATTTTACCATCCTCAAGGACAACAATTTTATCGGCGTCTTTCGCAGTCGCAACACGATGGGTAATAATGAGTGTTGTGGATTGTTCTTGGCGTTTTTTAAGGGCACTACGAATGTTGATATCGGTTTCGGTATCCACCGCGGATAACGAATCATCAAACACTAAAATTGGCGCTTTGGAAATAATTGTTCGCGCGATGACCAGTCGTTGTTTTTGACCCCCGGATAAGGTGACCCCTTTTTCACCAACGCGGGTATCATAACCATCTTTAAAGTTAATAATCGATTGATGAATATCGGCAATTTGAGCCGCTTTTTGAATATCTTCTGCCGTGGCATTACTATTAGCAATTTTTAAGTTATTGATGATGGTTTTTGAAAACAAGAACGGTTCTTGTAAGACGGTCGCAATTTGGCGACGAATATGTTCTTTGGCGATGGACTTAAGTTCATGACCATCGATCTTGATGGAACCGGAGGTGTAATCATAAAGGCGGGTTAAGAGGTGAGACAAGGTTGATTTTCCTGAACCTGTTTTTCCCATGATGGCAACGGTTTCGCCAGGTTTGATGTCTAAGGAGAAGTTTTTGATAAAGACTTCATCCGAATCATCGTAATGGAAGGACATATTGTCAAAGGAAATCGCACCTTGAATAACAGGGCGTTCCCCGGATTCAATGTCTTCGAGCGGTTGATTAAGAATGAGATTAAGGCGGTCAATCGAGGCCATGGCTTGCGCTAAATTGGAAAGCGTCATCGCGACTTCACGAACGGGCCAGACAACCATCGAGACAAATTGTAAGGCGACAACGAGCGTGCCAGTCGTTATATTTCCGGTCACCGTTAAATAAAGACCAAATGCCGTGGTTAAGGCAATTTGACCAAACACGAGAATATCGGTTGAGGAGAAGAAGAAACTTGAGACGAGACGCCATTTAATGAATTTCTTTCGATAATCAAACAGGTGTTCATCAAAATCTTTAATTTCATACGGTTCATTATTGTAGGCTTTGACAAGACGAATGCCGGATAACGTTTCTTCAATCTTGGCAGAGACCAATCCGTCGCTATCTTCTGTGACACGGAATAATTTACGAACGCGTTTAATTAAGAAATACGCATACACAAACATAAACGGTAGAACAATCGTGCTAGACAAGGCAATTTCCCATGAGACGGTTAACAAGAGACCAAAGGCAATGGTCGTTAAGAAAATCGTATAGACAATGGAATTGACTTGGCGAACTAAAAAACGTCGGACAATATCTAAATCACGCGTACATGTTTGAATCAAATCACCGGATTTGTTTTTCTTGATGTAACTGTAAGGCAGACGTTCAATGTGATAAAAAAGATCGAGTTGAATTTTACGACCAATATCCACATCCATCAAACCCCGAATGATTAAACGAGAAAAGAACATCATCGCGCGAGAAACGCCAAGTCCAATAATGATGACGGCAAAGAGCCATAAATTCGCCCGTAAGAAAGCTTGACCGCCAAAGAGTGCCGTTAAAAAAGAATCGACTGGACCTGAGGGCGGAACACTTAATAACGTATCAATAAGAACTTTCGTCATGAAAGTCGATAAAAGAAGAAAAAGTAAGGCGAAAAACAAGATAACAAAAGAGAGTCCATAGCGTAAGCGATGACCCTCTGTAAATCGATATAAAAGTTTGAAGTATTTCATGGTTTTTAGCGACTAAAAAATATTATACACTTTTGTTCGTCTAATGGTAGAAAAAACACGTAGGAATTGGAACAATTAAAAGCGTGTTCAAGAGAATATGCTATAATACGTTTGCGATATGGAACCCACACAAATATCGGAAGATATTACCTCCCCAAAAAAACCGAAAAAAAATCGGCGATATGTTCTTAATCTTACGTTCATCTTTTTGGTTGCGATTGGTTTTACGGCCTTCACGCTTTTTACCGATGATAACCTCAATGCCGTTTTAGAAGCATTCTCGCAAGCCAATGCCTGGGTCATTGCCGGTATTTTATTGATGATGGCCGCTGTGGTCCTCATTGAATCAACCATCTTATTTATCCTTGCGCGGCTCTACACTACCCGTTATAACTTGCGAAAAGGCATCGGTAATTTTTTCATTGGGATTTTCTTTTCCCATATAACGCCCTCAAGTTCGGGGGGACAATTTGCTCAAGCGTATACGTTTAAAAAACAAGGTTTAGACTTAGCGAATGCGGCTTCGATTCTTGTCATGCATTTTCTTCTTTATCAAATTGCTCAAGTCTTTTTTGGTGTATTAGCGCTTGTTTTTCGCTTTCAACAATTCGCCTCGCAAATCGAAAGTGTCGTCATTGGGGATGTCCGTATTCCCATCGTTTCGTTATCACTTATAGGATTTGGTATTAATTTTTTAATTATTTTTGGCATTTTACTTTTAGCCCGCTCCAAGTTTATCCACAACGTTCTCATTAATG
>Ga0222714_10005611_pt1 | contig 11873 bp, 6 predicted proteins | sample C33_3DmetaG_FD_165048 | JGI IMG/M metagenome (GOLD analysis project Ga0222714, IMG submission 165048) | Estuarine water microbial communities from San Francisco Bay, California, United States - C33_3D | ecosystem: Environmental > Aquatic > Marine > Unclassified | place: USA: California... | reverse complement strand
TATCAGGAACGGAAAGCTTACTTAGATTAGGTGAAATTGACAATCTTGGAGACCTCATAAAATACGGATATGGATATTTTAAACTAACAGAACAATAAAATGGCACTAGGAACATATGGTATAACTCGCCCAGCCGACATGGCACCTGAAGATGTAGAAATCATCATGGTGTATACACCGTCACGAGACTACACAGCAACACCAATTATTAAAAAACTTAACGCATCTCAAATATTAACACCTTATTTTAATAATGGAAATACGGGTGGTAACAGTAATGAGATATTAGGTGGATTATATAATTTAAAATTACCGGCAAATGAATTTAATAAAATTGGTATCTACACATTAATGATTAGACCCGCACAAATAAGAACAACTTTAACAGATTGTGGGGTATTATCAGCGTTACCAAACGTAAAAGGTATTATTATGGATACTAATAATGTTCCATCAGCATTTAGAAACAGATTTGTATCACAAGGTTTAGTAGGATATCGTGTTGAGTATTTAAACACCGATGGTACAAAAATACCAAATTTTTATAGAATTATAACTTCTTCATTCTTTGTTGATACTGTTATTAGTAATCCTGCAGCTGGTAATGTAAACTCTGTTAGATATAGATATATTGATTCACCAAGTGCAAGAAACTTAGTATTTGCAACGGTGTCACCGTCAAGTGCACCATCTAATAATCCTAATGCTGTTCCATATATTGGACAACCAGGACAACAAGTTATTTTAACCAACACATTCTTTAATCCATTTACGATTGAAATTGAAATGGCTGAGTACGACTTAAACAGTATTGCAATCGCTCTTTATGGTAATCAGACTAAAGCTATTGATACAGGTATTTACACTATTTACGATTCAGATAGTAGAATCTATAAGCAATACAACTTATTTGAAATCAGAAGTGAGTTTGGTGACTTGTTATATGAAGTTCGTCAAGATAGAAATAATAATATTGACTTTAGTGTTAGCTTTGACAATATCATACCATAATGAGTAGAATAGTTATTCCTAATACCGGTGCTGGTTTCCTTGACCCAAACGAAGATTTAGTTGGGTTTCAAACCACGCAAGGTGGTGGATTAACAAATACAAATTTTATATGGAATTACGGAGCGGTTGAAAAGATAGATAAAGATTATCAGTCAGGAGTCTTTTCAAACCCAATCACTTTAAGTGATTTAAACGTTAATATTTTAGAAGCTAAAGAGGCTTTATCGAAAGATTTAAAAGTTTATCCATCATATGATTTAACTGAGGTAACTAACTTTACATTATATGGTTCATTAACTAAAAGATTTTCAACATCAATTACTCAAATTATTAATTTCTTTCCTGCGGCGATTGAAGTTGACCAAGTTTATTTTGATTACAGTACCGCAAACACGGCAACAAATATAGTTTATAATCAAAATGAAAATACAACAAGTTTTGATGTTGACGTTGAAAGAATTAAAAATATTTTTGATATTGATTTTTCACAAAACGCTGCTAGAAACATTGCTCTTAGACCAACACCCGTTAGTCCGTTAAGAGACATGACTACGTTTTTTAGGGATTATTCATTATTCATCGGAACAGGGTCAACAGAATATCAATTTATATTATTCACAGCATCAAATTCAACAACAAGTGGAACATTATCAATAACAGTTAGCGGAAACCCTTTTTCAGGTGTTTCAACTACAACAAATACTTTGGTAATGAGACCAAACAAATTAAAGACTGAAATGGTTTTTAATAATGATTTTGATGAAGTTCAAAAATTTTTATTAAATAGATTTGTTGTACCAAAATATACTGCACAATTTAAACTTCCAAAACAAACGGATGACGGTACTTTTTATACTTCATATGTTTATTTAACTTGGCCGTTATTAGGTGTTTGGAATTTAGATATTATTACTACTGCATATGATTCTTATTTGGAAACATTAAGTTCTTATGGTGAACAGTTAGACGCCTTTAAAACTAATTTGATTAGTAGATTTTTAACGACTGATGCTTTTCACGAATTTGATACCAAAGACCAAAAAATTGAAAAGGTACTTCAAATATATGGTAGAAGTTTTGATGAAACAAAAATCTTTATTGATTCATTGGCAACAATGACATCGGTTGAATACGTTCCTGAAAATGATATACCATCCGCCTTATTAGTTTATTTAGCCAAGACATTAGGATGGGATACAAATATATCACCAATCACTAACGAAGATTTTTTAACTGCGATTTATGGTGTTAAAAACAAATCAATTTATGAAGGATGGACAAGAGACCAAACACCGTCAGAATTAAACTTTGAATATTATAGAAGATTAATTCTAAACGCATCGAATCTATTCCGCTCAAAAGGAACAAGAAAATCAATTGAATTTTTAATGAGAACAATCGGAGCACCCGACGCTTTAATAGAATTCAATGAAACAATATATACGGCAGATAGAAAATTAAAGTATGAAGATTTCTTAACACAATATTTTCAAATATCAGGTGGTACGTACCAACAACAAATACCGGGTTATTTACCTGGCTCCGAATATAAAATCAAGGGACAAACTTACAGTGCGTTCACGACTAACTTGGTTGCAACGGTGTCAAATTATTCAATTACCGATTATCCAATCAATACCGATGGTTACCCAAAAACGCCTGACCAAACTACAAATTTCTTTTTTCAACAAGGACAAGGTTGGTATGAACAGAATTCTTTTCACGTTAGTGAAAATTTGGTACAAACAACAAACATAACATATACATCAACAACACCAAGTGTTCAAGTAATACAAGTTGCACCATCATATGGTCAACAGTTTTTACAGAGATATAGAAATTTCCCAAATATGGGTAGTTTAGGTTTTACAATTAATTCAAGTAAAGATAATGATAAGTCATTGGCAAATGAATCAACACCAACATCGTTGGATAACAGTTTAACTTTAAATGTTAAAAATGTTGATTTGTTTTTAAATGTGGGTCAAGGTATTACATATGATGTTTGGTCACAATCAAATGAATATGATTATCCAATTCCATACACAGGATTAACAGCACCTTATCCATCACCTGGTAGTATTGATTGGACGGTTATTAATCCACAACCACAAACCAAAACATTTGCCGAGTTTGCCCAATCATTTTATCATAACATGATTAATGTTAGAAATAGATGGTTCACAAATGACGGTAAATCATCAGGATACCCAACACTTCAATTAGTATATTGGAATTATTTGCAATCGTTAGAACTTGCGGGTGTTGACACTTCAAAGTACACTTACCAAAAAATGATTGACTATTCAATTGGTATTGGTAGATATTGGACCAAATTAGTTGAACAAGTAATTCCATCATCAACTATTTGGAATGGTGGTATAAAATATGAAAACTCGGCATTTCACAGACAAAAGTATGTTTATAGAAGACAAAGAGGTTGTCAATTTGTTGCCGTACCATGTGTACCTTGTACAGCAACTGGTGTATTATACGCTTATGATTGTATTGATGAAACAATATCGGGAGCAACAATTCCTTGGAGTGGAACAAGTTCAACAATTGATTCATTCTCAGATGCATTGTACACCGCTTTAAATGGTGTTGTTACATCACAAGGATACCAATTACAAAACTGTGACCTTAACTCAATTACATCAATTTGGTATATTGATTTAAGATTAGATGATACAATATTAGTACAACAACCATTCTTTACAGGATATGGTATAAATGGTATACCAACTGAACAACAATGGATTGACGGGTTAGATACTTACTTATCAACTATTTACCAATATGGATTAAATTATAATGTTAATTCAGAAAGAATTATAATATCAAACTCAGGATGTATGCAATTATTTAAAGACAAAACACTCACTCTTAATGTAGGGATAAACGCAACTATTTCTTGTGGATAATGGCTAATTTTCAGTATGAGTTTTCAGTAACGGGTGATTGTACAAATAATGGTAGTGGTGCTATTAACATATCTCTTTCGGGAGGTGTTGAACCATATACAATTGATTGGGTTGACCCAAACATTGGAACAGGAAGTACTAAAACAGGATTGGAGGCTGGCGTTTATATTGTAAGAGCCAATGATTCTTTGGGTGATGTAAATAATGAATTTTACATAAATATAATAGTTTCGAGTGGTGGATGTCTAAGTGTTAGTTCTGTTAGTGCAACAACTTGTGGACAAAATAATGGTGTGATATCAATAAGTGGTCAGTCAACTGCTTATCCAATAACTATAAATTTATATTCAGGAGATACCATAGTCCAAAGTGCCGTAACAACTAACGGTGAGTTATCATTTGTGAACTTAGCACCTGGTGTTTATAGAACTTACTATGAGGATTATGGTGGTTGTTCGGGATATTCAGAGTCAGTAATAGTTAATTCATCAACATCAGTTGATTATGGTTTTTATGTTGTTGACGATACAAATTGTTTCGGTCCCACAGGTAAGTTACAAATTACAGGTTTAACTGGCTCAGTTCCATTTACATATCTTTGGAGTAATGGTTCAACAGGAACGACCATTACCGGACTGACGGCTTCAACTTATAGTGTCACAGTTAGTGATTCTGCAGGATGTAGTTTGACAAAATCAGTCGAAGTTGAAACCGCAGACCCATTACAAATAGTATCGTTTCAAACCGTAAGCCCAAGTTGTTTTGCAGCTGATGGCTCTGTAAATATTATAATTACTGGCGGTACAGGTCCATTTTTTTATTCAGGAACAAATGGTACAACTTTAATTAGTTATGCTACCAATCTAATATTCACAGGATTTACACCTGGTACCGCAATTTTTACTGTGACTGATTCGGCTCTATGTTCAGTAACAGGTAGTGTTTATTTACAACCAAATGCTGGATTTTCAGTATTGTCAATTAACACACAAAATTCTATATGTTCAGCAAGTGGTGGAACTATTTCGGTCAACGTTCTTGGTAACGGTCCTTTTATATATACATTAGTCAAACCTGATTTGAGTACCGAATCATTTACAACAAATTTAACAACACAAAATTATACTGACTTAGATTCAGGTGAATATACTGTGATTATAAGTAATACCAACGGATGTGTATTTACTCAAGATGTTACACTATTCACCAATGATAAGTTTAGTATAACAACAACACTTTCGGCAACAACATGTGGTCAGGATAATGGTTCATGTTTTGTTCAGGTTGGAACAGGATACACAGGTGTGTTAGATATGATTCTAACAAAAAATAATATACCTGTGATTCAGTATATTGATGTTCCACAATCAGCGGTCACTTTTAATGGATTATCATCAGGTAGTTACACTTTACAAGTTAGAGACGAAGACAACTGTTCTGTATATCAATCATTTTCGATTAGCTCATCAAGCTCATTAGATTATGGTATGGAGTCAACAAGTTGTGGTGATAGTGGTTCAGGTGGTACAATTACTGTAAGTGTATTTTCTGGCACACCCCCATTTACATATCAATGGTCAGACAACGTACCGATTGGTCAATCAGGACCAAGCATTTCTAATTTGACGGGCGGAACCTTTAGTGTAACAGTTTCTGATTCAAGTGGTTGTACATTAACAAGGAGTGTCATTGTTCCTTGTACACCCTTTATTGCTGGGTACCAAGTTGTACCGGTCATTAGTAGTGGATTTAACACAACAGTTAATAACAAAAGAGATTTTGATACAATGGTCAATGAAGGTTTTTATGACTTAACTACGGGTAATACGAACTGTGTTTTGTCCGCGGCAACTTATATTGCAACAATAGAAGTCAGTGGTAATACATATCAACAAAGTTTTTACACTTGTGCAACACTAACAGACGTTCCAAGCGAATCTCAATGGGTAGATGCGTTAGAAAGTATTTTATCGGGAATTACAGGTGTTGCAAGTTATACTGTAAATCCACAAACAAACATTATCGAAGTAAAATCGGATTGTGATGGTAATACAGACCCGCTTAGTGACTCAGAGTTTATTGTGGGATTACGTATTGAATATAATATTAATTGTGAATCATGATGGCGGCAAGACTAACAATACAATCAATAACAGGGACATCACCATATGACTTTTATGTTTGTGACATATACGAAAACAATTGTTCTTTGCTAGGAACAATTTCAACAGCATCTCCTGACCAAATATTTACATTACCTACTTTATTTAATTACGCACCTCAAATCATGATTAAAATGATTGATGGTAATAATTGTGAGATTAAAAAAATATTAACATGCGATTTGACTTGTGGCTTTGAGGTTATAATTAATACAGCTGAATGTGATTTCTGTGTTGAAGTGGTGGTTGACCCGTGTGGATTTGGACCGTATATAGAATCGGTTTAAAAAAAATAAAAAAAAACAACTAATCTAATTTAACTTATCAAGTATTTATCTATTAAAGTTAACAGATAACCATGCCATCTTTAGATACAGTATCAATTTATATAGTAAACGAAGACCCAAGCTGTCCAAGTACGACTGTTGAAAACCAAGTTAGTTTCAGTTCTTGTTCTGAGACATATATTGTCAGAATAAGTTCACAATCAAATGCTGCGGGTCCATTTAGTATTTATACTGGTTCAACAACAGGAACACCGGTCTATTCGGCGGTTACAAGGGTCAATTTAGTTGCTGGTCAGTCAGTATTATTATATAACACTGACCAATCAGGTTGTATTACACCAACACCAACACCTACCCCAACTGTTACTCCTACAATTACTCCAACACCAACAGTAACACCAACACCAACAGAAACATCAACAGTGCCAACTAGTACACCTACTGCCACTGAAACACCAACACCAACAGTAACGCCTACTAACACTGTAACACCTACTAACACTGTTACTCCTACAAACACTGTGACACCTACTAGTACAATAACTCCAACGGTTACTCCAACTAACACAATCACACCTACAAATACTCTAACACCGAGTATTACACCAACTAACACGGTAACACCAACTAACACCATAACACCAACAGTCACTCCGACTAATACAATTACACCAACACGAACCGTTACACCAACTAATACTGTAACACCCACAAGCACAGTAACTCCAAGTATTACTCCGACTAATACACCTACTAATACTGTAACACCAACTGTTACTCCAAGTATTACACCAACTGTAACCCCAACTGTTACTCCAAGTATTACACCAACCAATACGGTAACACCAACTGAAACTCCAACAAACACACCAACCAATACGGTAACACCAACTGAAACTCCAACAAATACACCAACAAACACTGAAACACCGACACCAACAGTTACGCCAACTAATACAATTACACCTACAACAACCGTGACACCAACACCAACAGCAACACTTGTACCATTTAGTGCTTACATATTTGCTGAACCCCAAGACAACACTAATGACGCAACTCTTGAAGCATACGCAACCACTGGTGGTGCAATGGATTGGTATAGTTGGAAGAGCGCTGGCGTACCGAATAATAATGGTGGTGCTTACAGTAATGACTTGAATGTTTATGCACACCAACCTTCATTTGTTAATGGTGGTGGTAATTTTGTAACTCCTGTTACTTTAAGTGGGCCAATATCACAAATTAATTATTTATTTAGTAACATCCAAGTTTCATCTAGTGTTGTAAATCCAAGTTTACAATATTTCTATTCTATTTGGTTACCTTTAGCTGGTATTGGTAACTCATTAAATAATTATGTTATGGATGTTGGAACAACACCAAGTGGAAATGATGTATGGGGTTCAGTACCAGCATCAGCACCGTCAACAAATGCATTTGACGTTACGGTTACTTCAGGCGCCGCGGTCCCAAGTGGAACTTATAGGGTTATTTGGGTAAGTCCTAACTTCCTGTTAACCGTGGCAACCGGCTCGATTTATTTTAACGCGACATCAAAAACATAATCAAAACTAAATAAATCAAATAATTATAAAGACAATACTACATGTCATTTCCCTATAAAAACCCCGTTGCCAATTCCACGTTATCCGCACCTGAAGGTGTTGCGATAACTTCAACACAAGGTACTAATTTCTCTGTATCTCAAGTTGGTGGATACCAAGAAGTTTATTATTTAGATAATTTAGGTTTGACATTTAGTGGTACTGGATTACAACAGTTATCAGCGAATACAATACCAATTCAGATTAACGTAGGAACAAATACTGGTTTATCATTTACACAACTAACACTTAATTCTGACAATATATCATCAGGAAGACGAAAACTTGGTATGTTGGTTTATGTTTATGAAAATGATACTGTCTACCAATATACAATACCTAACTATGATGTATTATGGGGTACTGTTACAGGTTTAACAGGTAGTTCTGGCATATCACAAAGTACAACATTCACTACTGTAAATGCACGTTCACAAGCTGGTAAAGATTTTATTAATTCATGGACTGGTTCAACAATTGAGGGCGTTAGCGGTGTAACAAGAGATAATGCTCGTTGGAGAATTTTTTATGGTACCGACGTTCAAATTACAGGTGGAACATATAATTCGGGAACAACAACATTAGATTTATATAACTCAACGGGTGGCACCATATCAATCACAGGATTTACATCAGGTGGTGGTGGAACAACTGTAACAGGTGGAACTTTTGACTATGAAACTGGTATATTGACAATTAATAGTAGTGATGCGTCTTCTGTTAATATTTCAGGATTTACCGATGTTTACACATCAGGTGGAACATTAAGCGGTGGAACTCTTGTATTATATGATTCAACAGGTGGAACTGTAAACATTACTGGCTTCACGGTTTTAGACCATATTAGTTATGGTGAAGCATCAAATTTAGATACAGGATTAAGAGTTATTGATACCGAACCTACGAGTGGTGTTACAGGTATTTTTTATAATTATATTTTAACAAATTGTGATAACTACAGAGCGGGAACATTTACAATTATAACCGACAGAACAAATGTTGATTGGACTGAAGTATGTACACAAGATTTGGGTTATACTGATGATGTCATTTTGAGTGCTGACATTAATTCGGGATTAATAAGATTTTTAGGGTACTTCCCGAGTAACGATTGGCAGTTAAATTATGTCAAAAACACAATTGGTTCTAATTGTATAAATCCTGCTCCATCTGCAACGCCAACAAGTACGCCAACACCAACTCTTACACCAACACCTAGCACAAGTTCAACAACTCCAACTCCAACACCAAGTGTTACGTCAACGCAAACACCAACTCCTACGGTAACACCAACAAATACGGAAACACCAACAAGTACGCCAACACCTACAATTACACCAACAAACACGGTGACACCGACTGAAACTCCTACTAATACTCCAACACCAACAATTACACCAACAAACACGGTGACACCGACTGAAACTCCTACGAATACTCCGACACCAACCACAACACCATATCAATTTGGTTGTGAATACGTGTTAGGATATACAGGTACTGGATTTACAGCACCACCATCGTATACAATTACTTGGAATGACTTCTATGGTAATCCACAATCACATACATTTACAGGTGATAACCAAGTACCTGGATTCACATTCTGTGCACAATGTGGTTCATTTAATAATGGTGGTAACCCAGACATTGTTATTCAAACTACTAACCCATGTGGTTCTTTACCAACTCCAACGCCAACACCTACTGAGACAACAACACCAACTCCAACAGTAACTGAAACACCAACTAGCACACCTGCTGAAACTCCAACACCTACACCAACGGTAACTCCGACTAATACTCCTACACCAACAGTTACGGAAACTCCAACCCAGACTCCAACCAACACTCCTACAGAAACACCAACTAATACCCCCACACCTACTGTGACACCAACACCTGTAACGGGATACGGATTTAATTTAATTGTTCTTCCTTATAACTACCCATCTTCAGGTAATACAATCATGACTGAACAAGGAATTGGACAATCGGGAACCACAGACCCAAATGTATTCACATCCAACTTTAATGGTATTTATTTCAATTCAATTGATATTACTTCAACAGATAGAACCAATTATTTCTCAGGATTTACAGGTCAAAGTATAACAATAACATTAACTCAAAATGGTGATTCTGCAATTTATTCGGGTGATACAAATGCGTTCCAAAGTTGGAGTGGACTAACAGGTGTTACTCCTCCTGGAACTCCTGGTACTGGATTTGTATTTGGATATGGAATTGCTCAATCAGGATATACTTCAGGTACAACAGTTTTAGTTCAATCAGCAACAACTCAATGGGTTACAGGACAAACTGTATATATTAGTGCGGAAATTAATGTTCCCGTAACACCAACTGCTACACCAACACCTACAAATACTCAAACAACAACCAACACTCCAACACCAACTGAAACACCAACAAATACACCTACGGGAACAGGACCTGAGACTCCTACACCAACACCTACTGAAACAGGACCCGAGACTCCTACACCAACACCTACACCTACAGTAACTCCAACAATTACTGAAACACCTACAAATACACCTACTCCAACACCAAGTACAACACCTTCGAATATATTTAATGTGAGTAATAGTGGGTCTGCGGCTTATTTGATAAATGGAGAATTAAATCCAACTCTAACTGTAACTGAAGGTCAAACTTATACATTTAATATCGCAGCAACCGGACATCCATTTTGGATTAAAACAGCACAAGTGACTGGCACAGGTAGTGCGTATAACGATGGTGTAACCAATAATGGAATTGATAATGGTATAATAACATTTGTTGTTCCTTTTAATGCACCATCCACACTCTATTACATCTGTCAAATCCACGGAGCAATGCAAGGTGTGATTACAGTAATTAATGTACCTTAAACATTATACACCCGCCTCGAAACCATCAGGTGTATAATAAACAAAAATAAAATGTAGTCAAAAAAAATGGTTTTTTTTTACTTCGTTTTTATTAAAAGAACATTACGATGTATTTATCAAAAGAATAAAAATTTCTTTTGGAAAGTGAAAAAAGAAAAACATAGATGGCGCACGAATTTAAAGTAAAAAACGGTTTAATAGTAGATGGTAAATTCTACCTCAAAAGTGGTGATACAAACAACACTTTAGGAAAGGTCCTTGTATATAATGACGGTACTACGGAAGTAAGTTTTAGGGATGTCGAATCCATACAAGGAACAACAATTACAGGTGGAACTTATTATTCAGGGACAAGTACATTAGAATTATATAATTCAACTGGTGGTACAATTTCAATTACAGGTGTTACATCAGGAGGGGGTGGTTCAGGAACTAGTGGAACATCAGGAACTAGCGGAACATCAGGTTCATCAGGTATAGATGGAACATCAGGAACTAGCGGTACTTCAGGTTCTTCAGGAACATCAGGTTCATCAGGTATAGATGGAACATCAGGAACTAGCGGTACTTCAGGTTCTTCAGGAACATCAGGCTCAAGTGGAACAAGTGGTTCTTCAGGAACATCAGGTTCATCAGGTATAGACGGAACATCAGGTTCAAGTGGTTCATCAGGAACCTCAGGTTCTTCAGGAGAAAGCGGAACATCAGGTTCAAGTGGTTCATCAGGAACTAGCGGTTCATCAGGAACTAACGGAACTTCAGGTACAGATGGTTCATCAGGAACTAGTGGAACTTCAGGTACAAATGGTTCATCAGGAACTAGTGGAACTTCAGGTACGGATGGTTCATCAGGAACTAACGGAACTTCAGGTACAGATGGTTCATCAGGAACTAGTGGAACTTCAGGTACAGATGGTTCATCAGGAACTAGCGGAACTTCAGGTACGGATGGTTCATCAGGAACTAGCGGAACTTCAGGTACGGA
>Ga0222714_10005609_pt1 | contig 11876 bp, 9 predicted proteins | sample C33_3DmetaG_FD_165048 | JGI IMG/M metagenome (GOLD analysis project Ga0222714, IMG submission 165048) | Estuarine water microbial communities from San Francisco Bay, California, United States - C33_3D | ecosystem: Environmental > Aquatic > Marine > Unclassified | place: USA: California... | reverse complement strand
AGGAAAAATCATACAAGTGCTCTGAATGCGGAAACGTTTGTAATTCACCTAAGTGTATCCGTTGCGGAGGGAACATCAGTAAAGAGGTTTAATGAGCGCACGCAAACAGGGTGGTCAGCTCAGAGCAATTCTGCTTCGTAAGCTCCGTTCTTCTGGGCTTAATGAGGCTATGGTCAATACTTTGAATCGTAGAGGTCAATACTATACTGGTAAACTTTCAGAGGCAATCCTAAGCAGAGACTTCACCAAAGACCTAAGCATCTCATACTCCATAAACAAAGAAATGGATGTAATCGAGAATGTCGCAGTCGCCTTTGTCAATAGGCTTGATAAACCAAAATACGCAGAGCTAGTTGACTCAGTGGCTGGTGAGAACCCAAGCTTTGAAATCGAAGTAAGCCCTCGTAAGATTGAAAGCTGGATTCTTGCTAAGGTCAAGAACGGAACTTGGAAGAGCCAGTATGGAGCAAACTACAAACAGAGCAACAACTACTCTACCCGCAGAGAAAAGCGAAGCGTGAACAAGGGTTCTCGTGGCGGTCGCACGAAGACTTACCTGTATCCACTTGTTGGCGCACCAAAGTCAAAAAAGGCTCGTGCCAGTTTGGCATTCCTGATTGCTCGTGCAATTAACCAAAACCAACAACTCCAGAACAGAAGTCCATACTTCGCTTCTGGTAACATAGTTGCAGAATTTGCAATTTTATCTGCACTCGAGGAGTTCAACCAAATATGGTTGCAAGACTTAGGCGCAAGCTCAATCAACAAAGTAATTAGTATATTCCAATAAGATGGCTGGACAAGAGGATAAACTAGATAAGCAGATTAAGTCGGTAGACAAACTAACTGCGAGTATTGGAGCGTTAACCGCAAAGTTTACTGCATTAACTGAAAAGGGAGAGGACTGGAATTCCTTACAGGGTAAGATTGGAACAGAGGTAGATAAAGCTCGTGTTAATTTCATTAAGCTTGTTGAGGCATCTGAAAAAGTTGCAAAACAATTTGCAGCTGATGGCAACGCCGCTGAGGGAACTGCTGAACGTATTGCAGACCTTCAAAAGAAGGTAAAGTCTCTCGACTCTACATACAGCACTCTTGTAAATAAGACTCTTCGTGAGCTTCGCAAAGAGCAATCGGCATATAAGGCCCAGCTAAAAGAACTTGCCGACCAAGAAAAAGTTGCATCTCAACAGGAGCGCGCAATCATTAAGGAGCGCCAAGCGGCTGCCCGCCAAGCTCTAAAAGACATCAAAGAGCGCATTGCCCAAGAGCGTGCTGAGAAAAAGCGCTTGTACGATGAGGAAACAAAACAAATCAAAGAACTTCTTCGCCTACAGAAGAACAGGCTAACTCAGATTGAGCAAGAGGAAAAAAAGAACAAAAAAGCTGAGCTAGAAGCAAAAAGGCAATCTAAACAACGCCTTACTGACTTAGCAAAAGAAAACCTAGAAAGAGAGCGAAACGCAAAGAAGGCTGAGCGTGATTTAAAAAGGTTTGGAGAAGAGGCTGCAAAGGCCAGACAAAAAACCTTATTCTTTGGTCAGGCTGTTAGAGATGCATTTTCACCACAGGCAATTGGAAAGGCTGTTGCTAGTGTTGTAAAGTTTATCGGTATATATGAGGTTTTAGGTGTCATTGTCGGCAATGTAGTAAACTTCTTTAAAGATTCTGTTCGTTCATTTATTGACTTTGATGAAAAGCTAGCTAGAATATCAGCAGTAACTGGAGCATCTGGTAAAGAACTAAATTCACTTGAGCAGTCAATAAGACAAGTCGCTGTAGAGACACGATTTACCGCAAACGACATATCGGAGCTTACTATTTCACTTGGAAAGCTTGGCGTTTCGGCTCGAGAGATTCCAAACCTATTGTCTCCAATTGCTCAGGCCTCTCAGGCAACTGGCGAAGACTTGACTAGCGTTGGTGAGTCTATTCTTAAGGTTACAAATCAGTTTGGCTTGTCAACTGAACAAGCAGCAGCAACCGCTGCAATTCTTGTTGGTGCCGTTAACGAATCCGCCTTATCTCTTGAAGACTTTAATGTCGCAATTGGATATGTTGGACCAATCGCCAACCAAGCTGGATTAAGCCTTGAAGAAACAGCAGCGGCCCTTGGCATTCTATCAGACAATGGATTCTCTGCATCAAGGTCTGGAACTGGACTTCGTAGAATCTTAATAGACCTCAAAAAACCAGGTGAGGATATAACAGAAACGTTAGATGAGTTAGCTCAAAAGAACATTGGTGTAGCTGAGGCAGAAGAACTTGTCGGAAAGCAGGGAGCCGCACAACTTCTTGTTATTCTTGATAACATTGAAGCCGTAAAAGAGGCATCTGTAGCTGAAGCTGGATATGCTGAACTTTTGTCCGCAACCGCAACTCAGATGTCAAGTGTATCTGGTCAGATTGACATCTTGAAAAGCGCATACGCTGATTTGTTAATTACTGTTGGAGATTTTTTAGTCTCTAATGAACTCATCCTTGAGCTTATTGGATTTCTCGGAGACGACTCTGAGAAGCTCGCGCGTGGATACAAACTGTTGTCCGAAAGGAACAAAGAGCTTGGCGATTCTTTCAATCAAATAATTGAAGGTGGACTTTCAGAAAGTTTAAGCGCTTTTGAGATATTAAAACAATTACTTGCTGATATCGACGACGACAACATTAAGGCACTTCTTAGAACTATTGATGAGTCAGATGCAAAAAGTGTTGAAGAGATAGTCGATGTTCTTGAAAAGGTTAGGCAGGGCGTTATCATTCCACGACCAGTGTCTGGAATACAGGGCTTCAAGCAGTTCGTTATGGGCAAAGACTTTGATGAAGAGGTATTGTCTGTTCTTGGTGCGTTGGAAAGAGTTAACGAGCCACTTATTTCTAAGGCGACAAATGATGTAATCCTTAAGAACAAAAATGCAATTATTAGTGCAAACCAATCAGAAGTAAACTCAATACTTGCGATTAAAAACGCAAATGACAAAAAACAAAAGTCAGAAGATAAGTCTAAGGAGTTTCAAGCAGACATAAACAAGCTAAAGAAAGCCCAGCTTGATTTGGCCGCAAAAGACTTTAAGGGTTCTTCTAACCAAAGGCTTCAGATTGAAGGTCAGATTCAGGGTCTTCAGGCTCTTCGCAAGCAACTGTCAGAAGTTGAAAAGCTTGAAAAGAAGAAGAAAGGAACGGCTAAAGACGCTACAGATATATACAAGGAGGAATTCAATCTTCGCTTAAAAAGCTTTGAGATTGAACGTAAGGGAATTGAAGACTCTCAGAAAGATGCAGAAAAAGCATTTGAGTTTAGAATGAAGCAAATCAAAGATGAGTTTGCAATAAAAGAAGAGAATGCTGTCACAGAGGGTGAGCTTCTTGATGTTCTTGCTCAGAAAAGAGAAGCGGAAAAGAAAGTAATTGACGTTTATAACGAAGAACTAGCTGTCTATGCAGACAAAACTGCTGACTTAACAAAACGTTCTGCTGCATTTTTCGATGAGTTTACGGCTAAGTTTAAAGGCAGCTCAGAGAACACTCAGAATCTAATAAATAAGCTTGACCAGTGGTCCGCATCAATCGCCAATCTTGCTCAGCAAAATTCTGAGCTTGGACTTGAGGCACAACTCACAGTGGTCAAGGAGGCTGCTCAGCTATATGAAGACGGCTCTAAGGCAATTGACTTATTTACGTCAAGACTAAAAGCTCTTGAAACTCAGTACGAGAAAACAGAGTATGGTCAAATAAACTTGTCTATTGCTCAAAAGAAATACATAGAGGACGCAAGAAAAGAGCTTTCAGACTCTCTCGATGAGTACAACAGAAGGTTTGCCATTCTTAGTTCAGTTATTGGAGAAGACACAGCTCGTTTAATCTTAAAGCCTTTTGCTGACGCGACAGAAACACTTATAAAGGAGTTAAATGATGCAATTGAAAAAGGAGTTGTTGACCCAGAGACTGTTGCTAAAATTAAGAAAAAGCTTGTTTTCCTAAAGGGAACAATCGAGGATGGAATTGGCAAGGATGATGTAATCTTAAAGATTGACATTACACCAGCTGAAATTATTGCAGCAGCACTTGATGAAACACTTAAGGCAATAGATTCTTTTAACGATGTTGCTTTTAATAACACAAAGGACCGTCTTGATAGGGAGTTAGATGCAATTCGAAATAGCTCAGAGATTGAAGATGAAATTCTTCAGGCAAAACTTGAGGGTCAGTTAATATCTGAAGCAGAGTATCGTGCGCAAGTAGAAAAGAACCGCAAGAAAGAAATTCAGGCTCAGAATAAGATTGAAAAGCAAATCTTTGATGCTGAACAAAAAAGAGACCGACAAAAAGCTCTACTTGACTATTTAGAGGCTCTTGGTTCAATTATTCCAACATTGATTCAGAGAGGTGAGGCTGCAAGCCCATTAGACCTGTCTTTAAAGGCGGCTATTACGGCTGGATTTGCAACTGCTGGGTATGGACTTGAGCTTCGGTCAATCAATCAGCGAAAGTTCTACCCAACTAAGTTTGCTGAAGGTGGTATTGTTTCTGGTCCCTCTCACTCAGAAGGTGGAGTCCCATTCACTGTTCGTGGTCAGGGTGGTTATGAGATGGAAGGTGGTGAGTATATCGTTAACAAGAAGTCTACTCAGAAGTACAAGTCTCTTCTTGACCAAATTAACGGATACGGTAAGTCTAACTACAAGTTTGCTGCTGGTGGAGTTGTAAAAGACCCGACAGAAGTTGCTAACCGACAGATTGAATTGCTCGAAGCAATTGCTTCATCTAACATTTCAATGGTTGGTAAATTAGATAAACCAGTTCGTGCATTTGTTGCAACAACTGACCTCCGTAGTGATGAAAATGCTCGTAGAATCCAAGAACGTAACTCTCAATTGTAATGGCTGTAGAACTTATATACGATAACGGAGTGCCGCCTCTTTCTCCAGTGATTTCTGGATGGAACGGAGAGCTTCTTGCTTACAGCGAGACAAGCGGTAACGCTACAATCACTTTTGAGGCTGGAGCTGCACCTACGTTTATACCAAGCGAATCTGATGTTGCGGTGATTTACAACACGTCAGACCTTCAAGATTTTGCAGTTTACTACGTTACTGGAACAGTAGTTACACCGCCAATTGGAAGTTTCCCGGTTGCAATTTCTGCAAAAGTTGACAAGAACTTATACGACTTTACAAAGCAATCTGGTGAAACGTATATGGTCGTTGTCTACAGTGTAGCACTTTACTCTGATTTAGCTGCAAACTACGCAAGGACATATCGCATTACAAGCAACATCGAGAAGGCCCACTACTCAGACCTGATGATTGCTTACTCTAAGAAGATTACTCACGTTCTTACGGTAGATAACCTACGCAGAAACTTCTGGAACTCTAAGGATGCTCTTATGGCTGACACAATCTTCTTGGTAGAAGAGTGCAATCAAAAAGCCTACAAGATTAGCATCAACGAGTCTACCTTTGACATCTTCAACGACAAGTTTAAGAGCAGCATCAGTTTCAATTTGGCATCTAGTAAGGTATGAGTTACAGGCTACGAGTAAATAACCAGTTTCTGGATTTGTTTCCCAATCAGGAAATAAACATTGGCGTAGACTACTACGACACTACCAACATTGATGCAATCAAGATTCCATTTACATTCAATGCTGATGTTCCTTACACTCCAAAGAACAAAACTGCTCTTGGCTACAATGATGCGTTTGGATACAATGGTATTCCGCTAACCGAGTATGACTACGAGGTATACAGCAACGGAGATTTGATTTCTTCTGGTAAGGCTAGGATTCAGTCTGTGGTTATAAACTCTACCGAGCCAATCTTTACACTCGAACTTAAGGATAAGGTTTCTGAGTTCTCAAAGACTCTTCGAGACCTTACAATTGGAGACATCTATAACGATGCATTTTCTACTCAAGTAAGAACGCTAAGCACATACTTATCAGCAAACCAAGACTACGGTCAGCGGGATATCGAAATCCCATTTGTTGACTTCGATAACATTCAAAAAGTTTCTGGATATGAATCTCGACAATTTACTTCGTGGGGCACTAATGGCAAGAAGTTTGGTCTTATGCCAGCACTTAGAGTCGTTGACTTTATTGACCGTGTGTTCACTACGGCTGGTATAAACTACACATCTAAGTTTGTTTCTGGTACAGGCTCTTGGGACCCAACAAACCTGTACATCTTATACCCAACATATCTTTCTGCTACTCCTGCGAGCAAAAGAGAGAGCTTTTTGTTTCCTTTTCCATACAATGTTCAGTCAAACACGGACCAAGAGTTTTCAGTCGGAACTGTAACAATAGCAGGAACTGATTATGATGTAAAGCCAATAACCAACTACAAACTAGTTTTAAAGGATTCTTATGAACCCTTTGGTCCAACAAATTACGCTGTAACAGAGGCCGTGGTTTCTAGGGAATATGGAGACCAACTCAGGACATCATCTGGAGTAACAGACTGGGGAGATGAGAACGTTGGGTATGTATCTTACGGCTCTGGGTTTAATGCAAAATTTGCATTCATCTCTGGGTCCGTTACCATATCTGGATTGAAGACTTGTTTGTTGACTACTGATGATGAAATAGATTCTCAGGGAATATATCCTCACGTCATAAGTATTCAAGGCACATCAAATGCAGTATTTAGACCGTATGTTTTAATTTACGAATCTTATACAACTTCTAGTCAGCCAAAATACAAAATACCAATTGTAGACGGCTCAAATAACCCTGTAGAATTAACCGTTTTGAGCGTTGATGTAAATTCAGGATTAGATGACAATGGATACAGTGTTCAACCAAGTTCTACAATTGTTTTTGATTCATTTACTGGGAGCATAGATAATTCTATTCCATACCAGATTAGCGGAGGAAGTACATACTCTTATGCTGTTGGTGTGTATATGGATTCTGGATACATAGACGCTAGGACAAGTTGTATAGCGTTAAATCAAAGCACTAATGGAATTACATTGATTAATGTAAATAATGATGCGATACTTTATGCTGAAGATTTTGCCAAAGTTAGAACGTTTGGATATGACTGGAGTGTTCTTGGTGTTAAAGTAGACAATCACAGCTCTGTTCCTGCGACCTGCCCAAATGACAACTTCCAGCTTAAAGAGTCATTGCTGAATAATACATCTTATAAGGTTTATGACATTATGCTTGATATTATGAAGCGTTTTGGATTAAGCGTTATTTACGACTATACTACTGGAGATGTAATACTTGACAATCTTAAGGATATTCGTTTAACTACTGCAACCATTGACCGATACCTTGATACCCTTAAGCCATTTGAGATTCAGTCTGGTGTTGTTCCAGCAAAGACACTAAAGTTGCTCAATAAGGCTAACGAAGGCATCTATGATAAGACAAAAGCAGATATTGCGTTTGGCAGTTTTGATGGAGTAATAAACGCTAACGGAAATGGTGAAAAATCAATTGAGTTTCAGACAGCTCTCATAAACTCGATAGATAAGTCTGTTTGCGGAAATGAGTTCTTTACGGACCCAGTTCTTTTGAATAGCGGACTTGTTTCGATTCAAGAAATTGGAGACATCAAGTACGAAATTCCAGACTATGATAAAGTTGGGTTGCGCATATTCTATTTACGCTCTCCAGACTTTGAAACAACGCTACGTTACCCAGTATTCCGTCAGTATAACGACTACGGACAAAAAATACGACAGATTGTCTACAAGCCAGTTGGTTCGTACTTACTTCAAGGTTATCCAGTAAACTCACTTACAGGCAATCAGAAAGACCTTCGCTTTATGTTGGCAGACGGCTCAACAGCAGATGCTTACGATTATCTAGTTGGTACTGAGCGATTTATAGCAAACGAAAGCAACAAGATGTCTTTCTATGCTGCCATTCCAGACACGATGTTTCAGAGTGGAGACCTTTACAAGAAGAAGTTTAGGTTTAACAAAACAGAAGAAAATTTCATTGTGAACTCTTTAAGCGATGCAAAGATTTACGATGGGTATGTGTACGGAAAATTTGAGGTCATATTTGTAGATTAATCAGATGGCAAAGACTTATAATGACTACCCGCAATCTGCGACAAACAACGCTAAACGAGCACTCGCTTGGCGTGAGAAGTACGGCAATGAAGTAAAGGGAGGCACTTCAGTTGGCTGGGGTCGAGCCAATCAGCTTGCAAGTAGAGAGGCTTTGTCATACTCTACGATTGCACGGATGGCAGCATTTGCTCGTCATCGAACTAACAGCAAGGTTGACCCTAAGTACGCATCTACTCCCTGGAAAGATCGTGGCTACGTTGCTTGGCTTATCTGGGGCGGAACGTCTGGTGTAAACTGGGCTATTCGCAAGGCTGAAGCAATCCGCAAAGGAACTGTAAAGCTGTACTCTGAAGAAGACAAGGGTATGGTTGATGGTATTGTAGCAATTGTTCGCTCAATCAAAGACCCTGAGAACCGTATGGAGGTAGCTAAGACTCAATATGCAAACTTAATCTCTGAAGGTGTAGAAATTACTGAACAAGAGTTTATGCGTTCGGTTGGCCTAGCCTAATTAATTGTACATTATCGAAGTATGAAACCAATGAAAGATATTCCTGTTTACGACATCGTTATGAAAAACGGTGAAGATAGCGGTATGTACCGTATCTCGTTGGTTACCAATCCAGCCATTCAGGAGAACTTTATCTACTTTGCAGAAGACAAGGATATGTTCTTTGTGGATGACGAAAAAGGAATTATTGTTGGTCCGGTAATCGTGCCAAACAAACCAATCTATCGCAGAAACGAATCTGGTGAGTACTACGTTCAGTTTTCTGTTGATACGATCGAAAAGATGATGCGTCAGTACGCAGTAAAAGGTCTTCACAATTCTTTTAATATCCAGCACCAGTTTGAGACCGATGAGGTTTATATGCTTGAGATGTGGATGAAAGAAGGCGAAGAAGACAAAAGCAAAATGTACGGTTTCGATTTACCAGTCGGAACTGTATTCGCAAAGGCTTACGTTAAATCGGATGTAATCCGTGACGAGATTAAGTCTAGCGGGCTCAATGGTTTTTCTATTGAGGTCAAAAACTTTGATATGGTAGAACAAAAATTCGAAAGTAATATGGATTTCAAATTTGCTGTAGAGCTTGGTGAGCGTATCGCCAACCTTGAAGCACACATTGCAAAACAAAATGAGCAGATCGCTACTCTTATGGAGTTGTGGGCTGAATCTCAAGAAGAGTTTTCTGAAGTAGCCGAAGGCTCTGAAGAAGCTCAAAAAGAAGTTGTCGAAGAGCAAGCTCAAGAGGAAGTGGCCCTTGAGGAGCAAGCTGAAGAGGTAACCGAAGAGTTAGCTGAAGAAGCTGCTGAAGAGGTTAATCTTGAAGAGACTAAGGAAGAAGTTGCTGAAGAGCAGCTTGAAGAGGTAGAGGATGCCTCTGTCGAGGAAGCTGAACTTGCTTTGTCTGCCGAACAGGAAGGCGAAGAGAGTGAGGTTGCGCCAGTTGATAAGACTGTCAAATTCGAACGAATCACCTCTGATAAAATCAAGATGATTGACAAGTTCTTTGGCAAGCGTCTTTACTAATTTGTATATTATTTAAATTTTTTAATACAATGGCAATTTCAGTTGCAACTTTAGATTGGGGCAACCGCACCCCCGACATCTTCATCGATTCAATGGTGAAGAGTGCCAAAGTGTTGGACCGTTTCCGTCTTATCGACGGTGTTAAGTCGAAAGTACAAGTTCCTATCTTTGATGCGAGTCTGACCTTCGGTAATGACCTGTGTGTATTTGACCCTCAGTCTTCTGCTTCTATCGATGAGAAGGAAATGACGGTTGAGACCTACAAGTGGGCTTTCTTGAATTGTAAGGAGGTCCTTGAGACTACCTACCGTTCTGTATTGCTTAAGCAAGGTCAGCACAACGAAGAGACTATGGATTCTCAGTTTAAGGATTGGGTTTTTGATTACTTCGCTAAGCTGTCTGCTCAGAAGGCTTTGGAATTGGCTGCTACGGCTCTTACGACTGAAATGTCTGCCGACGCTACCGTCCTCGACTACGACACCAACGCTGCTATCACTTCTGCTAACATCCTCGGACTTATGGAGGGTGCTTACGCTACGATGAGCGCTACTATGCTGGCTGCTGTTTACGGTGATGCCGATCGTCAGTTGAAGCCTGCCTTCTTTATGGGAACGGCTGCTGTACAAGCTTACCAAATCGCTATCGCTGGTCTTTACACTACGACTGCTCAAGGTGTTGTTGAAGGTAACATCCCAGCCTACTACGGTATGGAAGTTGTTCACTTCCCTTCACTAGCTGCTGGTCAATTCTTCATCTCTGCTCCTGAGAACATCGTTATGTTGACTGACGACTACAACGACGTTCGTGCAATCGATATGAAGTACGAATCTGAGCTTTCTAGCGACAAAATCTGGGGTCAGTTCAAGCTTGGTTTCTCTTACCTGAAGGGTGAGGAGATCGTTTACGCCAAGAACTTCGTCTAATAAATAACCAGGAGGGGGGCGAAAGCCCCCTCTCTAACTAAATAAATATAAATAAAATGGGATGTCCTGTTGACTTCACTGGCCTTTCAGTTTCTTACGCTTGTGGCGAAATTGCCTCAGGTGGCTTGAAAGCTGTTCACCTTGTAGATAAGGCTGATCTTATTGCAAATGGTAGCCTTACGCTTACTAATAATACTGTTGCCATCACTGGTACTGGCCTTCTAACCGACGGTTGCAAAGTTCTTACTTTGGGTTTCAACAACAAAGATGCTTTCTCTAACTTTACCGACGTTAAAACGGTAAATGCTGACGGAACTTCTACTGCTGTTCCTACGATTGCTCTTGAGTTCTTGCGTATGGATGCTACCAAGCGTAATGCTCTTGAAAAAATTGCTAGTCCAGGTGCTGAGATTGTTGCTTTCGTTGAGACTGCCGCCGGAACCTACCATATGGTTGGTTACGAGTTCGGTCTTTACGCTGGAACTGTTGATGGTGCTTCTGGTGCTGCTCGTACTGAGAAGAACCGCTACCAGCTGACTCTTGTTGGCGAGGAGAACGTTCTTTCCTACAGCCTTGACGAAGCTACCTTTGATAAGGTAACTCTGTAATAGTAAATAACCCTGATGGGTGGAGGAGGGGTTTTAGCCCCTCCTTTTTTATTACCTTTAAATTATGAAACTACTATCTAACGCACAGAACAACGAGCTGTCTTTTGTAAAGGCTCCGATGATGGAGAACATACCTTTTACTATTAAGCTAACAAAGATTGTTGGCAGTAAAGAATATGTCTTCGATAACCTTTACGACAAGTTTGAATTCGATAGTGCAAAAGACTTTGTTGTGTTTGACCTTGATCTAACATCTCAAGACATTGTTGGCGGTGAGTATAAACTTGAGCTTTACGATGAATTTCGTGTATATGGGAAGTACATTTGCAATGTAGTTGACTACACATTCGAGCAATCTGACAGCACAAATGATTTATTTTCATCTACAGTTCGAGTAAGTAACTTGTAAATTATTATAAAAAATGAGTGTATTTTCTAAGGTTGTAGACTACTTTGCATCAAACACTTTTGTTGTTGCAAAGGAGACCAACATTGCAATTAACCCACTCGAAAAGTCAATCGAGAACTTGGGTTCTCGTTACGCTGTAGGAAACACCACTGCTGGTGACTACATTAAGTTTGGATACGGAGACGATTTTCCTGTAATCCTTGAGCGTATGTATCACCAATCTCCGGTCCACGCTGGTATTATTACTAAGAAAGCTAAAATGGTTTCTGGTAATGGTTTGCAGTATGACTTGGAGACAGCATTTAAGGCTCCTGTAAAGCGAGCAGAGCTTAAGGCTTTCTTGGCTAACTGCGCTGGTAAATCACAAG
>Ga0222714_10005608_pt1 | contig 11877 bp, 5 predicted proteins | sample C33_3DmetaG_FD_165048 | JGI IMG/M metagenome (GOLD analysis project Ga0222714, IMG submission 165048) | Estuarine water microbial communities from San Francisco Bay, California, United States - C33_3D | ecosystem: Environmental > Aquatic > Marine > Unclassified | place: USA: California... | reverse complement strand
TTACCGCTAAGAATCAGTACGTGGTACTGCACGCAAAGGTGGTAAATGCTTCTGGCGCTATTATACAAACCATTGTTCCACGGGGAACAATTAGCACTACTAATACGGAATATGAATTTCCGTTTGACGCAAGTATTCAAATACCTACACTTAGCAGGCTATTCTTAGTTACCGAGTGTCAGGCCGCTGCCTCTAACTCGCTTCTTGTTGGAGCATTCGGTCTTCAACTTGATGTAGTCAATAATACTCAGATTGCTATTATTGAAAAAAGCTTCAGCGACATATATAGGCTAGAGTTTAATTCAGAGTCAAGGCCTCTAATATATGACGAAAATGCAAAAAATGCATTTTACCCTACACTTGTAAGGTATAGTCTCCCAAGGAATGTTGGAACACTTACCAACCAAACGAATAGATTCTTCCCTGCAAATATGGATGAATATGACAGGCAGAAGGGAACTATTCAGCGCTTCAAGGTTAGGGGTAGCCAACTTAGGGTATTCCAGAATAGGGGAGTTGGTGTAGCAGGAGTTCTTGAAAACATGATTTTCAACGCTGATGGTGGAGAGAATCTAATCCAGACAAATAAAATCCTTAACCAGATTCACTACTACCAAGGGGAATACGGTATTGGAAACCTACAAACTTCACTTGCGTCTTCCTCAAATGCTGACTATTTTGTAGACCCTATTAGGGGCTACCAAGTTAGGCTTTCGCAGGATGGGTTTACGCCTATTTCGGAACTGTACAAAGCGCAGTATTATATTACAGATTTGTCTAATAAGTACACCACAAATAAGGCTGGAACACTTGGCGGTTACGCTAAAGTTCTTGGAACTTATAACTTTTTTGAAGAGGAGTATGTTTCCGTATTCCAAGGCTATGCTGGACAATCAAATGTAACGCTGGCATTTAACGAGTACAGGAACTGTTATACAGGATTCTACGACTATGCTCCAGAGGCTATAACATCCGTTGAAGGAAGTATGATTACATTTAGGAATGGAGGGCTTTATTTGCACGACAATACGTCAAATTACACCACTTTCTACGGAACCCAATACGCAGCTTCTATAACATTTGTATTCAATGAGCAGGGGTTGATGAAGAAGGATTTCAACGCAATTACCCTAGATTCTGCTCCTTCTGCATGGACATCGCCATCTACTAACGACATCCAAACATCTCTTGGACAGAACAGCAACCTAGTGACATCTGACTATGAAATCAACGAAGGTTTTTACCATGCTGGATTTATGAGGGATTTCAATAGTTTGGGAGGATTGATTAACGGGGATTACCTTAAGGGAGCGTGGATGCAGATTAAACTAAGTAACACAAGTAACAATTTAGTATATTTGTCTGGATTGTACGTCAATTACACTCCGAGTCAAAGGAACTTTTAAATAGTATATTATGATTCCACAAGCAATAGCAGCAGGAGTAGGAACCGCAATAGGCTTAGGGCAAGCCATAGGCGGAGCAATAGGCATGCCAAGGGCAAAAAGAGAAGCATTTAAGGCATTTGATGCGCAACGTACATATAAGGCAGACCCAGAAGTTCAAAAAATGCTGGAAATGCGCAGGGCAAGACTTGGCATGGGATTGGGCTCTGCTTCTAGGCAAATTGCTGAACAAGGTATTGCATCTTCTGCTGCACAAGCAACATCATCGGCGCAACAAATGGGAAGAGGTGCTGGACTTTCTGCAATTGGCGCAATTCAAAAACAATCACAAAGAGGAGCTACTCAACTAGCCGCAATGGACGAACAAGCAAGAGAGCAAAATCTTGCAGGATTTGAAAGGGCGGTAGGCGCAGCTAGTTCCGAAAGAGCAAGACAGTTTGCTTCTGAATCAGAAAAAGAACAAGCAAGAACTGCAATAAGGATGCAGCAATTGGCTGCAAAAAAACAAGCCGTCTCTCAAGGGTTGAGTAACGCCGCAAGTAGTGCAGCGTCTTTTGCAATGTCTGGTGCAGGAGAGGATGGCCCTCTTTTCCCCGCTAGCGCAAAAAGACTTGCAGGTAAGGCAGTTAAAGGAATAACCAAAATGGGTAGACCGGCAATGTCTGGAGCTACAAGTCCTGCGGAAGATAGAATGTTTTTGGGAAGGCGTTCTGCTGCTCAGTCTAGAGGACTTATTGCTGGTGAAGAAAATATGTTCCCCGGTTAAAATGTAAACAATAAATATGGCACAAGCTATTTCAGAAAGACTTCTTGAGCGGGCGCTAGGGCCTGTAGATTTGTCGTATGCATATCAGAAAATGGATGCTTTGTCTAGACAATTGGCTGCGGAAGAGAGGGCAAAAAAACAAGAAGCTGCTAAGAACTATTATACAGAGGTAGCCTCGATGAATAAAGAGAGGGCGGGAATAAGGGCGATTGACACTCCGGAGGTTTCTAACATGTACAAGCAATGGGCTGAAAATGAAAAGAAACTTTCTAAATCTCCCAATTTAATAACTAGGAATCCGGAAGAATACGGCAGAATTAAGTCCGAATCTGATGCACTATACAGTAAGCTGCTGACAACAATTAGGACTAGCAAAGAAGTAGGAAAACAAGAGCAGCAAGATTATGCAAAAATTGCAGACCCGAGAAACATTGACTACTACGAGCCAGATGCGGCAGTAGCCTATAAGCAGTATGTAATAAATCAACCAGTTTCAGCAATTATTGCTAATGGCACAAATGACATAACTAGGTATTACGCTAAAGAAATTAATGGTAAAGACTTCTATACCAAGCTAAACCAGTTCATACCATCCCAAGGCGTTCAGAAGAATTATGAATTTACAGACCCTACATACAAAGATGCTTACGGAAGGACAAGGCAGGTTAAGCTTGGAGACATGCCAATAGATGCCAAGATTAAAAATGTAGTAGTAGAAAATCTAATCAGCAATTTCGGAAGAAGGGCTGACACTTTTGCCAATCAGCAACTTAGCAATGCAATAGCTACAAAGGAATTTGATAACGTAGTTAATGCGTATAATAATTTTTACGACCCAGCCAATGTTAATGGCTACAAGAAATATAATCTTCCGGAAGTAAAGGCGCTGAAATTTGATGAGACTGTTCCAAAAAAAGAATTGTTCGCGAACTATATAGCAGCAAGGGAGTTCTTGGCAAGAGTTCCAAACCCTCAATACGGACAACCTAAACTTGACGAGATTGCAAAAATAAATTTACAGAATCGGTTAGCTTTGAATAGGGCGCTTACGCTTAAGAATGCAGAAAAGGCAACAAAAGAATTGAATATATATAGCCCACAAGCTGAAATAGAAGACATTGCGGCTACTCCACTTGGGCAGGAAGCAAGAGCAAAGGCTATAAACTTTACAAGTAATTACAATAGCAGGTTTAGCGGAGAAAAGATTTACCCATTCGTAGCGGCTGAGGCAACCGCATTTAAGGGAACTCCATACGAAACCGCCCTTGATTTGGTGACGTCTAATATTAAAGGCGCTAATAAGCACATAATTACCGCATCGGACAGTCCAACATCAGCAAGAGAAAAAAGAAATAAACTAGCGGCGCTGATTAATGCAGAAAATAAGAAATACGGAGTTCCTCCTGTAACTCCACAAGACATTACAGAAGGAAAAGTATTCATAAAGCAATCATTTGGAGCTAATGGAGAGTCTGCTTTAGTTGCTTACCCAATTAGAAACAAGCAAGCTGTAATAGAACTTAGCAACGGAGTTATACTTTCTCAGATGACACCAGACCAGAAGAGGCAATATGTTGAGACTGGATTTACTGAAAAAAGGCAAACTCCAGCAAAGGCCCCACAAGCTCAGCAAAAAAGCATTAAACAGTCTGACATAGCCGCTAAAGCAAAAGCTAGCGGTTATACGCCAAGCGAATACGAATCGCTTCTCAGAAAGAATAATGTTAAAATTATTAAATAATTATAATGCCAGAAGTAGACGAGTACGGTATTCCTATTAAGAAGACATCTGCTCCAGTAGATGAATTTGGTATTCCTATTAGGACTAAAGCTGTTGTAGCAGAAAAAGAAGCGTTTGGCCCACTTCCTGCACAAACCAAAATAGCAGGAGAACTCCCCTCTTTTCAGCAGCAGGTTGAACAGGCTAGGCCTCTACCTAAATACCAAAAAGCCGTAGATGATGACAGAAGTGCACTTGGCAAATGGGCAGCAACAACTTGGAATAATTTTATAAGCGGGCCAGAAAGTCTAGTAGCTGGATTAGTGGCTAGGACAGCTTCAGCTGACCCATATGCAGGACTTCAAGCAACAGTAACAGAGGCAATAACTGGGAAGAAGCCAAAAACGGCTGGAGAGGTTATTAAAGAGTTTAAAGAAGCTCCGCAGAGACAAAAAGAATTTAAGGAAGAAGTTTACAAAAAAATAGGAGATGTAACAGGACTTGTAAAGTCGGATTATGTAACTCCAGAAGAGCAGCAGAAAATTTCAGAAATAGATTTTACGAAAAGAAGTTTTTCTGAAAATGCAATTGCACTTTTAGCTAGTGGAGGTAGACTTGCATTTGACATACCAGTTGGAATAGCTACTGGAGGTTCTTCCTACTACCTTCAATCATACGGAGAAAGCGTAAGGGATTATGACGAGATGGTGAAAAAGGGGCAGTTTGAATCAAATCCTTTAGCCAGAGAAGCCTACGGGAATACTGTAGGATTGGTAAATGCGTATTTGGAAAAGTTTGCATTGGACAAAATATTTGGTGCAGGCCCAGCACTTAAGAACATACAGAAAAAAGCCGTAGCAAACGTATTTGGCAAAATAGCAAAAAGCGGAACTAATATTACTGGCAATGCTACGGAGAAATTAGTAGAAGCTGAAATTAGGGCGCTATCGGCAAATATAAAAGCTAGAGGAGCAAAAGCAGCATATTCAGCTGCGGTTGAAGGCGGAACAGAAGGATTGCAAACTGCATTGTCAGAAGGAGCTAAGATTCTTACAAATAAAATACAAGGAGAAGAGGTATATAACCAAAAAGAAATAGCAGACAATATATTAAAAAATATATTTAACGCATCAATAGCCGGAGGTGTATATGGTACGCCAATGGGAATTATTTCATCTTTTGGAAAGAATGTAAATGCCAGCGTTCTTAAAGACATTGCTAACGCAAAGACTGAAGAAGACTTTGCAAAGATTGACAATGACTTAGAGGAAGTTTTTGTGGCTAATAACTATACGCCAGAAGAAAGAGAGGCGGTTTCCAATGTAGCAAAGAACTACGCAAGAATAAAGCAGAAGCTTCCCCCAATTACTCCGCCAGAAGTACAGGAGAAAGTAATACCGCTGATTGAAGAAAGGGACAAGATTGACTTGGAGTTGCAGGCTAAAAAACAAGCAATACAAAACCTTGATGAGTCGGTAGCGGCTGACGAGCAGAACGACATTGTAATGCTTGAAGCAAAAAGAGCATCAATAAATGACGAAATTAGGTCTGATGTTGCAGGCACAGAGTTTAAATATTTTGAGCAAGATGGCAAATTCTTCAAGCAATTAGGAGAGAATCAGCCAGAAGAAATCACTAAGGCAAGATTTGATGTAGAGTCAATTAGGCAAGAAGACAAGCAATTAGCACAGGATGAAGAAGATGCGCCTACGGTTCTTGACATGATGGACAAGCCTGTTATTATAAATGGAGAGAGGGCTACCCTGTCGCAAGAGGGGCAGACTGTAATTGCAAAGGTAGTAGGTAAGCCTAGGATTATTGAGGTTGGGAATATTGACGAAATAGGCAATCAAAAACTTTCAGATGTTGGATTGACGCAAGAAGAATCAGCAGTTAAACTAAGTGATGATGGAAATGTCGTTGTAAGAGGCGTTGAGTTCGTAAACCTATTTACAGACCCGTTGGCGGCAATTAATAGGGACGCTAATGGAAATGTTGTTTCAGTTAATTTAGAGACAGCAGATGGCAAGAAAAGGACTTTTAGAGGTGCTACTGCTGATGATGTAGCATACCAAATAACTTTAAAGAAAATAACCGAAGACAATGAAACAAGACAACAATTTGAAGACTTCGTTGAATCCAACGAATCAATCAAGCAAGAGCTCGAATCTGGACAAATTGCAGAAGCTCCCATTGAAGCAGCGCCTGTCGTTGCTGAACAAGTTCCTGCTGTCGCAGAAGAAGAAGTAGTTGCTCCAGAAGTTCAACCAGTTGCAGAAGTAGCACAACAGCCTCAAGAGGCGCCAGTAGCAGTAGAAGAAGTTGTACAAGAAGCTGTACAAGAAGTTCCAGTAGAAGAGCCTGCTAAAAAACAAATGCTTACGCCAACTGGACTACTAGTTCCTGCTGACGGAAGAACTGTTAAAGTAGGAGAAGCTAACCCTTCTTTCCAAAATAAAGCAATAGTTCTTGGGGAAGACACTACAATAGAGATGCCGGATGGAGAAACTAGAGACGCAGCGTTTGCTGTAGTTGAGATGGATGACATACTAGCTTCGCATGATGAAACTTCATTCGGCGACACTAAAGGCTACCCCAGCCAGAACGGGCTTAACGCAAATCCAAGAAACTACAAAGCTGATGTTGTTTCTCAAGAAAAAGTAAATAGGGACGCAAGAAACCTTAAGCCTTCTATTGTTATTTCTGATTCAGCAACCCCAGACACAGGAGTTCCGATTATTACAACAGACGGTATTGTTGTTTCTGGTAACGGAAGAACAATGGCAATAAAACTTTCCGAATCAATTGCTCCAGAGAAATATGCAGAATATAGGAAAAGGCTTGAAGAAAGGGCGGCTAAATTTGGCGTAGACCCTGCTGAAGTCAAAAAAATGAAGAATCCTGTTCTTGTTAAAGTTGACACGTCAATTAAAGAATACTCAATAAAAGAACTTGATGCGTATAATCAAAAGGCGCAAAAAGGAGAGAGCCCAATAGACAAGGCAATTAAAAGAGCTGGAATTATTTCAGCTAACCAAAAGCTAAAGGATGGAATTTTGAATATTATTTCCGGCTACAATACAATGAGCGAACTATTTGAGAATAAGGCTGACAGGAGTGCAATAATTGACTTTTTTGAAGCAAACGGAATAATTACGCAGCAAGAAAGGAGCGAGTATGTAGGCGCAAACAAAGAGCTTACGGATGCCGGGAAAGACTTGATTAATGATGTACTTTTGGCAACAATAGTTAGCCCAGAGGTTATGAGAGCAACAGACAATGTTAAGTCATTCAGAAAGAACATTGTAAACGCCCTCCCGCTTCTTACGACTAATTATAAAAACAAAGACTATAGCCTAGAGCAGCTTGTCAATGACGCAATACTTATGCAGTCGGACATGGTTTCTAGGGGTTATAAGCTTGATGAGTTCTTTGATTTTGTTAATCAAATTCAGCTCGGAATACCACATAATCCAGATGTCGTAATCATGAACAGGATGATTGCGGAGGGCCCGTCTAAGTTTAAAGAGTTTGTAAGAAAATATAATACTGCTTCAGAAACCTCAGAAGGTGGTATGTTTGCATCAGAGGCGCTGACAAGAGAGCAGGCGCTTGAGCAATTGTCTAAAACAGAAAATAAACTAACTGAAAATGAAAGGAAAGTCATTGCTAATCTTGCAGGAATCTATACAGAGTATGAGCGAGCCAAACAAGCAGGAACTGCTAAAGTATTTGAGCAACCCATCGTTGAACAAGTTACGGAGCAAGAAGCAGAAGACTTCCCAGAGTTCGTCAACGGAGAGTTCACAAACCCCAAGTTCGAGCAGCAGTACCAAGACGAAAAAACAACAGCCTTCGGCTTCACCGAAACAAGGGAGCAGTTCGTTGCTAGGAAGTTTTGCTAATAAGATTAAAGGACTAATAAAAAAATAGACTATGCCACTTAAAAAACCAACCAGCAGAAGTAAGAAAGCTGTACAAAGTGCAGTTTCGGCTAACATTAGGGAGCTTAAAAAGTCTAAGACAAAGCGCCCAATGAAGCAAATAGTAGCTATCGCATTGCAATCAGCAGGAGTAAAAAAGAAGTAATATGTCACTTTGCCCAAATAAAAGTTCAAAAGAGTGGAAAGATTTGTCAGCAGGACTTACAGAAAAGCTTGCAGGTAAGTCAGCCAAAGAAATAGACGCAGTAGCGCACGTTGCCTTTATACTAAAAGGAGACGGAACTGTTCCTGCTGTAGATGAGGCAGTAGTTCTTTTGACTAAAAATGGCAAAAAACAATTTACTCAAACTGTCAAGACTGCATCAAAAGCGTTTAAGCTAGGTGCTGAAGAAGCCAGAAAAGAGGCCTTTCTTGCTGGGCAAATGAGGCAAGGAAGGGACATGGCGCCTAAGATTAGGGCATTAGAAGAAAGGCTTGCTGAAGGAAAAATAACAGAAGCTGAATATAAAGAAAGAATTAAGGAGTTAGAATACGAAGGAAGGTTTAAAGAGGCGGAGGCAAAGCTTGCTGCTGAAATAGAGGGCAAGAAAGCCGGAAGAAAAGAAGGAGTAAAAGAACAGACTGCCTTCCAGAAGGAATTTGCTAAGAGAATCAGCAACTTTATTAAAACATCCGAGAAATTAAGGGGAGTACTTTCTCCAAAGCAAGTTGAGTCAGTAGTAAGGAAGGCCGCTTCTGTAGGAACTAGTGAAAAGGCATTGAGTAAATTTACTCAGTACTTTGAGAAAATTGTTTCTAACGCAAACTACGACAAGGATTTGAGTACCGGAATCTCCCTTCAAAAGAAACTGGTTAAGCCATTTGCTGAAGCTGCTGCTCTTGTGAAGAGGATGAAAAACCTTCCATTGGAGTATTTGAGTGCCGAGGAATTAACAAAATTCAATGAACTCGCATCAGCATACGTAGCATCTACAGTAGCACCAACATCTCCGGGCTACAGAGCGTTTGATGTAGCGGCCACAGAGAAGCTGTTTAAGCCTATTGGGGACGCAGTAAATGATGCTATAACAGCTGATGTTGAAGAGGCTTATGGAGTACTTGGACTAAGCAATGAAGAGGCTTTAATTCTTGATGAGTTTATGTCTTCAGAAGACATGGACATGTTCTTAAAAAACTTGGCAGAAGCAAAGAAGAAGGCGCTAAGGACTAACTTGGAAAAAGTGGCCGACTACTCTCTTCTCGGACTAAAGGAGAAACTTGAGGTAAGCTCTGCTGAACTTGAGCAAGAGTATGGTAAAGATTTTGTAGAGAAGCTAAGAAGAATTTCTGAAGCAAACCCTTTTACAATAACAGACAATAATCAGCTTGCTGAATTAATAAAAACAGTAGACAACGTAATAGTAAATAACTCTAACGCAAACGTTAATAATGCTCTTGCAATAGTACTTGCTACAGAAAATGCTACTAAATTAGAAAAGGCAACAAATCCAATAACCAAGTTCTTGGTAGGCGCTATTGCTAAATTCTATTACGACACCCCAATAGTTCTTCAAAGAATATTTGGAGACACGAAGATTGAGGCGGCAATCAGAAGACTTACTGGACTTGATGCGGTAATTACAGCTTCTACTGATGCTGAAAGAATTGTAATCGAGAAGGTTAGAGAGTATCAGAAGTTTAGAAAAGAAATAGGGTTAGACAATTCAGCTGAGACAGACATTACAGTAGGGGTTTACGCAGACTTAATAAACGTAAAGAATGGTTCAGAAGATGCAGACTTTTTAAATAATAAGGCGCAGCTGGAACAGTCAATTGACGCATACAATAGTAGCTCAGACCCGGAAGACCAGTACATTGGTAAGCTGCTTCAGTTCTTGTACGACTCTTCTGTAAAAGAAAGCAATACTCTTGCAGAATTTAAAAAGAATTACTCCTTCATGCATCCAAAAGAAGTTAAAGCTGCTGAATGGGTAAACAAAAACATCTGGAAGGAGAACGAAGCCGAATTTAAGAGGCATGCAGAAGAGGACTTAAATGAAACTTTTGATGCAGCGGAAAGGGAAAATTACCAGCCAAGAAGGTACAAGAGGGTAAGCAAAGAGGCTGAACAGTTTGACCCAAATGAAACAATATTTAAAAATAGTTCACTTAAGCCAAAAGAAACCGGAAGAAGCAAGGAGAGGAAGCTGATTAATACTATTCCGGACAACAAGGCTGTAGAGTACAGGTTTGAGTTTAATACATTTAAGACATACCAAGAGCAGCTATTTACCGCAAAGTCTCACTTAGGCGCAAAGACCTTTCACTACATGTCCAAGAATAAGGATGCAATGCAGAAGATTTTTGGAGGCAGGGCAAATGCTGATTTCTTTGCTGAATCGTATAAGAAGCAATACGAGCAAATGCGCTATGGAAAGAAGCAGGTTGATGAGTTGTTTAAGTCCGTAATTATGTCTGCAACTAGAATACTTAAGGACTTAGGTTCAGCTATTGCGCTTGGAAGGCCTACTCAAGCTATTTCTCAGGCTACTCCATTGGCTTTGGCGGCCGTCAAGAATCCGAAATATATGATTGAGGTTATGTCAAATAAAGTTCCCAGCGACATAGAACTATTCAATCTTGCTCCAATAGGCTCAAGAGGTATTGAGATGGGAGCAGCAGGAAGAGCAGAAGAGGCTGAAGCTTTGACATATTCAAAAACGCAAAGAGGGGCAAAAAAAGTCTTGTCAACAATTTCTGACGTAACATCAAAAATAAGAGAGCTATCTCTTACGGCTTTGACCAAGACGGATGTTTACGTTGCTAAAAAGTCTTTTGCCGGGTACTACCTTAAATACATGAATGACATAGCAGGAATACCCACAACGGCTAAGGATTTGCAAACCGAGCATGAGAGGATGAATGAAGACAGGCAAATGGCGCTTTCTTATGCCCAGCAATCTGTTGACAAGACGCAGGGTGTAAGTACAAGAATACTTCAGTCCGAGTTTAAGAAAAACCAATCTGGCTCTTCTTATGGAGAGATTATAAAGAATATTATAATGCCATTTAATAACTTTAGCTCAAATACAAAGGCTAGAACTATTGAGGATGGTGCAAAAATTATATACGGGAATAGAGCGCAAAAGGCTGAAGCTGGTAGAGATTTAGCAGGAACTGTTCTAGAAACTGCCGTATATCAAGCAATTAATGTATTTCTTGTTGCTGGAATATACAGGTACGGAATAAAGGAGGTTCTAAAGTCAGCGTTTGACATTGAAGACGATGAGGATTTTTACGAGTCTATGTCTAATTCGTTTAAGAAATACTATACATACGTACTAAGAGATTTGACTGTGAGTGGATTTGGTACAAGTGTGGAAGATTCTGGAATATGGGTTATGAACAGGATGGCTTACCTATTTTCTGAGGACGCTTGGAGCGACACAGGAAAGGATTATTTTGAATGGCTGAAGGATGAGCCAACCTTCCAGCCTTCTTTTAAGCCAAAAAATACTTCAGATTTTGCCTTCTATGACGGACTTGGCTCCTATGGAATACCATTTGAAACTTTCCAGAAGTCAATTTCTGACATTTCTTATGCGGTAAAAGGCAAGGCAGAAGCCCCTGTTTCTTTTGAAAAGAGGACAGAAAAAGTCGGAAGCAGAACGGACATGTACGGAGTTACTACAAAAGAAATAGACTTAACAAAGGAGCAGCAAAGATTCTTCTTATTTATGGGCATAGCAAATGGAATTTCAGCACTTAGTGGATTTCAAGACGCTGACATTATGAGGGCAGGAGAAAGGCTTAAGTCTAACATTAAGAGAGGAGAAAGAATAAGGCAGTTTCCGCAAAAACGTTCATCCGGAGGCGGTATGAAAGGGGGAATAAAAACTCCTAAAGCTGGAACCGGGGGTCTGAAGACAGGTCGTTAATATTCATTATATTTGTAAAAACATAGACTATGCCTTTTGTAGCAAATTATACAGTGGCTCAAGGACTTGATTGCAGCCAATTAATCATAACAGACACCTCAAGTTACGCTTCAGAGGCTAAAGT
>Ga0222714_10005606_pt1 | contig 11885 bp, 11 predicted proteins | sample C33_3DmetaG_FD_165048 | JGI IMG/M metagenome (GOLD analysis project Ga0222714, IMG submission 165048) | Estuarine water microbial communities from San Francisco Bay, California, United States - C33_3D | ecosystem: Environmental > Aquatic > Marine > Unclassified | place: USA: California... | reverse complement strand
CTTTATACGGTACTGAAGAAGAAGCAGATCGTCATTTTAAAGCAGTTGAAGAGATTTATGAAACTTATGATGCACTCACCAATAATTATCAAAGTCTTAATCAAGATTCTATTTACTTAGAAAATATCTATTCAATTAACCAACAAAAAGACACCAAACTAGAAATTGATGAAGCACTCTATCTTTTATTAGAAGAAGCATTAAGACTTCAAACCCTTACAGAAGGATACTTTAATATTGGTCTCGGTAAACCGGTCAAAGCTTGGAAAAATCTTATTTCAAATACACCAAACGATATCATCTTAGGCAATTCAATTTATGTTAGAACCTATGAAAATAACCCGATATATCAAAGTTTTGAAGTCGTATCCATTGATGAAACATTAATTCAAGTTCAAGATGTAGAAAATACCATAACATTTCAAAAAAACCAACTCATCTATGATCTCGAAGTTTCAACAGACGCCTTCAATCAAGCACAAGCCACCATCAATGCCATGAAGATTGAAGATAATCAAATTATTTTAGAATCAGACAACGAGGCTTATTTTATTACTATTAAAGGATCAGATATCGAGCTTGATGTTGGTGCTTTTTCTAAAGGATATGCAACTGAACAAGCAAAAGACTACTTCATCGAAGAAGGTGTCGCCTATTTTTCAATTTCAGCAGGATCATCAACCATTAGTGTCGGTCAAAACATTAACAGACCCACTCAAAACGAAGTGTATATCATTTCTTTAACAGACCCCATCACATCATTACCTTTTTTTAAAGAACCATACGGCATCATCCATATTAAAAATCAGTCACTTGCAACATCAGGTAACTTTGAACAGTACACCATGTATCAAGGGTTAAGATATCATCATCTGATTTCTCCTTTTACATTAACCCCTACTCATGATTATGCGGCACTCACCATTATTGGAGATGATGCTGGATTATTAGATGCATTATCAACAGCATTATTTGTCATGCCAAAAAATATCTTTGATGCTTTCATGGAAACCCATCAAGAGACATTAAACATTCAAGTCATTCGCTACAACTCAGATAACACCATAGATACCTTTATAACAGATGTTTATTTTGAGGATCTCCTATCATGAGTAAGCTATCATTAAAAACAAAAAGAGATCTCTTTTTAGGACTCGGCATCTTCATCTTTGTATTACTTACCTGGTTGATTTTAACCTTGACATTATCAAATGGCACCGCAACCTCAGCAAGCATTTACTACGGGTCAAATAAAGAAGCGATCGCGACCATTGATTTTGTATCAGAACAAATATCTATCCACTACTACCAAGACACAGAAACAAACACAAGATATCCCTATGTCGACCTTTCAAACAACACCATTACTTTACTTGGCGATTATGAAGTTGACGGCATCAGACAAGAAGTCGTCATTACCTATGACTTTGAAAAACAATCGGTTCAAATTACGAAAGAAGAATCTCCTTATAATGTCTGTTCAAAACAAGGTGAGATTACTAGTGGAGCACTCATTTGTTTACCAAATAGCGTTCGTGTTGAATTTAAAAACGCCGAAGAAGACTTTGTTTTATGAGTAACGTTAAAAAGCTTACCTTATATTCAAACTTACTTGCGGTAGCAATTGTTTTAAACGTCTTAGAATCGTGGATCAATGTGATTCCAGTTCCGGGTGCTAAAATTGGACTTGCTAATATTGTCACCCTTGTTGTTTTAGTGTTATATAACCCTAAAGATAGTATTTTACTTGTTGTCATGCGGGTTGTGATTGTATCACTACTAACAGGTAGACTTTTAAGCCCGGTTTTTTATATGAGTTTATCTGGAGGCATCTTTGCAAGTATCGCCATGGCACTTATTTACAAGCTCAATTACTTTGGAATTCCAGGGGTTTCAATTATAGGGTCACTTTTTCATACATTTGGTCAAATTATTGCAGGTATTTTTGTGATTGGATCGGTCGCGGTGCTTGGATATTTACCCATTATGCTTGCCATATCAATTCCTGCAGGAATTGTAACAGGATTGATTACCGTGAAGTTTTTAGATGTCTTAAAAAATTTTACACAAGTTCGCATGTAATAACTTGATACTTAAGATATTATTTGATATAATAACGTTTGCGAAACTTACTATGATGTAATCATCATGGCGGAAGGAGAAAAGCATGAGAAAAGATGTACAACCAAAAACACGTTTAGTCGTTTTTCAAGACTCTCAAACAAACAGACAATACTTAATTGAATCTACCATTTCAACAAAAGATACTGTTGTGTATGAAGGTGATGGAAAAGAATATCCGGTGATTAAAGTGGAAGTGAGTTCAGACACACACCCATTTTATACAGGCCAACAAACATTTATTCAAGCTGCAGGACGTGTCGATCGTTTCAATAAACGTTATCAACGTGGTCAACACTCAGTAGAAACACCTGAAGTTGAAGAAGTAAAAGAAGAAGCGACAGCTGAAGCAGAAACACAAGAAGATTAATACAATAAAAGCGTGAGTTTCTCACGTTTTTTATTATCAAAAAAAGGGGAATCTTATGTATCACACATATAAAAACGGATTTATTGAAGTGGTCTGCGGACCAATGTTTGCAGGTAAAACAGAAGAACTTATCCGCCGTATTAAAAGATTAGAATACGCCAAACAAAACGTACTTGTTTTTAAACCGGCCATTGATAACCGATACTCAACAAAACCAGAAATTGTTTCTCATAATTTAAGTAAAAAACCATCGATTGTTGTGTCAGCTTCAAGTGAAATCTTACGTTATGTTGAAAAAGAGACGCATGCGGTGGTCATTGATGAAGCTCAATTTTTTGATCAAGGGATTATAGATATTGCTGAAACACTTGCCGATCAAGGGTTACGTGTTATTGTAGGTGGATTAGATCGAGATTTTAGAGGAGAGCCTTTTGGACCTATGCCAGAACTCCTCGCAAGAGCAGAGTTTGTTACAAAACTTACTGCCATTTGTGTGAAAAGTGGATTACCTGCAACACGAACACAACGTATCATTAACGGCAATCCAGCGAATTATAACGATGATACCATTCTAGTAGGAGCATTAGAATCTTATGAACCAAGAGCAAGACAATACCACGAAGTGCCAGGAAAAGACGAGGCATCTTAAATTTATGAAAGAGGCTTTAAACGAAGCCTCTAAAGCATTTGACTTAGGAGAAGTACCTGTTGGTGCAGTTATCGTTAAAGATGATCAGATTATTGCCCGTGCCCACAACTTAAGACATACGCAAAAAAAACTAGAGGGACATGCAGAATTTTTAGCACTTTTAAAAGCAGTCGAAATCCTTGGGGATTGGCGTTTAGAAGAATGCAGTTTATATGTCACTCTAGAACCATGTCCAATGTGTGCAGGTGCACTCATCCAAAGCCGTATTAAACATCTTTATTATGGTGCAAACGATCCTAAAGCAGGAGCCATTCACTCTAAACTCCACTTACTTGATATCCCTTTTAATCACCAAATTGAGGTGTGTGGTGGTATCATGGAAAGTGAAAGTAAAATATTACTTCAAACGTTTTTTAAACAATTACGATAAGATTACCTTTTGAAGCATCACCACGCAATGTGATGCAATGAACTTGGTCAGGTCTTGACGGAAGCAGCCATAAGTTGATAAGCATGTGTGTGGTGATGCTTGAAAAGGTAATTTATAAGGAGAACATATGAAATTAAATCCAAGAGTCTTTAGAAAAATCATCACCCAACCTTTTGAAACCCAACAATTAGGGTCTAGAACCGTTGAGTTTCACTCAATGAATGAGTCACTATTTTTAGAAACCTACGGTAAACGTGGTCGTTTTGCAGTATGGACAGCCGAAAAAAATGTATACCGTGTCTTAATTGAAACAAGTTATTATGATGCGATGAAAGATTTTTATCAAGAAAACATCAATACAATATGGATTGATTTTTTAGAACGCGTCACTCAAAAAAACAAAAAAATTAACTTGATGTTCATCATTCCTTTAATGGTGACCTACTTACTTTCAGCAATCATTTCATCTCTTTATTTTCCAAACGAAGTTTTTACCGTTTTACTTGGAATTTTAGTGGTTGTTTTTATTTCTAATATGTTTCAAAACAGACTCATTAGAAAATCTGTTGCTGATGAAAACATTGCGACTCAAAACTTGATTCGTGAAACGATGGGAGAATACAAATTCAATCGTTTAGTTGAAGCTCAAGAACGTCATTATAAAGCATATTTTCAAGTACCAGAAAATGACAATGTCATTTCCGAAGACGTTCAATCAGAAACGACACCTCAAATAGAAGAAACAACTAAAAATAAGGACAAGTCATGATTCAAGAGAAAGCAATCAATACATTACGCTTTTTAGGTGTGGATGCGATTGAAAAAGCAAACAGTGGACACCCAGGCATTGTCTTAGGTGCTGCACCAATTATCTATACATTATTTAAAGATTTCATCAATATTGATGCAAGATATCCATCATGGTATAATCGTGATCGTTTTATTTTATCTGCAGGTCATGGGTCTGCACTTTTATATGCCATCAACCATCTTGTAGGTTATGATATTAAAGTAGAAGATCTTCAACAATTTAGAACATTTGGTCATACACCAGGTCACCCAGAATATGATTTAAAAAGGGGTATAGAAACAACGTCTGGTCCTCTTGGACAAGGTGTCTCGAACGCTGTTGGTATGGCACTTGCTAGTACACATGTTCAAGCACGCTTTAATAAAGAAGACATCACCTTATTCAATAACTATATTTATACACTTGTTGGAGATGGCGATCTTCAAGAAGGGGTTGCACTTGAATCGTTAAGTTTAGCAGGTCATTTAAAGTTAAACAATTTAGTCATCTTATTTGATTCTAATGATATCCAACTTGACGGTGAAGTGAAATATACATTTTCTGAAGACACCAAAAAGAAAATGGAAGCTCTTGGATTTTACTATATCAAAGTGTTAGATGGAATGAATCCAGAAGCCATAAAAAAAGCCATTAAAAAAGGACAACGTCAACAAGACAAACCAATTTTTATCGAAATAAAAACCGAAATCGGATTTGGAAGCGATGTTTCAGGCACATCAAGTGCTCATGGTAAACCACTTTCAAAAGATCAAATCACACAACTAAGAAAGACCCTTAATTATACATATGCACCTTTTGAAGTTGATCATGATGTATATGCTTTTTTCCATAAACATACGATTTTACGAGGAAGACGTGCCTACAGAACTTACCAACAAAAACTGAACACATACAAAGCATTACACCAAGAAGATTTTGCTTTACTTGAAACATATCTAAAACCACTTCACAGAAACGATCTATCTTTTTTAGACGCATTAACAGCTTCTAAAGACGAAGCCACTCGCGTTTCAAGCGGAAAAGTCCTTGATCTTTTATCAAAACAGTTACCAAACATGATTGGTGGATCAGCAGACCTTTCTTCATCAACCAAAGCAAAAGGATTAGATGGTCATTTTATGCCAGATCACCGCTTAGGAAGAAATATTAATTTTGGTGTTCGTGAACATGCGATGGGTGCAATTATTAATGGGATTACATTATATGGTGGCCTCCATGCATTTGGTGGTGCATTCTTTGTATTTAGTGATTACATGAAACCAAGTATACGTTTATCAGCCATCATGAACATTCCATCGATCTTTGTCATGACACATGATAGTATTGGTGTGGGTGAAGATGGTCCAACCCATCAACCTGTTGAACAACTGACAGGGTTACGTGCAATTCCTAATTTAAATGTTTTTAGACCAGCAAATTTAAACGAAACAAAAGCGTACTATAAAAAAGCACTCACCTCTAAAACACCTTCTGTATTTGTGTTATCAAGGCAAGATTTAAAGCAATTTGACGCCACAGAAAATGACATTTTAAAAGGTGGATATATTGCATCAAAAGAAACATCTCCACTTCAAATTGTACTAGTTGCAACAGGTAGTGAAGTCACACCGTCATTAGAAGCAAAAACACAACTAGAAGCAGAAGGCATTGGTTGCCGAGTGGTATCTGTTCCACATTTAGAAGGGTTTTTAAAACAAAACCAAACCTATATTCAATCCGTGCTCCCTAAAAATAGTAAGATCGTTGCGATTGAAGCAGGTTCAAAAATGCCTTGGTATCAACTTACCAAAGATATTATTGGTATGGACACTTTCGGTGAAAGTGCAGATGGCGATTTAGTCATGGAACATTTTGGATTTGATGCTTTATCGATTGTTCATTTTGTTAAAAACGTATTATAGAAGGACACACATATGATGTATGACGGAATTATTGTCGGTGGCGGTCATGCAGGGATAGAAGCAGCACTTGCCATGGCACGCATGCAACAACATACACTCCTTATTTCAGGTAACCTTTCAAAGGTTGCCTCTTTGCCTTGTAACCCGTCTATTGGTGGACCTGCAAAAGGTATTGTTGTTCGTGAGATCGATGCATTAGGTGGACAAATGGCAAAATCTGCAGATGCCACCCAAATTCAAATGAAAATGCTCAATGCATCTAAAGGTCCTGCTGTTCGTGCATTACGTGCTCAAATTGATAAAATAGAATATCCTAAATTCATGCTTGATGTCTTAAAAAAACAAGAACATTTAACGTTATTAGAAGCGTTCGTCGAATCACTATGGATCGAAGAAGAAACATTGAAAGGTGTCATCTTATCAGATGGTACAAAAATACCTTCAAAAACGGTTGTTATTACAACCGGAACGTATTTAAACAGTGATATTCTTATGGGGAAAGAAAAAACCAAAAGTGGCCCAATTGGTGAGCCTACAACGTTTGGTATTTCAAAACAACTTAAAGACTTAGGGTTTGAAATCATTAGACTTAAAACCGGGACACCCCCAAGAATTGCAAAAGATTCAGTTGATTTGTCAAAAATGACCATTCAACCAGGGGATGCTGTGGTTAAAAGTTTTTCACATGAGAACCATATTTATGATAACCCTGCTGAACCATGTTACTTAACAAGAACCACTAAAGAAACCAAAAAAATCATCTTAAGTGATTTAACGGCTTCTGCGATGTATGGCGGCGTGGTTGAGGGTGTTGGACCAAGATACTGCCCGTCAATTGAAGATAAAATTGTGAAATTTCAAGATAAAGACGAACACCAGATTTTTATCGAACCTGAAAGTTTGGGTTTAGATGAATATTATGTTCAAGGGTTATCAACCTCTTTCCCTAAAGAGATGCAAGAAAAAATCTTACAGACAATTCCAGGATTAGAACATGCTCGAATTATTCGTTATGCATACGCCATTGAATATGATGCGATTAACCCGATTCAATTAAAACACACTTTAGAAACGAAAAAGTTAAACAACTTATTTTGTGCCGGTCAAATTAACGGAACCTCTGGATATGAAGAAGCAGCGGGCCAAGGATTAATGGCTGGTATCAATGCTGCATTAAAAAACCAAGGTAAACAATCTTTTATATTAGAGCGACATGAAGCGTATATTGGTGTCCTTATAGATGATCTTGTGACGAAAGGTGCGAAAGAACCTTACCGGTTACTCACGAGTCTTGCTGAGTTTAGATTACTTTTACGTCACGATAATGCGCAATCTAGGCTTACTCAAAAAGGATATGACGTTGGTTTAGTAGATGATAAGACGTATCAAACATATTTAAATAAACAATCTATGTATCAACAACTCCTCACCCATTTAAAAGAGAATGTCATCTTACCAAATGTAAAAAATAACACGCTTTTAGCATCGATACATTCAGCACCGATTTATGAATCGATGAGTTTTGAAAAACTATTAAAAAGACCCGAAATCACGATCGCGCATCTTTCTTTATTTGGATATGAAAGCCAAGACATTGATGTTGAAACTGAAGTTGAAACATTTATTAAATACGACGGTTATATTCAAAAGTCATTACGTGAAGCTCAAAAAATGTCACGATTAGAACATAAAAAAATCCCAGATATGATTGCCTATGATAAAATTAGCAATATGAGTTTAGAAGCACGCGAAAAACTCACAAAAATCAAACCAGAAACCGTAGGACAAGCTTCAAGGATATCCGGGGTCAGTCCTGTTGATATCTCAATGCTTGTGGTCTATATCGAGTCAGGACAAGCAAACGCATGAAGCAATTAAAAGCATTATCCCCAGTTCAACTTACAGAGAAACAGCTAGAATTGTTTCAAAAACTATATGAAGAGATGATTATTTATAACGAACATACCAATCTCACCTCAATTACAAAAGAAACTGATGTAATTGTGAAGCATTTCATAGATAGTTATTGGGTATTAAAAGACCATCCTTTTCCAAAACATTCAACTATTCTAGATGTAGGAACAGGACCGGGATACCCTGGACTTCCATTAAAAATTATGGAACCCACATTAAAATTAACGTTACTTGATAGTAATTTAAAAAAGATTCAATATTTAAAACATGTATCAGAACAACTTGAACTTACACATACAACATTTGCTTATGAGCGTGCTGAAGATCACGCTAAAAAGAATTTAAATCATTATGATATCATTGTTTCAAGAGCAACAGCAAACATGTCAACACTCTTAGAACTATGTATTCCGATGCTTAGAGAAAACGGATTACTATATCTTTATGTGACCCCACAACAAATTGCTTCTGAAAACATCATGAACGCGTTAAAGATTTTAAAAACAACCACATTTAATAAACATGACTATGAATTACCGCTTGAATACGGAAAACGTAGTGTCATGGTATTTAAAAAACAAAAACATGTCATTGGGTATCCAAGACCTTATGCAATCATATTAAAAAAAGGGTTATAACATGGGAAAAGTCATTGCAATCGCAAACCAAAAAGGTGGTGTAGGAAAGACGACAACAAGCGTCAATCTTTCAGCATCGCTTGCTGCAATGGATAAAAAAGTATTACTTATAGATTATGACCCACAAGCCTCAACAACGACCTCATTAGGAATCCACAGACAATCTTTAAAACACACCATCGAAAAAGTTGTGATCGGTGATGTTCAAATAAAAGATGCAGTGTTTAAAATAGAAAACACATCACTCCATATGATTCCAACAACGATTGAACTTTCTCATTTAGGAATGAAAGTAAGATCAACGGAACTTGATGAAATGTATATTTTAAGACAACGTATCGAAACAATCAAAAACGATTACGATTATATTTTGATTGATTGCCCACCTTCATTAGGATTCTTAGCCTTATCAGCACTCCATGCATCAGATTCTGTTTTAGTCCCTGTTCAATGTCAATATTTAGCAATTGATGGACTCACTCAACTTCTAAACACAGTACACACTGTTCAAAAGAATTTAAAAGTAAACCACTATCAACTCTCTATCGAAGGCGTATTAATAACGATGTTAGACAAACGTTCTAAAGCTGGCTGGCAAATTGTTCACGAACTTAAAGAATATTTTCAAGATGGTGTCTTTGAAACAATTATTACCACCAATGTTGCAGTGCAAAATGCACCAACACACGGTGTATCTGTTTTACAATACGCACCAACATCCATGGCATCCAAGCTTTATAAATCCTTAGCAAAGGAGATTATAAAACATAATGAACCCCAAACAATTTAAAGACTTACTGGAAGAACATCAAGTAAAAGATGTGTTAGAAGGTGAACTAATAGAAGAAGTTGAACTCTCTAAAATCAAACCGAACCCGCATCAACCAAGGCAATATTTTAACGATGACCAAATTGAGGCACTTGCGATCTCTATTTCTCAACACGGACTCATTCAACCGATTGTTTTAAAACCTGTCAAAGATTATTTTATGATCATCTCGGGAGAACGAAGATTCCGAGCATACAAGACATTAAATTTAAAAACAATTCCCGCCGTCATAAGAGCTTACGAAGATAAAAAGATCGATGAACTTGCACTGATTGAAAATATTCAAAGAGAAGATTTAAACCCATTAGAAGAAGCGCGTGCTTATGATATTATCTTAAAAACTAGAGGATATAAACATCACGAACTCGGATTGAAAGTAGGTAAATCAAGAAGTCACATTGTCAATATGATTGGACTTCTCAACCTCCATCAAGATATTCAAGTATTAATTGAACATCGCCAACTCTCCATGGGTCATGCACGTGCACTTTCTAAACTTGATGAAAAAACTGCGTTAAAACTTGCTCAAAAAGTGATCCATGAACATTTAAGTGTAAGAAAACTTGAAACCATCATTCAAGCGTTAAAAGTTAAGCCAAAAGAAGTGTACACACAAACCTCAACACACATTATGACAATAGAAAATAGATATAAGATTCAAGCCGTTCATAAAGAAGGAAAACTCACTCTACAAGGCGATGAAGACACCATTCAAAAACTTATTTCTGTTCTTGTTGATCATCAAGATTAAATACAAATTAATAAGTGAATACATCTGAAAGATTCATCAATTAAAAAAATAGAATAAAAATGGTTGCATTTTTAATTATTTTCTTATAGAATAGATAAGCAAGCCGATTTTGGAGGGGTAGCGAAGTGGCTAAACGCGGGAGACTGTAAATCTCTTCCTTAGGGTTCGGCAGTTCGAATCTGCCCCCCTCCACCATCTTGATGTTTCATAGGTGCATGTTTATATTGACAATCGCCTTAAATAAGTGATACAATGTTTAAGCACTTATGTATTTTCTCATGATTGGGGCCTATAGCTCAGGTGGTTAGAGCGCACGCCTGATAAGCGTGAGGTCGATGGTTCAAGTCCATTTAGGCCCACCACTTATTTATCAACCACCTGTCCACACTCGTCGGTTGTTTTAATGGGGAGATTAGCTCAGTTGGGAGAGCATCTGCCTTACAAGCAGGGGGTCAGCGGTTCGAGCCCGTTATCTCCCACCATTAAGCCGAAATAGCTCAACTGGTAGAGCAACTGATTTGTAATCAGTAGGTTGCGGGTTCAAGTCCTGTTTTCGGCACCACGCTTTATGTCCCGTTAGCTCAGGTGGTAGAGCACTTGACTTTTAATCAAGGTGTCAATGGTTCGAGTCCATTACGGGACACCACTTTATTTGCCTCGATGGTGGAAATGGTAGACACGTGGGACTTAAAATCCCATGGATGATGAATCCGTGCCGGTTCAAGTCCGGCTCGAGGTACCACTTTATATTTGAATTGATTTAATGGGGCCTTAGCTCAGCTGGGAGAGCGCCTGCCTTGCACGCAGGAGGTCAGGGGTTCGAGCCCCCTAGGCTCCACCAAATTCACTCATCCTTGTTTTACGATTGAGTTAAAAACAAACAATACCTGATTTGGCGGCGTAGCTCAGCTGGATAGAGTGCACGGTTCATACCCGTGAGGTCGAGGGTTCGATTCCCCCCGCCGCTACCAGTTTGGACCCGTAGCTCAGTTGGTTAGAGCTACCGGCTCATAACCGGTCGGCCGTAGGTTCGAGTCCTACCGGGTCCACCACTACTTATTGTTTGTAACACTTATGGAGGAATACCCAAGTCTGGCTGAAGGGATCGGTCTTGAAAACCGACAGGCTGTAAAAGGCGCGGGGGTTCGAATCCCTCTTCCTCCGCCATTGTCTAATAATAGTTTTATATATCGCGGGATAGAGCAGTCTGGTAGCTCGTCGGGCTCATAACCCGGAGGTCGAAGGTTCAAATCCTTCTCCCGCAACCAAAAAATACGGTCCGGTGGTGTAGGGGTTAACATGCTTGCCTGTCACGCAGGAGATCGCGGGTTCAAATCCCGTCCGGACCGCCATTATTAGGCTCTGTAGCTCAGTCGGTAGAGCAAAGGACTGAAAATCCTTGTGTCGGCAGTTCGATTCTGCCCGGAGCCACCACTTAAGCCATTTTAAGACCCTTTATGAGGGTTTTTTT
>Ga0222714_10005600_pt1 | contig 11897 bp, 13 predicted proteins | sample C33_3DmetaG_FD_165048 | JGI IMG/M metagenome (GOLD analysis project Ga0222714, IMG submission 165048) | Estuarine water microbial communities from San Francisco Bay, California, United States - C33_3D | ecosystem: Environmental > Aquatic > Marine > Unclassified | place: USA: California... | reverse complement strand
AAATACGGTGGAAGAGTTTCATCTATTATGGATATTTCGTACAGGGATGGTGACCGTGGCGCATTTGGAGGAAAAGTTTCCCTTTCTCCTTTTTTAGCAAAAGTAGTGCTTGAAGGGCCATTTAGTAAAGCAAAAAACGGTAGGTTATCTCCCGGTTCTTACGTGTTTACCGCAAAACATAGTTTAATCGATTATACCGCTAAATCGCTATACCCTAAAATCAACGAAGGGGAAGGACTCCCCTTTAACTTTACTGACTTGTACGGTAAAGTAACGTTTACGGGTGACAACGGCTCAAAAGTAAGTTTCTTTGGATTCCACAATCAAGATAGTGTGAATTACAGCATTGCAGACTTGAATTGGCAGGCTTCAGGTGGAGGTATGAATTTTCTAATGATCCCTTCTGGTTCGCCTGTATTTATTCGTGGACATGTAAATGGCTCCAATTTTATAACCACATTCGTTGAAGATCAAGTTGAACCAAGGTTTTCGAAGATTGGCGGATTTGATCTTGGATTCGATTTTTCTTATTTTTTAAAAAATGAGGGTGAAATGAATTACGGATTTAATTTCTGCGGCTTCAACACACAATTTATTACATTTAATGAAGCCCAACGAAAAATTGAAGCTTTTAATTTTTCCACCGAGCTCGGAGCCTATTATAACTACCGAAGAGTTTCAAAAGACCTTAGATGGGTTATGCAAGCTGGTTTTAGGGTGCAAGCATATGCATCCTTGAGTACAATCTCACCTGAACCACGTCTTGGGGTAAAGTACAACGCCACTGAAAAGTTAAGATTTAAATTCTCAGGTGGAAGGTATTCGCAAAATTTTACCTCGGCCTCTAGTGATAAAGATATTGTTAACTTATTCAATGGATTACTTTCAGCGCCAACCAATGTTCAAGAACAATTTGTTACTGAAAATTTGAATACCAAATACATTCAAAATGGACTCCAATACGCATGGCATGGAATTCTTGGATTAGAATATGACTTGAATAAAACTAACTTTATAAATATTGAAGGATACTATAAATACTTTGATCAATTGAGTAACATTAACCAAAATAAGCTTTACGAGGATATCGCCCAATTTGAATTGGTAGATGATGTATTTAAAAAGGATTTTATTATTGAATCAGGTAAAACCATTGGAGTAGATTTATTATATAAAATAAGTTTAAATCGATTCTTTTTTTGGGGTATTTATTCTTATAGTTACTCTACCCGTTGGGATGGATTTGAAACTTATGCGCCTGTATTCGATCGTCGGCATAATATAAATATCGTTGGCTCATATCAACTCGGAAAGAAGAATGATTTAGAGATCAACGTACGTTGGAACCTAGGATCAGGCTTACCATTCACTCCAACCGCTGGATTTTATCAAGCCGAAAATTTCAATGGAGGCGTAACCACAGATTATGTTACAAATAACCCATCAACAATTACAACGCTTTTGGGAACTTTTAATAGCCGAAGACTCCCATATTATCATCGATTGGATATTACAATCAAAAAACATTTTGATTTTAAAAACCTTACAAAGCTTGAAGTCACAGGAAACATTACGAATGTGTATGACCGAAAGAACATTTTTTATGTAAATCGAATCACGTCAAAAGTGATCTATCAATTCCCTATTCTTCCAAGTCTTGGATTAAGTTATAAGTTTTAGTATGGCAAACATCAAACCCTTTCGAGCGATACGTCCGGTTAGGGACAAGGTACATTTAGTCGCCACAAGGCCTTACTATTCTTACAAACCCAATGTGCTTAAGGCCAAACTGGAAGACAACCCCTACACCTTATTGCATATAATCAATCCTGAATTCAACCGCCTCAAACGAACAGAGGCCAATTCAAACGAACGTTTTAAACTGGTTAAAGCAGGTTATGAAACATTCAAGGAAAAGGGAATCCTAATTCAGGATCAGGAAGCGCACTTATATGTATATCGTCAAACCTGTCCAGACCGATCGTATATAGGTATTATTGGGGGCGCAGATGTGGAAGAATACCTGAGTGATCACATTAAGAAACATGAAGCCACACTTACCGAACGCGAAGATGTTTTTACGCGCTATTTGGATATAGTTGGCTTAAATGCAGAACCGGTACTCATGTCATATAAAGGTTCTGATTACATTAATACAATCATAGAAGAAGCTATTCACAACCGTCCTGAATACGAGTTTACAACCACGGACCTCATCACACATGAGTTATGGCTATTATCAGTTGAACAAACTACAAAAATAAGCGAAGAATTCAAGAAGATAGATTCTGTATACATCGCCGATGGCCATCATAGAAGTGCCTCATCGGCGGCTTTGTATGAAAAATATAAAGCCGAGGGCAAGTTTGGAAAAGGGCGTTATTTTCTGGCGTATTTCGTTCGCGAAGATGCTCTTAAAATCCTTGAGTTTCAGCGTTTAGTAAAACACCTAAATGGACTCAGTAAGGAACAGTTTGTAGCGCGTTTAGCAAGCCTTGGAACCATCACTTCCTTAACTACTCCACGCAAACCGCTCAATGCACATGAAATTACCGTGTACTTGAATAACACCTGTTATTCATTAGTTTTGGATTCAACGCGTATTGATGAAAATCACCCCACCCATTCCTTAGATGCCGAACTTTTAACCCAGTGGATTTTAGATCCAATCCTGGGAATTTCTGACTTAAAAACGTCAGATGACATATCGTTCGTTCCGGGTAGTACCCCATTCGTTAAGGTGTTAAATCAAGTGAATGACGGCACCTTTAACGTTGCTTTTTTCCTTTTTCCAATTCCGATGTCTGCGGTGAAAAAGGTAGCAAATCACGGAATGTATATGCCTCCAAAATCGACCTGGGTTGAACCAAAATTACGTAGTGGCTTAACCATAATGGACATACATGATTAAAGATCAACTTGAACAAATCAAGGCTTCCTGTGGAACTCACACTACCCTCATTGCGGTATCAAAAACACATCCAATTGACCGCATATTGGAAGCTTATGAGGTAGGTCAACGTGATTTTGGGGAAAATAAAGTCCAAGATATAGTAGAAAAGTATGAAGCGCTACCTAAGGATGTCCGATGGCACATGATTGGGCATTTGCAGCGTAATAAAGTTAAATACATTGCGCCCTTTGTTCACCTGATTCATGGGGTTGATAGCTTCAAGCTCTTACAAGAAATCAATAAACAAGGACTAAAGAACGGTCGCCAGATTTCGTGTTTATTACAGTTTCATATTGCCCAAGAAGACACAAAATTTGGCTTATCTATGGAAGAAGCCACCGCATTCTTAGACGGACCTGAATTTCCTTTACTCGATCATATACGTATTTGCGGCGTAATGGGTATGGCTACATTCACAGAAAATACAATGCAGATAAGAAAAGAATTCCAGTCTTTACATGCGTTATATAATGCGCTAAAAGCTTCGCATTTTAGCTCCAACGATGAATTTAAAGAGATTTCGATGGGAATGAGCGACGACTACCCCATTGCCTTGGAAGAAGGAAGCACCTTAATACGCGTAGGGAGTAAAATTTTTGGGAGGAGGTAGGAACAACCCCCTTATTTCTTATCATATACCAACATACACTGTTTATCTTCGGCAAAGTACTTGCGCGCTACGGCATTAATTTCATCGAGTGTAATGCTGTTTATCTTACGAAAGGTGTCTTCTAAAGAGTCAATTCGGTTATAAATTAAAAGGGTTTTTCCGTTCGACATGGTTCGGGCATTGTTACTCTCCCAACCAATAGACAATTGACTTAAAAATTGATACTTTGATTTTTTAAGTTGAATCGGAGTCATACCTTTATCTACCAACAAGCGAAGCTCCTTTTTTGCCAAATCAATCGACTTATCAATGTTTTTTTGTTCCGCAGATAGAAGAATGCCCCAAAAACCTGTGTCTTCAAGAACAGCATAACTTGCTTCGACATGATATGCCAATCCATATTTCTCCCGAATGACAATGTTCAATCGGGCATTCATGGCCGGTCCACCCAAGAAATTAATTAAAATGTTCATTGCCAAGCGGTCATTGCTGTGATACGATGGAGCGAAACCACCAAGAATCGCATGGGATTGAAAATTAGATTCTTTTTTACGAATGGTAAAAGGCTTAATCGAAGCAGGCGGCACCCATCCTAAATTTGTAGCTTTAGTCGGCAAGTGTTTTAATTGGTTTTCAATCAACTCTACCAATCGCTGCTTAGGCTCACGTCCTACATAGGAAACCACCAAATTGTTTGCAGTAAAATTGGATTGTATAAAAGCCAATAAATCTTCCCGTTTGAATCGTTTTACCGATTTTTTTGTTCCTAAAATTGGATTACCCAATGGATGATCGCCAAAAAAATACCGATCAAACTCATCCATCAATCGATCCAAGGGACTGTCTTTGTAGGAATTAATTTCATCGATTACGACTTCTTTTTCCTTTTCAATTTCTTGAATAGGGAAATTCGAATTCACCACCAAATCCGACATGAGTTCAAATGCACGTTTCGTATATCGATTCAAAAACGTAGCGTGCACGCAAATTTCTTCTTTCGCAGTAAAGGCATTCAACTCCCCCCCTACCTCATCCAAGCGCGTAAGAATCCACATGGCTTTGCGTGTATGCGTTCCTTTAAAAATACAATGTTCTAAAAAGTGTGCAAGACCAGGATGTGTAGACGGCTCACTTCGACTACCTCCCTTAAAATAAAAAGCAAGATGTCCAACAGCACTGTTTGAACGCACATAGGCCAAACGGATCCCGTTGACCAGGGTAATAACTTCAGTAGGACTTTCTTTCATATTATGGATTTAGTCGGCTAATCTGCCACTCATCTACATTCAATTTAAAACATACACGTTCGTGCAAGCGCGAAGCCTTTCCCTGCCAAAACTCAAGATAAGTTGGACTTAAAGCCATGCCCCCCCAGTGTTTAGGCCGAGGAACTTCACCAGGAAATTCTAGGTCCAATTCCTCAAACCGCTGAGTAATCTCGCCCATTTCCTTCATGGGTTCCGACTGATGCGACGCCCAAGCCCCCAATTGACTTTCTCTGGGACGGGATGCAAAATAGGCATCACTTTTCGTTTCACTTATTTTATTCACTGTTCCTTCTATCCGAATCTGACGCTCAAGAGCAGGCCAGAAAAACAGTAAAGAAGCGTTTGGATTTTGTTGAAGGTCTTTCCCTTTGTGAGACAAATAGTTGGTATAGAAAACAAACTGTTGATCTAATATTTCTTTGAGATAAACTACACGAGAACTAGGTTTCATTGCTTCGTTCACTGTAGAAATAACCATAGCATTGACCTCTTTTTCTCCTGAACTCACCGCTAAATTGAACCACGTATCAAATGCCAAAAAGGGGTCAGTAAATTTAAAGGTTTCTTGATTCTTTGTAAAATCTGAATGATTGTCCCTCAGCTGATCCAATAAATTACTCATCGTCTTCTGTAAATTGATCCTCTAATTCACTTTCGTCATCAAATGTTACATCTAAACTCTTATCCACTAAATCTTGTTCATTAACATCGCTTCCTGATGCAGAAAAAACTACCCCTTTACTGCTTTTTGGTTCAATCAACTCTTCAATTTTATGTGCTTTTGCCGGACTTGCAACATCAGAATCTTTATAAGGAAAAATCTCTACAATGGGTGAAGCAATAATAGAAAGTACTTGATAATCAATCATTAGGGTTGCTAAACTTTCCTCCATTCGAAGGTAGGCATCTTTTACACTTGGTGCTGAAACTAAGAAGTTTTGAGCTACTTTCTTTTTTTTCTCGCCGTCTTCATCATCAATGCCATAAGTGATTTTACATTTAAACCAATTAGCAGAATCTTCATATTGAAAAATATCCTGAAGGTCTGTTCGAGTGATACCTGCAACCATAAATTCTCCTCGAATCATTGCACTAAGCTCTTCATAGATACGAGCCTCTGCATCGGTAAACGTCATGGCCGCTAACAAATAGGGCTCATTAACGCGTTTGAGGGATCCATTTTCTAACTGTTTTGTATACTTAACCTTAACTGTAAACCAACTGTTCATTTTTCAATGTTTTTTGTAGCCTACAAAAATACAGCACTTTTTTATCAAAAGTGGCCAGTGTTGAAAAGTAATTCTGTTAAAATATTAGGTTATTTCCCGAATCCAAAGGGCAATAAATCCTTCACGGTTTCGATGATCATGGTGCGCTGATCTTGATTTACTAAAATTACGCGAATCGGAGTAGATTGTCGATTCTCAGATTCTAACATTACCTGTCTGCACCCACCACAAGGGGAAAGCAAATGTTCTTCTGGCATGAGTTCTCCTTGTGCCACCACGGCAAGGGTATCAATGGTGATTCCCGGAAAATTTGCACCCACATAATTTAAGACTACCCGTTCGGCACACAATCCAGAAGGAAAAGCGATGTTTTCTTGATTGCTTCCACATAATATTTCACCGTTATCTAATCGAACAGAAGCCCCAACCCTAAAATGGCTATATGGCGCATAAGCCTTATCCATAGCCATAAAGGCCTCCTTAATCAGAATAACATCTTTAGGATAAAGCTCATTCCAATGTGTATACATCCGATAATTGAAGTGAAAGTTTTGCGTTGACATAAGTACCATTACGAGGTATGTAATTCAAAGTTACATTAAGCCAATCTGTGGGTTACAATTTGATCTACTTTTTGAATGAAATGATGAGGTTTAAACGTTCGCCAATCTAATTCATCAAGTTCTCCCCCTATTGCTACATAAGAGTCTATTTGAATTCGTTGTAATTCCTTAGACACATGTGAATGAATATTCACTGCAGCAATCCAACCGTCTTCTATGTCCTCATACCACTCCTCGTAATAACAGTCATCTGAGTAATGAAAATTCAAAACATTTTCAAAAATCAACACAAAACGATTAATCCCTTCCTCTATAAGCGGATTCAATACGTTTGATTTTAAAGTCATAATGTCATTTTCAATAGTATCATTCCACTCCCCAATGAATTCAAGTATGCACGAACCTGTTTCATAATCCACATAAAGTATTTTCATATATAATGTCGTTGATCCAAATTCATCCCATTGTGGGTGAATCACGAAATTATACACCCGATGATGGTACTCAAATTCACTATATTCCCTACCATAAAATGGAGAACGAACATCCTCTGAGGCAATGTATTCTCCCCTCCAACGAAAAAATGGCTCAATGAAATGCATAATGCAAAAGTAATTGCATTTTATGCAATCTAATCGTTCCTTCTTAAATGATTACTTTTGTTTTACCATGGGAAAAGATAAACTCGCTCGCTTCGCAGCCATTAAATCCTTCGAAAACGTTTTAGAATATCAACGCAATCAACCTTTTCCATTGAGTGGTAATTGGACCCGAGACTTTTTTAAAAATGACCAGCCACTAATTATAGAATTGGGTTGTGGTAAAGGCGAATATTCAGTTGGTTTGGCGAAAATGTACCCAAATAAGAATTTCATTGGATTAGATATTAAAGGAAACCGCATCTTCATTGGAGCCCGCCAAGCCTTAAAGGAAAAAATGACCAACGTGGGATTCTTGCGTACACGCATTGATTTTATTGAAGCTTTATTCGGACCGAATGAAGTTGATGAAATCTGGTTGACTTTCTCAGATCCTCAACCCCAAAAACCAAAAAAAAGGCTTAGTTCACCGATATTTATTAACCGATACCAAAAAATTTTAAAGCCAGGAGGCAGCATTCATATGAAAACAGATAACGATCTGCTTTTTCAATATACTTTGGAACAAATTGAAGAACATGGATATTCAATCATTGATTATAGGCCTGATTTATACCAATCGCTTGAAACAGAAACGAACCCTACCCTAAAACAAATTTTTAGCATTAAAACCCATTACGAACAGTTGTTTTATGGCAAAGGGCACATAATAAAGTATGTGAGTTTCAAAATCAATTAGTCCATGAAATCCATCCAAATTAGTAATGGTATTTATACCGGTTCCGAAAACCGTAATAGCCTTTACGATTTAGAGGTTCCATCAGACTGGAATAATCGCTTAATAGTTTTCGTCCATGGATTCATGGGGTTCAAAGATTGGGGGGCGTGGAATCTTGTTCAATCTTATTTTGTATCACATGGTTATGCTTTTGCAAAATTTAACCTCACACACAATGGCGGCACAATCACCGAAGGTATAGATTTCCCAGACCAAAAAGCCTTCGCCGAAAACACCTATTCCTATGAGGTTGCAGACGTTGCATATTTCCGTTCACACATTTCCAGCGTAATTCAAGCAGATTATACCTTTCTAATTGGTCATTCTCGAGGAGGTGGTAATGTAATTTTACATGCGAAGCGAGAACAAACGGATAAAATAGCTCTTTGGGCATCCATATCAGATATTGGTTCACGCTTTCCATTAGGAAGTGAACTTGAGCAATGGAAGAATACAGGAATTCGTACAATCCTTAACGGTCGGACCAAACAGCACTTAGCTCAACACTATAAAATATACCGAGATTTCATGGAAAACAAACATTCCTTATCCATAGAATTCGCTATAAAGTCCTTGCCCATTCCGATTTTCGTGGTTCATGGGGATAAGGATAAATCCGTTTCTATCACCGAAGGGGAGGCCCTTGCGTCATGGAGTAAAACCAAGCTCGAAGTAATTCCAAATGCAGATCATGTTTTCGGGGCAAGTCATCCATGGGAAAATACGACCATCCCAGAGCAACTTTTAGACGTATGTGAACGTACCTTGAACTTTTTTAATCAATAAATAGCTTTTTTCTTTTAAGAAAATCTACCTACATTTGTACGGGGTAAGTCTTTTACGACCAGCTCCCTCTGAATCCTCCAGGACGGGAACGTAGCAAAGGTATGAGGTTGTAGCGGTGCGATAAAAGTAGCTTGCCCTTCTTTTTTTATAGGCAATCTAACGCTGGGAAAAGATAACCTATTGATATTAACACGTTTTGACAGTCTCCCATCCAAATGTCTCATTATCCGAAAGTATCAAGATAATTTTTCACTAAATTTAAGGTATGAAATGGATAGCAATCATCAGTGTTTGTTTAATGGTCAGTTGTTCTAAAAACACTTCTTGTACTTCTGCAATTAAAGGGAAATTAAAAAATCTATCGGGACTTGACGGATGTGGATGGGTAATTGAAGCGAACGGTAAAACCTATGAACCCACTAATCTAGGTGAGTTTGATAGTAGTTTATTGGTTGAAAATCAACACATATTTTTTAGCTATTCTCCGTTTTCAGGAGGATCAATTTGCATGGTGGGTGAAACCATTCAATTAAATTGCGTTGAAAAGCGGTAACATTAATTTTATACCCCGATGAAACCAATTCTTTATGGTATTTTAATGATCGTTTCCTTCGCTTCGTGTCAAACTAAGGAATCCTCTGAGCCTTTAAAAATTACCGAAAAAACAACCGTAAATGAACCCATATCGTGGATTAATCCAACAGGAAAAACGATCACTTCGAGATTCAACCTGCCAGAAGGATATAGTTATTCTCCCGTACAAGAAAATTCATGGGGTTCTTTCTTGGGGAGCCTCCCCCTCAAACCAGATGGAAGTGAGGTTAAAACATTCAATGGAGAAATCAAACGAAATTATCAAACCTACCTAGCTGTCGTGGATCTTCCTATTGGAAAAAAAGACTTACATCAATGTGCGGATGCCATTATGCGACTTCGAGCGGATTACCTCTTTAGTCAAGCACGATTCGAAGAGATCTCTTTTCGTCAAGCAAGCGGCAAAAACATTGCATATACCACGTGGCTAGCAGGAAAAATACCCGAAAAAACAAATCTTTGGACGTACTTAGAAACCGTTTTTAATACCGCAAACACAACTTCATTGAATAAACAGTTAATAAGTAAACCCATTGAATCGCTCGCCGTTGGCGATGTGTTTATTACTGGACCTCCACCAGGACAGTCGTTTGGTCATGCCATCATTGTAGTAGATAAGTGTATCGATAAAACAGGAAAGGTTAAATTCATGTTAGCCCAAAGCTACATGCCTGCGCAAGAAATTCAAATACTAGATAACCCGGCCAATCCAGGTTGTCCATGGTATGACCTTGACTTCGGTCAGATCTTAAACACCCCTGAATGGGATTTCACAAGCTCGCAGTTAAAATCATTCGAATGAAAAAAATACTGGTTATTCTAAGTCTTGCTTCCATATTTATTTCTACTTCTTGTAAAAAAGGTGGTTGCATTGAACACGAAAAATGGGCATGTGAGTTGATTGATATTAACCCAAATTACTACGATCCGGTATGTGACTGCCAAGGGAATACCTATCAAAATGAAGCAGTAATTCAATGCATCGAAGTAAAAACAAAATACAAAAAAGGAAAATGCAAATAGTGCAATCCTCACGTTAGATTCCGTACCTTTGCGGTAATGAAGATTTCTGCTTCGATATACAGCGATTCACACAATGAGTTAGCACAAACGATAAAGTCATTGGATGAGCACCAAGTGGATCTTTTTCACGTAGACTGCAATGATGACCTTAGCGTATTTGATGATATTATTGCATTAAGAAAAATGAGTAATATCCCGGTAGATTTACACATCATCACGCCTACTCCATCCAAGTATTTCGAGCTTTTACTAGAAGTTCCTGTGGATTACGTTACCTTTCAATTGGAGCCCTTAAAAGAACCGTTAATTTGGCCAAGTGAATTAACAGCCTCCAAAGGTGTTGCAATTACCACACCTACGTCCATAGACAGATTTGATGAATATGCCAATTGTGATTTTATTTTGATAATGGCAACGGTTCCTGGTCAATCGGGAGGTGTTTTCGATAAAGAAAATTTTAAAAAAATTCGGACCTTTCGAAAGCGATATCCCAATAAATCTATACACGTGGATGGTGGCGTAAATGGAGAAGTTTCATTTATCCTAAGAAATATGGGGGTAAGTACAGCTGTTTCTGGTTCATACCTTTTCAAAGGGCCAAGCATAGGTCATGCCTTGATGAATTTAACAACCCGAAATCAAGCCTCTACTTTTCGCATCGAAGATTTTATGATGCCATTTGAGGAATGTCCTATTGTTCAATTAGAAACTTGTACCACTGAATCCATCCTTGAAGAGATTGAATTGGGCAATTTAGGATTTTGTTTAGTAACGGATCAAACAAGTGCCTTAGTGGGTATTGTTGCTAGTGCCGACATTCGAAAAGCGCTGTTAAATCAATTAAAACATAATCAAGCGATAACTCCACAATCGCTCCTCAATCAAACTCCATTAACCATCTCGGCTAAGCAGTCTGTAGTTGAATTATTGCAGTTATTAAAACGCACAACCTTTCCTGTAATGTATCTTCCTGTAGTCAATGAAAAACAACAAGCTGTGGGAATCATTAATTTTGTTAACCTGATTAAAGGTGAATTATGATAATAAAACTAAAATCAACAATTAATAGCCTCCAGGCCGAGCAGTTTGCCACTGCTCATAAAGCTATGCACATTTTCGATGGGTCACACACTTTAATTACTAGCTCTTCATTAAAAGAGGTTCCAACTGATTTGGTAGCTTATACCGAAGCGTCTTGGGTTTTCCCAAATGATATGCAATTGGCAAGTAGAGGGTATAAAGCAGATACTCGAACTATACAGTTCAATGGTACTGAAATTGGTGGTCAAACCAAGCATACTGTACTCATTGGTGGTCCGTGCTCAGTAGAATCGGAAGAACAAATCGAAAGTGCGGCACATTTACTAAAATCCCTCGGGTTAAATACCCTTCGTGGAGGCGCTTACAAACCAAGGACAAGCCCCTATTCGTTTCAAGGTATGGGATTAGATGGCTTAAAGCTGTTGGCTAAAATGCGTGAAAAACATGGGCTTA
>Ga0222714_10005598_pt1 | contig 11899 bp, 10 predicted proteins | sample C33_3DmetaG_FD_165048 | JGI IMG/M metagenome (GOLD analysis project Ga0222714, IMG submission 165048) | Estuarine water microbial communities from San Francisco Bay, California, United States - C33_3D | ecosystem: Environmental > Aquatic > Marine > Unclassified | place: USA: California... | reverse complement strand
GGATTCGATTTCGCCCTTCAGGCGGACGAAGGCCTCTTCCGACCAGTCGACCAGGTCCATCTTGTTGATGGCGAAGACGACGTCGCTGATGCCTAGCAATGCTGCGATGCATGTATGGCGGCGGGTCTGCGCGGTCATGCCGGCACGTGCGTCCACCAGCAGCAGCGCCGCCGTCGCCTTGGAGGCACCCGTCACCATGTTGCGCGTGTACTGCTCATGCCCCGGCACGTCGGCAAGGATGAAGCTGCGCCGGGGCGTCGCGAAATAGCGATAGGCGACATCGATGGTGATGCCCTGTTCGCGCTCCGCCGTCAGGCCGTCGGTAATGCGGGCAAGGTCGATCTGCTCCTGTCCGTCGCGCACGGCCTGTGCCGCGAGCGCGCTCAGCTGGTCCTCGGTCAGGGCGCCGGCGTCGGCAAGAATGCGGCCGATCAGCGTCGACTTGCCGTCGTCGACGCTGCCTGCGGTCGTCAGGCGCAACAGGTCGCGCCCTTCGCTTCCGTGTTCGGACATGTTCAAAGCCTCAGAAATAACCGGCGAGCTTGCGCCGTTCCATCGCCGCTTCGGAAACGGCATCGTCGAGCCGCGTCGCCCCGCGTTCGGACGTTTCGGCGGCAAGGGTTTCGATCAGGATATCCGCCGCCGTGCGCGCCGTGGACGGCACCGGGCATGTGCAGGTGATGTCGCCCACCGTGCGGAAGCGCACGCTGCGCAGGACCGGCATCTCGTTTGCGCGCAGCGGTACCAGCGGGTGTGCGGGGATCAGGCGGTTGCCGCGCTCCACGACTTCGCGCTGGTGGGCGAAATAGAGCGAGGGCAGGGCGATCTCTTCGCGGGCGATGTAGCGCCAGACGTCGGCTTCGGTCCAGTCGCTGATCGGGAACACCCGCATGTTCTCGCCCGGCGCGATGCGCCCGCAATAGAGATCCCAGAGCTCCGGGCGCTGGCGGCGCGGATCCCAGCCGCCGAAGGCATCGCGGAAGGAAAACACGCGCTCCTTGGCGCGGGCCTTTTCCTCGTCGCGGCGTGCCCCGCCGATGCAGGCGTCGAACCGGAATTCCTCGATCGCGTCGAGAAGGGTGATCGACTGGTGGGCGTTGCGGCTTTCGTTTGGATCGCGCAGCACGACGCGGCCCTGGCGGATCGAGTCTTCGACGGAGCGCACGACCAGCCGCGCACCCGCGGCCGCGGCGGCCTCGTCGCGGTAGGCGATCACTTCGGGGTAATTGTGGCCGGTATCGACATGCAGCAGCGTGAACGGCATGCGGCCGGGCCGAAAGGCCTTCACGGCAAGGTGCAGCACGACGGCGGAATCCTTGCCGCCCGAAAACAGCAGCGCCGGCCGTTCGAACTGGGCGGCGGCTTCGCGCAGGATGTAGATGCCCTCGCTCTCCAGCAGGTCGAGGTGCCCGGGTGCGGGCCCGGATGCGGAAAGTATGTCGGATGTGGTCATGGTTTCTGTAAACGGAACTGAAATCGCTTGTGGGGGGCCTGGGGTCACGGGCGCTTGGCGTCGAAATAGCCCGGATGCAGGCCGCATTCGCGGCTGTCGGCTGATTCCCACCACCAGCGCCCGGCGCGCTCGTCCTCGCCGGGCTTGAGCGCGCGCGTACAGGGCGCGCAGCCGATCGAGGCATAGCCTTGATCATGCAGCGGGTTGTAGGGAACCTCGCGGGCGCGGATATAGGCCCAGACGTCGTCCGACGACCATGCAGCGAGCGGGTTGAACTTGAACAAGCCGTGCTCTCCGTCCCAGCTTTTTTCCGGCACCATTGTGCGCGTTGGCGACTGGGCGCGGCGCAGGCCGGTGATCCAGCTGCCCCGCCCCGAAAGGGCGCGCCTGAGCGGCACCACCTTGCGGGCATTGCAGCAGGCCTTGCGGGCGGTCACCGATTCGAAGATCTGGGCATCGGTCCAGGATTGATGGAAATCGCGCAACGCTTCGTCGTCGGGCTGGTAGACGTCGATGGCGAGGCGGTAGCGCTTGCGCGCGCGGGCGAGCAGTTCCCGCGTTTCGTCGTGCAGTCGGCCGGTATCGAGCATGAAGGAGGAGACGGCGAGCCGGTCGCGGGAGATCAGGTCGAGCAGCACCATGTCCTCGGCGCCGAGCGAGCAGGCGAACACGGCCGGCGCGAAGTCGTTGGCGGCTTCGGCCAGAACGGCGCGGGCGGATTCGATGCGGGCGGCAAGTTCCGGGGTCATGATAAAACCACTTCAAGTTTGTAATTTCTTATATAAGAACGATAAAAAATTGTAAAACAAAATAAAACACAAAAATATTTAGTTATATATGCCGGGGTCGGCGGGGCCGATTTCACTAAGCCTCTGGAAAATCGCCAAAGCCAGCCTATCTCTGGTCCCGGTGGCGCTTGCGCCCTGCCCAATTCCCCGCTATCGGTGGCAGCCATGATCGTTTTCAACCTCTCCTGTTCGCAGGGACACGCCTTCGAGGGCTGGTTCAAGGATGCCCGCGCCTTCGGCGCGCAGCGCAAGGCGCGCAAGGTGTCCTGCCCGTCCTGTGGCGATACGGCCGTGACGAAAGTGCCCGCGGGGGCGCGTATTTCCCGCGGTCGCGCGCGCGCCGTCGATGAAGCGACGGCAGCGGGCGCTCGCGCCCAGGCGCTCCGCGATGCGGTGGCCGAGCTCCACGCCAAGGTGGCGGCGAGCTGCGAGGACGTCGGTCCGCGTTTTGCCGAGGAAGCCCGCAAGATCCATTACGGCGAGGCCGAAGAACGCGGCATCTATGGCGAGGCCACGCTTTCGGACGCCAAGGAGCTGGCCGACGAGGGCGTGCCGGTTCTGCCTCTGCCCAAACTGCCCGAAACGGACGCGTGAATGTTTCTTGTCGGGGCTTATCTTTTTTCTGGTGACAATCTCGAGGCCTATCTTGGCGGCCGGCGCGATGCTGCGCTGAAGGCGCTGTCGGAAATTTCGCCCGACGACATCAGGGCGAAGGGTCGAAATGCCGTGCTGCGCGATTTGCGTGACCGCTTCGCCGTGCCCCAGACCACGCTGCATGTGGATGATGCCTATTTCCAGGCTGAGCGCGCGCTCAAGCCCGACGAGCTCGAAGCGATCGGCGCCCGTCCGGAAGACGCGGGAAAATTCAAGGCGCTGTCGATCGTCATTCCGTTCTCGGGCGACGAGCATCTGCTGACCTGCACGCCGAACATCTATTCGGCCAACCAGCCGCAGGCGGACGTCGCCGACGGCAAGGTGACGGTCACTTACTTCATCAACGAGGTCGAGGAAATGCAGCTCGAGAACAATTTCAAGCGCCTCGTCGCGCTGGTCGAGCGCACCCTGGAAGTGACCCAGTGGCAGGCCATGGGTCATAACGAAAAGCTGACCGATGCACTGTCGGCGGCGCTGGCCGAGCGCCTGGGCGCCTAGGGCTTTTCCGCTGCAATCAGGTAATTCACGCCGGTATCGGTACCAAGCCGCCAGCGACCGCTGATCGGGTTGTAGATCATGCCGGCGGTGCCCGCGGGCGTGAGTCCGCGCGCGGACAGAAGCCCGGACAGTTCTTCGGGCGGAATGAACTTGTTCCAGTCGTGCGTTCCCACGGGCAGCCAGCGCATGACGTATTCGGCGCCGATGATGGCGAGCGCATAAGAGCGGAACGTGCGGTTGAGCGTGGCCAGCACCACGAGGCCGCCCGGCTTCGCCAGTGCCGCTATGGCATCGAGAAACACCCCGACATCGGCGACATGCTCGACGACTTCCATCGCCAGGACGATGTCGAAACGCAGCCCCTGTTCGGCCAGCGCTTCCGCCGTCGTCGCCCGGTAATCGATGTCCAGTCCCATCTGCCCCGCATGGGTGCGGGCGATGCCGATGTTCTTTTCCGACGGATCGATGGCGGTGACGGCGGCGCCGAGCCGCGCCATCGGTTCAGCCATCAACCCGCCGCCCGTTCCGATATCGATGAGGCTGAGGCCCGAAAGCGGTTGGGCCTGTCCGCTGTCGCGCCCAAAGCGGGCAAGGGCATGGTCGCGCACGAAACGGACCCGTTCCGGGTTGAACCGGTGGAGCGGGCGGAAGCGGCCGTCGGGGTCCCACCATTCGGCGGCCATCGCCTCGAAGCGGGCGATCTCGGCGGCATCGACGGTGCTGGCGGGGTCCCGGCCGGGGGCGGGATTGCTCGGATTCTGGGAAGAAGGTGCCATTTCAAGGGGATGATACGCGTTTTAGGGGCCTTTGGCTTGCTTGGACCCCGGTTCCAGAGTATGAATTGGCGCCTTTTCGGGGGCAAGCCGCGCTTTTCCGCGCCTTTTTGCGCGTTCGGCCGGTGCTGGACGCCCCCCCGGAGATCGCGGGAAAGCAGCACATGGCTCTTATTGTTCAGAAATTCGGCGGCACTTCGGTCGCGGACCTCAATCGCATTCGCGCGGTGGCGGATCGCGTCGCAGCGACCGTGCGCGCCGGCAACCAGGTCGCCGTCGTCGTATCCGCGATGGCGGGCGTTACCAACCAGCTCGTCGCCTGGGTGCGCGATGCGCACGCCGATTATGATCCACGCGAATACGATACCGTGGTGTCCACCGGCGAACAGGTGACGACGGGTCTTCTCGCGCTTGCGCTCAACAACATCGGCATACCGGCACGCTCGTGGCTCGGCTGGCAACTGCCGATCAGGACCGATGGTTCGCACGGCCGCGCGCGTATCGACGATATCGCTACCGATGAACTGATGAAGGGCCTGTCCAAGGGCGAGGTCCAGGTTATCGCCGGCTTCCAGGGCCTGGCGCCGGGCAACCGCGTTTCCACCCTTGGGCGGGGCGGTTCCGACACTTCCGCCGTCGCAGTCGCCGCGGCGCTGAAGGCGGAGCGCTGTGACATCTATACGGACGTCGACGGCGTCTATACGTCGGACCCGCGTATCGTTGCCAAGGCCCGCAAGCTGGATAAAATCACCTACGAAGAGATGCTCGAAATGGCGTCGCTTGGCGCCAAGGTTCTGCATACCCGCTCGGTCGAGCTCGCGATGAAGTATAATGTGCGCCTGCAGGTGCTCTCCAGCTTCAGTAACGAGCCGGGCACTCTTTGCGTCAATGAGGATGAGATCGTGGAACAGGAACTGGTCAGCGGCATTACCTATTCGCGTGACGAAGCCAAGATCACGCTGGTGCGCGTGGCGGACAAGCCGGGCATCGCGGCCAAGCTTTTCGGGCCGCTGTCGGACGCCGAGGTCAACGTGGACATGATCGTCCAGAACGTGTCCGAGGACGGCAAGGCCACCGACATCACCTTCACGGTGACCAAGGGTGATCTCAAGGCGGCGCTGAAAGTCGTCGAATCGCTGAAGGGCGAGCTCGGCTATGCGGCGCTCGTGCCCGATTCCAACGTGGTCAAGGTCTCGGTGATCGGCGTCGGCATGCGCAGCCACGCGGGCGTCGCCAAGACCATGTTCGAAACCATGGCCGCCAAGGGCATCAACATCCAGGTGATCTCGACCTCCGAGATCAAGATTTCCGTTCTCATCGCCGAGGAATACACGGAGCTGGCGCTGCGCGCCCTGCACTCGGCTTACGGACTCGATTCGGCCTAACGCCATGGACAGGGCGGCGGCGAAAGCGAGATTGAACCAGCTCTGGCAACGGGGCAGGGACTTTCTCGGTGTCGATTACGCCATCATGGGCGGCGCCATGTCGTGGGTGTCCGAACACAACCTCGTTGCCGCCATTTCGAACGGCGGTGGCTTCGGCGTCATCGCCTGCGGCTCCATGTCGCCGGATCTGCTGGCGAAGGAAATCGCCGCCACACGTGCGCTGACGAAGAAGCCCTTCGGCGTCAACCTGATCACCATGCATCCGGAACTGGCGAAACTGTCGGACGTCTGCATCGGGGCGGGCGTCGGCCATGTCGTTCTGGCGGGCGGCCTGCCCGCCTCCGCGACCATCTCGCATCTCAAGGATGCGGGCATGAAGGTGCTGTGCTTCTCGCCGGCGCTTCCTTTCGCCAAACGGCTCGCGCGGATGGGCGTCGATGCCATCATCATCGAAGGCAACGAGGCGGGCGGGCATATCGGCCCGGTTTCGACCTCGGTGCTGGCGCAGGAAATCCTGCCGGCACTTCCGGAAGTACCGGTATTCGTTGCCGGGGGCATCGGCCGCGGCGAGGCGGTGGTGGGCTATCTGGAAATGGGCGCGTCCGGCGTACAGATGGGGACCCACTTCGTCTGTGCCACCGAATCGATTGCCCATCCCAACTTCAAACACGCTTTCATTCGCGCCAACGCACGTGATGCAATTCCCTCCATTCAGCTGGACCCGCGTTTTCCCGTCATTCCGGTGCGCGCTCTTGCCAACAAGGCGACCGAGCGTTTCCTCGAACGCCAGCAGGAAGTGATTGCCCAGTACCGTGACGGAAAGATGGACCAGAAGTCCGCCCAGCTTGAGATCGAGCACTTCTGGGCCGGCGCGTTGCGTCGCGCGGTCATCGATGGCGACGTCGAAAACGGTTCCGTGATGGCCGGTCAGAGCGTCGGGATGGTTACGCGCGAGCAGCCCTGCGCCGATATCATCGCCGAGATCGTCGATCAGGCGGTTGCCGCGCTGATGGTGCGGTACCGGTCAGAGGCAGCTGAGTAATGCAGCCCGTCCCACCCGTTGTGGGGCCGCGCCGGTTGCTGCGACGAATCCGGGATGTCATGGCAAGCGAAGCGGAGGCCCAGCCCAAGCTGGACCAGATCGTCCGCGTCATTGCTTCCGACATGGTGGCCGAGGTTTGCTCGATCTACGTTCAGCGCGCGGGCGAAGTGCTCGAACTGTTCGCCACCGAAGGCCTCAACCCCGAAGCGGTGCACAACACGCGCCTGCGCGTCGGCGAAGGCCTCGTCGGCGAGGTTGCCGCGCGCGCCCAGCCGCTGGCGCTGGCCGACGCGCAATCCCATCCGGCCTTCGTCTATCGCCCGGAAACGGGCGAAGACCCTTACCACTCCTTCATGGGCGTGCCGATGCTGCGCCAGGGCCACGTGGTCGGCGTCGTCGTCGTGCAGAACCGTACCCAGCGCAATTATGACGATGAAGAAGTCGAGGCGATGGAAACCGTCGCCATGGTGCTGGCGGAACTCGTCGGCGGCAGCGGCCTTGTCAGCCCGGAAGAAACGGTGCCCACGGAAGGCAACGCGGTGCTGCCTGTGCGTCTCGACGGTGTCCAGGCCAACGGTGGTGTCGCGCTCGGCAAGGCGATCATCCACCGTTCGGACGTTGCCATCCGCCAACTCGTCGCCGAGGATCCGGAAACCGAGCTTCGCCGCCTCGATGAAGCTCTGGCCGAAGTGCACCGCAACCTCGACCGCATGTTCGGTGCGCGCGAACTGGCCCAGCAGGGCGAGCACCGCGACGTTCTTGAAACCTATCGCATGTTTGCCGCCGACGCGGGCTGGCTCAACCGCATCAGGGATGCCATTGCGTCGGGCCTGACCGCGGAGGCGGGCGTCCAGCAGGTTCGCGAAAACACGCGTCTGCGCATGGCCCAGATCACCGATCCTTACTTGCGCGAAAGACTGGCCGATCTCGAAGACCTTGCCGTGCGCGTTCTGCTGCAGCTGACCGGCGCGGACGCGGGCGCGCGTGCCGAATTGCCCGACGATGCCATTCTGGTGTGCCGCGTCATGGGGCCGGCCGAACTTCTCGACTACGACCCCAAGAAGCTGCGGGCGCTGGTGATGGAAGAGGGGTCGGCCACCGCCCACGTGTCCATTGTCGCCCGTGCCCTCGACATTCCCGTAATCGCCCAGGTCAAGGGTCTGCTGACCCGCCTGCGCAACGGCGATATCGTGATCGTGGATGGCGATAACGCCCAGATTTTCGTGCGTCCATCCGACGACGCGGTGCAGTCCTTCCACGACAATCTTCGGGTGCGCGCGGCGCGGCGCGAGGTATTCGCCCAGCTGCGCGATGCGCCGTCGGTTACCCAGGACGGCGCTGCGGTGTCGCTCAACATCAATGCGGGTCTTGAGCTGGACGTGCCGCAACTGCATGCAACGGGGGCCGATGGCATTGGCCTGTTCCGCACCGAAATCCCCTTCATGGTGCGCGCAACCTATCCCGATGTCGCTGCACAGACGGCGCTTTATCGAAATATCCTCGATCAGGCCGAGGGCAAGCCGGTGATCTTCCGTACCCTCGATGTCGGCGGCGACAAGGCCTTACCCTATTTCGCGAGCGAGCCCGGCGAGAACCCCGCGCTCGGCTGGCGCGCCATGCGCATGACGCTGGATCGTCCTGCGATGTTGCGCCAGCAGATGCGCGCCCTGGTGCGGGCCGCCAACGGTCGCCCGCTGGCGGTGATGTTCCCGATGATTTCCGAGGTGGAGGAATTTTCCCGTGCCCGCGCCATTCTCGATCTCGAGCTTGTCCGCGAGGAAAAAGCCGGAGGCAAGCTGCCGCGCGAGCTCAAGGTCGGCGCCATGGTCGAGGTACCGTCGCTGCTCTGGCAATTGCCGGCACTTCTGGCCCGTGCCGATTTCCTGTCGATCGGGTCCAACGACCTGATCCAGTTCCTTTTTGCCTCTGACCGTGGCAATCCGCGCCTGGCCGATCGTTACGATTCGCTCTCGCCCATCGTGCTGCGGGTCGTTCGCGATCTCGTGCGCGAAGCCGACAAGGCGGGCGTACCGGTGTCGGTGTGCGGCGAAATGGCGGGTCGTCCGCTTGAAGCCATGGCCTTGACCGGGTTGGGGGTAAGGGCACTGTCGATGACGGCGAGTTCCGTCGGTCCGGTCAAGGCCATGGTTCGCGCCTTGCGCCTCAGGCCGCTCGCCGATTACCTCAAGACCGTGCTCGACAGTTCCGACCACAGCCTGCGCGACCGGCTTCGGGCCTTTGCCCGGGACCATGAAATCCCGGTCTGAGGCGGCGGAAACCCGTGGTTTCGGCACTTGGCGATTGCGCCCGGGCCAAGATATGCGATAACAAATCCCTGTTTTTCTGTGGGAAATTCCGCGTTTTCGGCCGCTGCGGCATTGCCGGCCGGGCGCGGACCTGAATTGAGGATGGCGATGGCCGACGAACCCTCCAAGCGTAAGGTGCTGCCGGAAACGGCGAGCGGCGACGGCGATTTCGCCGCCGTGGCCCAGGGCGAGGCCCGGGTCGGCGATGTGCTGGCGCACATGCGCGAGGCGCGCGGCATCGAGCTTGCGGATATCGCATCGCACCTGCGTATTCGCGAACAGTATCTCGTGGCGATCGAAGCGGGCGATCTGTCCCATTTGCCGGGCCCCACCTATGCCATCGGTTTCGTGCGCAGCTACGCCAATTTCCTCGGCCTCGACGGTGACGAGGCCGTGCGCCTGTTCAAGGGCGAACGCGACGGCGATGCCCAGAAGGCAACCCTCAACTTCCCCGAGCCCGTATCCGAAAGCCGCATTCCGCGCGGCGCGCTGCTGTTCGTATCGCTCGTGCTGGCGTTGGTCGCCTATGGTGGCTGGTATTACCTGTCATCGCGCGACATGGAGCTTGCCGATCTTGTGCCGCAGGTGCCCCAGAGCATGGGCCCGGATGCGCCGGCTACAACCGCCGCCAGGCCGGACGCTGCCACGCCCGCACCGGTGGTGGCCGATGCCGATAAGAAGATGAAGGAGGCGGCGCCGTCCCCCGCACCCGCCGCCCAGTCCGCAGCGCCAGCTACCGCGCCGGCTGCTGCACCGGCCGCTGCGCCGTCTCCGGCGCCGGCCGCTCAACCGGCGCCCGCCGCACCGGCCACGCCGCCCGCAGCCGTTGCCGCGGCACCTGCCGCACCAGCGCCTGCTCCGGCTGCTGCACCGCCCGCTGCTCCAGCGCCTGTCGTATCCGCGCCCACCCCGGCGCCCACCCCGGCACCTGTAGCCGCGGCCCCGGCCGCGCCTGCGCCCGCAGCGAGTGCGCCCCAGACGGCGTCCGCATCGGCTGCGATCGAGATCAGGGCCAAGGGGGACAGCTGGGTACAGATCCGAGGACAGGGTGGCCGCGTCGTCGTCATGCGGATCTTCCGCACCGGCGACACCTACAAGGTTCCCGACGAGAAGGGTCTGACGCTGATGACCGGCAATGCCGGCGCCATCGAAATCGCGGTCGACGGAAAGGTCGTGCCTGCGATCGGCCCCTTCGGCGCGGTGCGCCGCGACGTGGCGCTCGACCCCGAACGCCTGAAGGCGGGAACCGCGGCCGGTCGCTAGCCTTGTCGGGGCTTCGAAGCGCCGCGAATTTGTTGATTTTCAGGGACCAAGCATGAGCCATCGCCCCTATCGCGAGATTATCCGCCGCAAGAGCCGACAGATCCATGTCGGGTCCGTTGCCGTGGGTGGCGATGCGCCGATTTCGGTGCAGTCGATGACCAATACGCTGACCACCGACGTCAAGGCGACCATCGAGCAGGTCCATCGTCTTGAGGCGGCCGGTGCGGACATTGTCCGCATTTCCTGTCCGGACGAGGAGTCGAGCCGGGCACTGAAGGACATCATCCGCGAGGTCCATGTTCCCATCGTCGCCGACATCCATTTCCATTACCGCCGCGCCATCGAGGCGGCGGAGGCAGGGGCGGCCTGCCTGCGCATCAATCCGGGCAACATCGGCTCGGCCGAGCGCGTGCGCGAGGTGATCAAGGCCGCGCGCGATCATGGCTGCTCGATCCGCATCGGCGTCAACGCGGGCTCGCTCGAAAAGCACCTTCAGGAAAAATACGGCGAGCCCTGCCCCGAAGCGCTGGTCGAAAGCGCCCAGGCCCACATGCGGATCCTGGAGGACAACGACTTTTTCGAATTCAAGGTCTCGGTCAAGGCATCCGACGTCTTTCTGGCCGTCGCCGCTTACCAGCAGCTGGCAGACGTCTGCGATTACCCGCTGCACCTCGGCATTACCGAGGCGGGTGGGCTTCGCACGGGCACGGTGAAATCGGCCATCGGCATGGGATCGCTACTGTGGGCGGGGATCGGCGACACCATTCGTGTCTCGCTTTCCGCCGACCCGGTGGAAGAGGTCCATGCGGGATTCGAGATCCTCAAGGCCCTCAACCTGCGTCACCGGGGCGTCAATATCATCGCCTGCCCGTCCTGCGCCCGCCAGCAGTTCCAGGTCATCGACACGGTGGCGAAACTGGAAGAGCGGCTCGCCCATGTCACCACGCCGATCACGCTGTCGATCATCGGCTGCGTCGTCAACGGCCCGGGCGAGGCAAAGGAAACCGACATTGGCATCACCGGCGGCGGCAATCGCAACCACATGGTCTACATGGCGGGCGCGCCCGACCATAAGGTGAGCGAAGACGCCATGGTCGATCATATCGTCGAGCTTGTCGAAAAAAGGGCCGCGGCCATCGAAGCCGCGGCAAAAGACCAAGAGGCCGACGCCGGGATCAAGCGCCCGGCAGGCGCCCATTAGCCCGGGGGAAAGTTCCAGTGGCATCGCTTCAGCCGGTTCGCGGCACCCATGATCTCCTGCCCGATGAAGGGCGCAAGCACCGTCATATCGCCGACACGGCGCGGGGGCTTGCGGCGCGTTACGGTTATGAAGAGTTGGCGACGCCGATCTTCGAATTCACCGAGGTCTTCAAGCGCACCCTGGGCGATACCTCCGACGTCGTCACCAAGGAGATGTACACCTTCGAAGACCGCTCGGGCGACCTGATCACGCTTCGTCCGGAAGGTACCGCGGGCATCGCGCGCGCCGTGATCTCCGGCGGCCTCGGCCAGAACCTGCCGCTCAAGTTTTTCTACTACGGCCCGATGTTTCGCCACGAGCGCCCGCAGAAAGGCCGACTGCGCCAGTTCCACCAGATCGGCGTCGAGCTTCTGGGCGTTGCCGCACCGCTTGGCGATATCGAGGTGATCGCGCTCGGCGCGCATATTCTCGATTCGCTCGGCATTCTCGGCCGCTGCAAGCTGGAACTGAATACTCTGGGCGATGTGGAAAGCCGC
>Ga0222714_10005596_pt1 | contig 11901 bp, 9 predicted proteins | sample C33_3DmetaG_FD_165048 | JGI IMG/M metagenome (GOLD analysis project Ga0222714, IMG submission 165048) | Estuarine water microbial communities from San Francisco Bay, California, United States - C33_3D | ecosystem: Environmental > Aquatic > Marine > Unclassified | place: USA: California... | reverse complement strand
TGGTCAACGCCTGGCTGTGACAGCGCATCGCGCCCACCCGAACACACAAGCCGTCAAGAGGCAGTGGGCTGCCCTCACGTCCGAGCAACTTGTTGCCTTCGGCACCTGCCTTCCACTCCTCACGACTCATGCCGTTTCCCAGATCGCTGTCGATCCAGGGCAGCAGGTTACCGGCCAACGGGTAGCCGAAAGCCTCGCGAGGCATATCAGGGCCGTTGAGGCTGGAAGCCACCACCCGGTCCAGCTCGAGGATGGCACTGGCGGGATTGTTCAGCAGGTCAGGGTCCGCGGCAGCCAGGTGGCCCATCTGCAACAGCAGTTCACGCATGTTCCGGGCACCTGCGCCAGAGGCCGCCTGGTAGGTCATGGACGAGACCCACTCGACCCAGCCACGACGGAACAGGCCTCCGACAGCCATGAGCATCAGGCTGACCGTGCAATTCGCCCCGACCCAATCACGCCTTCCGCGATCGAGGCCGCGCTGGATGACGTCGCGATTAACCGGGTCCAGAATGAGGACGGCATCCTCGTTCATGCGCAGCGTCGAGGCAGCGTCGATCCAATGGCCTGACCAGCCACGCCGGCGCAGGGCCGGATGCACCTCACGGGTGTAGTCCCCTCCCTGGCACGACACCAGGATGTCGCAGGCCGCCAAGGCCTCGAGGTCGTTCGCATCTGCCACCGGCCCGGGATCGATCCCCAGTCCCGCCACCCTCCGCCCGACCTGGCTGGTGGAGAACAGGACCGGCTCGATAAGGCCAAAATCGCCCTCGTCGCGCATGCGGTCCATCAGCACCGAGCCCACCATGCCGCGCCAGCCGACGAAACCAACCCTGGGATTTGTCATAATCGTCGAAGCCCGCCGGTCTTGCAGCGCAAGACGCCATGATACCGCGGGCACCGGGGGGGCAGGGAGGTGTCGTCATGACCCAGCCTGTGGGACGCGAATTCATCAGCCTGCCGCTGAGCAGGTTCGGACCACGACAGGTCCATATGCGCCGGGCCGGCCGCGGTCCGGCCGTGCTGCTGTTGCACCAGTCACCCCTGTCCTCGCGCGACGTGCTGCCGATGCTCGGCAGGCTTTCAGCCAGCCACCACTGCATCGCCCCGGACACACCGGGCTACGGGCTATCGGACCCTCTGCCGGAAGACGCGAACATGGAGGCGTTCGCCGCAGCGTTCATCGAGCTGGCCGATGAACTGGGGCTGGAGAAATTCGCCATTTACGGCTTTCATACCGGAGCCAAGATTGGGCTATCAATCGCGCTGCACCATCCGGAGCGGGTTACCGTGGTGGCAGCCAACGGATGCCTCGCGCTGACCCCGGAGGAGCGCGAAGACATGCTGGCCCGATACCTCCCGGCCTTTTGTCCCAGCTGGGACGGTGCCCACCTCGCCTGGCTCTGGGCGAGGTTGCGCGAGCAGACGATCTTCTTCCCGTGGTACCGGGGCGAGGCGGAGTGCCGCATGGCCTACGATTTGCCCTCCCCCGCGCACCTGCAGGCGGGCGCGGTGGAATTCCTGAGGGCAGGCGCTCACTACCGCACGGGCTATCGGGCCGCACTGGCCTTCGACACCGCAGAGGCGCTCCTCCGGTTGCGTGTGCCCGCATTGGTCACGGCTTCCCAGAAGGATCCACTCCTTGAGGACCTGGCGAAGCTGCCCACGGACAGCCCGATGGCCTCTATCGTGCCCGGGGGCTCTCCGGATGAGACCCTGGCGATCTGCGAGCGATTCCTGGCGGACGGACCGGGGAGCGTGCCTCACTCCTCGGAAGCCACCCAACCCCTTGGGGGTCGACCCTGGCAGTCCATGCTAGGCCCCCCCGGCCAGCAGTTGCGATGCCGTTGGCTGGGCTCACCCACTGATCCAGTGACCCTCGTCCTCCACGACGCGTGGTCCTGTTCTGATCAGGCGCTTCATGGCCTGGCATCATCCTGCCCAGCCGGGCAGGCACTGCTTGCCTGCGACCTGCCCGGACATGGCGAGTCCGACCCGGTGGTCAGCCATCAGGTGTCGCGGCTAGAGCAGCACGCCTCAGTAGTCTCGACCCTCCTCGATCGGCTTGACTTACGAACTTGCCGAATCATTGGCTTTGGCTACGGAGGGCTGGTGGGCATCGAACTTGCCCTGCGCGACGTCCGCATCGCCGCGCTGGCAACCAAGGACGTGTCGATAAACAAGCAGGATGCCCGTTGGGATCCAACCTCCTGGATGAGCGATCTCGCCCCCCGGTGGCACGGCGGTCACCTCCTCGCTGCGTGGCATATGATGCGTGACATGACCCTGTTCCGGCCCTGGTTCGAACGCACGCAGGCCGGCATCATCGAAGGTGCAGGAGCCCCTGATCCGCAGGAGATCAACCAGCGTGTACTCAGCCTGCTGCGGGCACCCCAGGCCGCTGCCGACGCCTGGCGGGCTCACCTCGATTATCCGCTGAATGAGCGATTGGCCGGCCTGCGCTGCCCCCACCTTGCCGCCTCGACACGCGCTGAAATCACCGACTGGCTGCGCGACACAACCTGATCCGCAGTGTCAGCGGCGCCTGAGGCGTCGCCGTTTCCAGGCGAGGTAAACGCCAGGCACCAGCACAAGGGCCAGGTTCAAACCGCGATCGAGGCGGAAACCCGGCGCCCTCCACAGCTGGAAGAAGGCCGCGAGCCGTTCATTAAAGCGCTCGCTGAACAAGCCGCAGGACACCCTCACATCATCGAGGGAGCGACTCGCCTCAACCATGGCAGCATCGAGCGCCGACTCAGTGCGGGTTCCCAGGCGCCTGGCGACCTCGATGTCCGCCAGTCGCGAGCGCAGCTGGGCCTCCGCCCGGGCCACTCCATGTCGCATCCTTGCCCGATAGGCCGCCACCGACTCCAGCTGCTGGTAATCGGCGGTCAGGCTGCCTGGTCGCCTGCGAGCACACACCAGCGAGTCGTCGATGAAACGCACCTCACCCATCAGGGCGGCCCGGAATGGCAGCACGATGTCCTCGTTGATCGCGGGCTCCAGCGGGGGAAATCGCTCCAATACCTCGCGCCTCACCGCCAGCGTGGTGCCCGGTGCATAAGCGTCGACCCGCGCAAACCACAGCAGGCTGTTGGCACCGTCAGGCAGGCTGTCGAACCTTGCTCGACCCCGCGCACGACCCGACTCGTCCATCAGGTCGAATCCTGAATAGACGGCCATGATGGACTCATCACGGGCGAACACTTCCGCCAGCCGTCGCAGGCGCGCGGGACTCGACTCGTCATCCGCATCGAAGGTGGCCACCACATCACCGGTCACCAGCTCACGCAGGCGATTGAGATGGGCACTCTTGCTGCCAGAACGGCTCGGCTGCCGCACCAGGCGATACGACCAGGGCCCCCCATAAGCGGCCAGGGCCCGTTCCAGCAGGCGGTCGCTGCCGTCGGTGGACGCGTCGTCGGAGACAATTACCTCGACCTCGCCCGGGTAGTCCTGCCGTAGCAGGCTCTGCAGCGCACCCATCACGAAACCTGCCGCATCGCAGGACAGCAGGATGGCGGTGATTTTAAGCAGGCGGCCTCCGTCTGGCGGATTTGAGCGGACAATGGTTCAACCGATAGACTCCCGCTTTCCGAGGCGGCTTGCAACGGAGCGGCGCAACTTGACGACTTTGGCACAAATTGAGGCGATGGACGCGGCGGACGCCCTGGCGGGGTTTCGCGCGCACTTTCACTTGCCGGCCGGACTGGTCTACCTCGACGGCAACTCCCTCGGTCCGCTGCCGATTCGGGCCCAGGCAAGGATCGCCCAGGTTACCGCACGGGAATGGGGCGATGGGCTGATCAACTCGTGGGAAACCGCTGGCTGGATCGATGCGCCTGCCCGTATCGGTGACAAGATTGCGCGCCTGATCGGCGCTGGCAAGGGCGAGGTGCTGGTTGCCGACTCGACCTCAATCAATCTGTTCAAGTGCCTGGCCGCGGCGCTGGCGATGCAGCCCGGACGAACCGTGATGCTCTCGGAATCAGGCAACTTTCCCACCGACCTCTACATGATGCAGGGCCTGGCAGGATTGACCGGCGCCCGCTGTGAGGTGGTTCAACCGGATCGACTGCTGGCCAGCCTCGATGCGTCAGTCGCGGTGCTGACGCTCACTCATGTGAACTACCGAAGCGCGGCCATTCATGACCTGGCCGCCATCACCCGCGCCGCCCACGACGCCGGCGCCCTGGTGGCCTGGGACCTCAGCCACAGCGTCGGCGCGGTCCCCGTGGACCTCGAGTCAGCAGGCGTCGACTTCGCGGTCGGCTGCGGGTACAAGTTCCTGAACGGCGGGCCCGGCGCACCGGCCTTCATCTACGTGGCGCGCCGTCACCAGGCGGCAGCCCCGTCCGTGCTGTCCGGCTGGCTGGGACACCGCGAGCCCTTTGCCTTTGACGAGACCTACCAGCCGGACCCCGGCATCGGGCGCTTCCGCTGCGGAACGCCACCCATCCTCTCCCTGTTGGCCCTCGAGGAAGGCGTGGATCTCCTGCTGGAGGCCGATCAGGCGGCACTGCGAGGAAAGCAGTCGGCACTCAGCCGGCTGTTCATCGAGCTGGTCGAGCGCCACTGCGAGGGCATGGGCTTCACGCTGGCCAGCCCCCACGAAGACGAACTGCGCGGTGGCCATGTTTCGATACGTCACGCGCACGGTTTCGCCATCATGCAGGCACTCAAGGCGCGGGGCGTGATCGGTGATTTTCGCGGGCCCGATATCCTGCGCTTCGGCATCGCGCCCCTGTACCTGCGTTTCGGAGACATTTACGAGGCGGTCACGCGACTGGTCAGGGTGATGCGGGAAGAGGCGTGGCGGCGTCCGGAATTCAACCGCCGGGCCAGCGTGACCTGATCAGGCTTCCTCGGGGCCCAGCGGTGCGGGAACCTCCATCCACACCTCGTCACCTACCTTTAACTCTCCGCCTTCGATCACCCGCGCAGTGATGCCGCCATGGCCGCGCATCGCGTTGAATGCCCCAGGACCGAGCGCTTGCTCCATGCGTGAGCAGGGCGCGCAGATACCCGTGCCTTCCAGCAGCAACACACCCACGCGAAACCGCGCGTGCCGCAGGGCGTAGAGGTTGATGCCCGAGACCAGCAGGTTGCGACGGAGCAGGGCGGGATCAATGGCCTGGCCCAGCAACTTCTGCATGACCTCGACGTGCTCTGCCTGGATCAGCGTGACCTGACGTTTGCTGGCTTCACTACCACGGAAGCGATCGCCGGCAAGGCCCTTGCCAGGCGCTGCCTCGACCGCTGTGACGATCCGGGTCGGGGCATCACGCGCCGTGCGCAGGCCAATCCACTCCAGCCGGCCTCGTTGCGGGAGGGTGGCCAACAGCTGCTGCATCATGCCGACACCCCCAACGAGGGGCCAAGCAACGCGATCCCCAGCGTAGCCACCACCACCAGCGTCAACCAGCGACGCAGGTCGAGGTACTGCCTCGGCAGAACATCCGGCCCGAGTACCCGATGTTCATAAAGCCAGAAGCCGCCGAATACTGCGGTTTGTATGGCAAGGGCCTGCTCACCAGGCAGCAACAAGGTGGCCCATCCCAGCAGGGAAGGCAGCACCGCGATAGTCAGCATGCCCACGACACGCCCTTGCGGGGCGCGCATCGCAAGGCCCCAGTGCACGCCGCCCAGGAAGGACAGGATGATGGCCCCGTAGCCGAGCAACAGCCGCTGGGCCAGGTGACGCTCAGCAGGATCTTCAAGCAACAGGCTCAGCAGGGCACAGCCCACAAAAGGCAGCCAACCAGCGTGACCAAGCCTTGTCATCACCGACCAGGGCATCTTCTAGTCCTCACTAATGGGGCAATTATCGCTGCCTTCCTTCCATGTTGGACAGGCAGATCATCAGGGGTATGATGAAGACATCATAAGAACAGGACAACCAACATGGGTCACTCACTCATTTGCTCGACCAGTATGCTGCTGCTCTCGCTCAGTACCGGGCTCTCATTTGCCGCACCCGTCGCAGTCACCGACGGCACGCGCCGGGCCCAGGCGCCCGAAGTCACCGTCGGCGGCGACGGCTCCATCCACGTCATCTGGCTCGACAAGGGCGTGGTCGGCACCGCTGACCGCAAGGGCAGCGACCGGAGCGGTGGCCATAGCCATCAATCCTGGACCGACCTGATGTACGCACGCTCGGATGATGGAGGTCGGAGCTTCAGCCAACCGGTTCGCGTCAATCGCGAGGAAGGCGAAGTATGGGGCTTTTCGGTCGCCAAGCCGCAAGTCGGCGTCGGTCAGGGTGGGGTGATCCATGTCGCCTACCCGGCGAACTCGATCTCGTCCGTGACGGGCAAGGCCGTCGCCTCCTCCTTGTACGTGCGTTCGCTGGACGGCGGCAAGACCTTCTCGGAACCCCTGCAATTAAACGCCGACGTCCCGGGAGACCTGTCTGACCTGGTACACGGCGGCCTTGCCCAGGCGCAGGTGTTCGGGACCATGACCGTTTCAACGGCAGGTGACGTCTACGCCTTCTGGCTGGACACCCGCGACATGACCCCGGAGCGCATGCTGTCCTCGACCTACCTGCGTGCCTCGCACGACAACGGCGCCACCTTCGGGTCAGAGCGACTCCTCTACCAGGCGGATGCCTGCCCCTGCTGTCAGCTGACTGCCCTGGCGGATGGCAGCGACAGGGTCGTACTCGGCAGCAGGATGGTGGGTGAGGACAACCTCCGCTCACCGACGGTATCGATCTCGATGGACGCCGGCGATTCATTCAGCGCCAGGGTCGCAGCCCAGGGCACGCCGTGGAAGATGAACGGCTGCCCGCTCAAGCCAACGGCACTGGCGGCCAGCGGCAACTTCCTCCACACGCTGGTCCACAACGGAGCCGAGGATCCGCCGGGCCTCTTGTACTCGCGTTCCACTGATGGTGGGCAGAATTTCGAGGCGGCGATTCGCATGCATCCCGAGGCGGCTGTCAGCGACAGCCCTTCCCTGGCTGCTTCCGGGCAGACGCTTCATGCGTTCTGGCACGCCAAGCTGGATGGACCGCGCCGGATTTTCACCCGCAGTTCCACCGACAATGGCGCCAACTGGGGTCCGGTCCTGGAGCTTGATGCGCCCGAGGGCACGGGCAGTTATCCGGAGGCCGCAGCGCTGCCTGGTGGCGGGGCGGTGGTGGTCTGGCAGCAGGGTGAGCAGATCCTGGCCGCCGTGGTGGGTGGCCAGTGACGGTACTACGCATCGCCGCCCTGGGTCTCGCACTCCTCGGGGCCGGCTCCCTGTCCGGCGTTGCCGATGCGGCCGGCCAGATCCGGCTGGCCACGGCCGAAGAGTTCTCCGCTTCGCTCGGGAAGCTGCGCGGTAAGCCGGTGGTCCTCAACCTGTGGGGCACCTGGTGCGCGCCGTGCCTGAAGGAAATTCCCGACCTCATGCAGCTGCAACGTGAGTTCGCCGACCGTGGAGTCGAATTGGTGGCGGTTGCCATGGACGACCCCGCCGATCTCGCCATGGTGGACGGCTTCCGCAAACGATTCTTCCCCGAATTCGACAGCTACATCAGGAACGAACCCGACATGGACACGCTGGTCAGCGTGGTGGATCCCGCGTGGAACGAGTTGCTGCCGACCACCTATCTCATCGGCAAGGACGGCAAGGTGGTCAAGCGCGTCCAGGGCAAGAAATCGATCGAGGATTTCCGGAGCGAGATCAGGGCCCTGCTGCGCTGAACGCGGCGGGCCTGCTGGACACCAGACCGGCTGGCACCAGCGCCAGGACCACTTCCTCATGCAGCAGCGCCCGGGCGGCCTCGATGTCCGGGGCAAAGTGCCGGTCATGATCGTAGAAAGGCACCTTGTCCCTGAGACGTGCGTGCAGGGCCTCGAGCCGCGGTGATGAACGCAGGGGGCGACGGAAATCAATGCCCTGCCCCGCCGCAAGCAACTCGATGGCCAGCACGGTCCGCGTGTTCTCGGCCATGGTCAATAGGCGCCGCGCAGCAAAAGTGGCCATGCTGACGTGGTCCTCCTGATTGGCCGAGGTCGGCAGGCTGTCCACCGAGGCCGGATGGGCCAATGACTTGTTCTCGCTGGCCACGGCTGCAGCGGTGACCTGGGCCAGCATGAACCCGGAGTTCAAGCCACCCTCTTCTACCAGGAAGGGGGGTAACTGGCTGAGCGAGGCGTCGATCAGCATCGCAATGCGCCGCTCCGACAACGCACCGATCTCCGCGATGGCGAGCGCGAGGTTATCGGCCGCGAAGGCAACCGGCTCGGCGTGAAAATTGCCGCCTGAAAGGACCTCGCCCTCCGGCCCCAGCACCAGTGGATTGTCCGAGACGCCGTTGGCTTCCACCCGCAGGACCTCCGCTGCATGCCGCAACTGCTGCAGGCAGGCCCCTGCCACCTGCGGCTGGCAGCGCAGCGAGTAGGGATCCTGGATCCGGTCACAGTCTGCGTGGGATCGCCCGATCTGGCTGTGCTCGAGCACGTTCCTGAAGGCCGCCGCGACGTCGGCCTGGGCCGCGTGGCCACGCACCGCCTGGATGCGGGCATCGAACGGTGCACGACTGCCAAGCGCCGCATCCACGCAGAGCGCCCCAGTCAGCAGGGACGCCAGCAGCAGGTCCTCGGCCGCGAACAACCCCTGCAGGGCCAGGGCCGTGGAAACCTGGGTGCCATTGAGCAGGGCAAGCCCCTCCTTGGGACCGAGCACGATGGGCGCGACGCCCGCCCGTGCCAAGGCGACGGCAGCAGGCATGCGCTCGCCGAGGTAATGCACCTCGCCCTCTCCGATCAGCGCAAGGGAGAGGTGGGCCAGCGGCGCAAGGTCGCCCGAAGCGCCCACCGAGCCCTGCGAGGGCACGCGCGGCAAAATGCCGGCATTGAACAATTGCAGCAGGCGCTCCACTACCACGGGTCGAACCCCGGAGTAACCGCGCGCAAGGCTCGCCGCCTTGAGCGCCATGGTGAGACGCACGGTCGAATCAGCGAGCGGTTCGCCCACTCCCGCCGCATGCGAACGCACGATGTAAAGCTGCAGGGTGGCCAACTCGTCGGACCCGATGCGGGTATGGGCCAGCCTGCCAAACCCGGTGTTGATGCCGTAAAGCGACTCGCCGCGATCCAGCCTCTCGCGCACGGCCCTGAGGGAAGCCTCAACCGGCCGCTCCCAGCCTGCCTCGAGTGTCAACGGCGCAGAACCATGCGATACGGCCCGCAACTGGGCGAGGTCGATGTGGCCGGGTGAGAGGACCATTGGTTTGGGCTTCAATCGAGTGATGGCAGGTCGAGACCCTGCTCCCTCGCGCAGGCCATGGCAGTTTCGTAACCGGCATCCGCATGACGCATCACCCCGGTCGCCGGATCGTTACGCAGCACCCGGGCGATTCGCGAGGCCGCCGCCTCGGTTCCATCACAGACGATTACCACCCCTGCATGCTGGGAGTAGCCCATGCCGACCCCGCCCCCGTGATGGATGGACACCCAGGTGGCCCCTCCTGCGGTGTTGAGCAGGGCATTCAGCAGCGGCCAGTCGGACACGGCATCCGAGCCGTCGAGCATGGACTCGGTCTCGCGGTTTGGGCTGGCCACCGAGCCGGAATCCAGGTGGTCGCGACCAATCACGACGGGTGCCTCGAGTTCACCACTCGCCACCATCTCGTTGAAGGCCAGCCCGAGCCGGGCCCGATCGCGCAGCCCTACCCAGCAGATCCGCGCAGGCAACCCCTGGAAATGGATGCGCTCGCGAGCCATGTCTAGCCAGCGATGCAGGTGGGGATCGTCGGGGATGAGTTCCTTCACCTTCACGTCGGTACGGTGGATATCTTCGGGATTGCCGGAGAGCGCCACCCAGCGGAAGGGCCCGATACCCTCGCAGAACAATGGGCGGATGTAGGCCGGCACGAAGCCCGGGAACTCGAAGGCACGCTCCAGCCCCTCATCGAAAGCGACCTGCCGGATATTGTTGCCATAGTCGAACACCACGCTGCCGGCCGCCTGCAGGTCGAGCATCGCCTGCACGTGGACGCGCATGGAGCGTCGGGCGGCCGCCTCGACCCGTTCCGGGTGCGCGAGCCGCTCTGCAGCAGCTTGTTCGAGGCTCCATCCCGCGGGCAGGTAACCGTTGCGGGGATCGTGGGCCGACGTCTGGTCCGTCACCGCATCCGGCCGGCAGCCACGTCGAACCAGTTCCGGATAGACCTCCGCCGCGTTACCCAGCAGGCCCACGGACACCGGGCGCGCCTGTAGCCTCGCCTCCTCGATCAGGGTCAGGGCCTCTTCGAGGGTGGCCGCCTCACGATCGAGGTATCCAGTATCCAGACGGAAGCGAATCCGCGACGGGTCGCACTCCACCGCGAGCATGGAAAATCCTGCCATCGTCGCCGCCAGCGGCTGAGCCCCGCCCATGCCACCGAGTCCCGCGGTCAGGATCCAGCGACCGGAGGCCTGTCCGCCAAAGTGCTTGCGCGCACAGGCACCGAAAGTCTCATAGGTGCCCTGCACGATGCCCTGCGACCCAATGTAGATCCAGGACCCTGCGGTCATCTGGCCGTACATCATGAGTCCGCGACGGTCGAGTTCGTGAAAATGCGCCCAGGTGGCCCAGTGCGGCACGAGGTTGGAGTTTGCAATCAGCACGCGGGGCGCATCGGGATGGGTGGTGAACACCCCTACAGGCTTGCCCGACTGGATCAGCAGCGATTCATCCTCACGCAAGCGCCTGAGGGTGGCCAGGATGCGATCAAAGGCAGGCCAGTTGCGCGCGGCCTTGCCGATACCACCATAGACGACAAGTTGATCCGGATGCTCGGCCACCTCGGGGTCGAGGTTGTTCTGGATCATGCGGAAGGCCGCCTCGATTTGCCAGTTGCGGCAGTGCAGCTGCCGGCCGCGCGGTGCGCTGACCTTGCGCATCCCCGAGACAGCAGGTTCGGGTGATGAGTCCATCTGGCGAGGATAAACTGTCTGCGCCATGGAAGCGAAGCCATCCGGACACCGCAACCTGCTGCTGACCGGGGCGAGGCTGGTCACCTGCGAGGACCTGCCAGCCGCAGCGCGGGCAATCCCTGACTCGGCACTGGCCATCCAGGCGGGCAGGATCGCCTGGGTGGGTCGCTCTGACGCCGTGCCGCCACGGTTTGTCGGACTCGAGCGGGTGGATGCAGAGGGCGCCCTGGTGACGCCCGGCCTCATCGACTGCCACACCCACCTGGTCTTTGCCGGCGATCGCAGCAGCGAACTCCAGCGACGGCTGGCCGGTGAAAGCTACACCTCGATCGCTGCGGGCGGCGGCGGGATCCTCTCCACGGTTGCAGCGACGCGCGCCGCCGGTGAATCCAGGCTGCTCGAACTGGCCACACTCCGAGCGCGGACGCTGATGGCCGAGGGGGTCACCACCATCGAAATCAAGTCCGGCTACGGGCTCGATCTCGACAGCGAGATGCAGATACTCCGGGTCGCACGCCGCCTGCCCGAGCTGCTGGGCATTGGCGTACACACCACGCTGCTGGCTGCCCATGCAGTGCCTGCCGAATTTTTCGGCCGGACCGACGACTACCTCGACTACGTTCGTGAGCGGGTCCTGCCGGCCGCAGTGGAGGCTAGGCTGGCTGATTCGGTCGATGCATTCTGCGAAACGATTGCCTTTTCACCCGGGCAGGTGCGCCGCTTGTTCGATGACGCCAGCACAGCAGGCCTGCGTGTTCGTCTGCATGCTGACCAACTCTCTGATACCGGCGGCGCGGGCCTCGCTGCGGACTATCAGGCGCTGTCTGCAGACCACCTTGAATACAGCAATGAGGCGGGCGTCGCCGCACTGGCCGCGGCAGGCAGCGTAGCCGTCCTGCTGCCGGGAGCGTATTACTACCTGCAGGAAACCCGTCGCCCCCCCGTGGAGTCGTTGCGCGATCATCGGGTACCCATGGCCGTGGCCAGC
>Ga0222714_10005595_pt1 | contig 11906 bp, 7 predicted proteins | sample C33_3DmetaG_FD_165048 | JGI IMG/M metagenome (GOLD analysis project Ga0222714, IMG submission 165048) | Estuarine water microbial communities from San Francisco Bay, California, United States - C33_3D | ecosystem: Environmental > Aquatic > Marine > Unclassified | place: USA: California... | reverse complement strand
CCCCGTGCCGCTCGTGCGTAATTTCACCATTCAAGGCGCGTGTGCGGTGGCGGCAAATTACGTCGGTGCGGCGTTCATCTTTACCGACATCATCTGCAGGGACTTATCGCGACGTGCGAGACGACGACGACAAGGCAGCGCGTTTTCGACATCAACATCATCGACGTCTATGTCACGCGCGTCTTCATCATTCGCATTGCTCGCGATGGCGGCCAAGGCGAGCGTCGTTCGAGTTGGAATGTCAGCGATGTCGCCTCGCCGAAGTGTAATCCTTCGAGTTACCGCGATTCTCGGCATTCTCGCGTTTGCGATTTTGGCCATGATTGGCATTCCGCGCGTGCGTCTTGGATTAGAACTCAGCGACGTCGTGCCGCAAGATTCGTACGTGTACGATTTCGTGCTCGACGTTGAACGACATTTTGGCACGACGCCGGTGTGGGTCGTGATCAAGGATTTTGATTTCGCGACGCACGCCGAAGCGATGCGGCGGCTCGAGTTTGACTTTTTGAAAGTGCGCAATGTCGATAGCGAATACGAGAGCACCAACTTCTTGCGCTATTACACTGAGCACACGGAAGCGCAAGTCGCGGCGGGTAAATCATGTTCCCTGGACGAGACATTCTGGTATTACGACCCGTTGCGAATGCGCCCGAGTGCCGATGTGTGCGCAAATGACGCCGCGGATGAAAATCAAACATTCATTTGTATGTTCAAATGTTTGAGCTACGAGCCGCAAGCGCGTCCAATGTCGCCGTTAAATACGAATTCGTCAATTTTGGACACGCGGTGCGTGTTTGGAAATGATGGCGAGCGATCGACGTGTCATTGTCCGCATCGAGCTTTGTACACTCCAGCCGCGTTTACGCGCAATTTTAACGAGTTTCTCAATGGTGGTGAGCGTGGTGAGATTTCTCGTGCGTTCACGCGGCTGAAAACCGACACAAACAACGGTACGAGTGCAGAAGTATCAAGCGCGCGCATGTTGTTTTACGTCGAAGACGTGTTCACGCTTGAAGATAAACTAGCGCACGTACGCGACGCTCGATCGACGCTCGCGACGTCTGACGTCGTAGCAAAGCACGGTGGCTCAGCTTTTGTCTTTGATTACGCCTTGTATGCGCTCAATGAGCAGTACATGGACATTCGAAGAAACTTACTCGTGGCCATTTCCATCGCAATCGGCGTGGCCACGTGCGTCATGTACGTGATGCTGAACGATGCTGTAACCACGCTCGTTTGCGCCGCGGTACTGACGTTAATTCAGCTGGAGTTATACGGTGCGCTCTACTGGGTCGGGATGAAACTCAATCCAGCGAGCTTTATCAATCTCGTCACCACGACGGGGGTGTCGGTCGAAATCGTCGCGCATATGGCTCGCGCGTATTCTGTCGCGACCGAACCCGATCGAACGACTCGAGCGATGCGTGCGTTTACCACTATGGCTCCCGCGCTCGCGAATGGCGCGTTCACGACGTTCCTCGGCATCTCACCCGTGGCGTTCTCGAATTACGCATACTTTGTCAAGTACTTTTGGCTTCAATGGTGCGTCATGCTCGCGGTGTCTCTCGCGCACGGAATAATCTTAGCACCGATACTTTTATCGCTCATCGGAGGCGAGATAGGCGTAGAGAAAGACGCAATCGCGATGATTGACGGCGATGGCGTCGACGCCCATGATCACCCATGATCGATGTCGTCGCCGACATCCACATTCCACATTCGCGACGTCGGGGCGCGTCGCGTCCGCGTCGTGGCCATGCCATACGTCGAATGTCCGACGACTTACAATCCAGTACACACATCCCTAAATCTACCCTATGCGTGTCACGCGTACGTGTTCCACCTTTGTAATACGCCAGACGGATCCAGGATGTACAGCAAAAAAAAAAAGCAAAACCTGTACATGGCTGAGGCTACTACGCCAGACGTCGACTCGCGCGCGCGATGGCGACGACAATGGGTGGTGCGGTGCTCGCGTCGCACACGCGCGCGACGCATCGTTTTCATCCGTCTCGCGCGTCGGTGTCGCGCAGCGGATGCCGCCGCGCGTCGTCACCGTCGTCGACGAGGAGGACGGTGGCGACGGCGGCGTTTCCGCAGCCCGATGATTCGAGACAAATCATTCGCGGTAAAGCCGTGGCGGATAAGCTCAACGACACGTCGCTGTTCTTGATAGGCATCATGGGTACTGGGAAAAGCACCGTAGGCGCGGCGTTGGCCAAGACGTTGGGGTATAATCACTTGGATACCGATGACGTGATTAAGAGCGTGACCAAGAAGACGGTGGCTGAGGTGTTCGCGAGCGTGGGCGAACAAGAGTTTCGTGCGTTGGAGACGATGATCTTAGCCGAAGTTGCGGCGTATAAGCGCTGTGTGATTAGTACCGGAGGCGGGATTGTGTGCGAGAAGACGAACTGGATGCACTTGCATAATGGTGTGACGTTGCGCTTGACGGCGGATAACGCGTTGTTAGCCGACCGCTTGTACGCCGACGGCGTGGATAAGCGTCCGTTATTGCAAGAGAGCGTGAGCGAAAACTCGAGTGGGGATGAAGCAGCGATTAAGGCTGAGATTATTAAAAAGTTAGAAGCGTTATTGACGACGCGTGAGGTGATGTACAAGCAGGCGGATATTACCATTCCGCTCGGGTCGAGAGACGACGCGGGCGCGCCAGTCAGCGTCGTCGTCGATCGCATCTTAGACGCCCTCGATTCGCGCGTGGACGAAGATGCCAAGCAAGAAAAGCTCAAGAAGGCGCCCGAGGCTGGCGACATCACCGTGACTGATCCGCGCGGTGAACTCGGACCCAAGCCCGACGGTCGCGCGTAGTTCCTTTTAATTCATTCATTCATTCATCACGGCGCGTTCGAGTCCGTCGCGTGTGTGCAAACTTTTAAACGACAGCATGTTAGATCTAAAATGTACACACATTGCGCATAACACCCATTGATGTCCGCGATAAAATCTATGCGATTAACAATATCATACACATAAGATCAAATAGGTCCATAGTACGGTAATGGCTGCACCGTCGAGAACGTACATAAAGTCGGACATTCGGCGCGTCCGTGACGTTAGAAGCTAGGGCTTTCAAGTGGCGCGGATCGCGTCGCGCACTCCCTCTCTTTTCGACGCGCGACTTACACAAGTCACCCGCCGACGTCGCTCAGCGCCGTACAAAAAGGTTCTCCTTCTTCGTGCGTGTCCTACAGCACCTCAAAACACAGCACGCTCGTTCGTGTTTGTTTTTGATTTGAGCGCGCCTGGTCTTTACACGCCTAGGTAGCCACCGCGATCCCTAGATCGCGTTTGTCGTCTTTAAACGGCGTTACGAAACACATAAAAGGCAACGAAACATGTCTTTAATTGTTGGCGATGACTTTCAACACATTATTCGTGTGTTGAACACCAACGTCGATGGTCGCGAGAAGGTTATGTACTCTTTGACGAAGATTCGCGGGATCGGCCGCCGTTTTTCCAACTTGGTGTGCAAAAAGGCGGAAATTGACCTCGGTAAGCGCGCGGGTGAGTTGAGTGCGGCGGAGTTGGAATCTCTCATGGTGATCGTTTCCAACCCGAGACAGTTCCGTATTCCGGACTGGTTCTTGAACCGTAAGCACGACATCAAGGATGGCAAGTTTTCGCAAATGGTGTCCAACCAGTTGGATACGTCTTTGCGTAACGATCTCGAGCGTCTTAAGAAGATTAGAAACCACAGAGGTTTGCGTCACTACTGGCAAATCCGTGTCCGCGGTCAACACACGAAGACCACGGGCCGGGGCAGACACGCTCGTGGTTCTGGATAATATTGTTTTCACTAGCAAAACCTTTGAACAGAAACCGCGGTGTAATGAGAACCTACTTCGTCATTCATCTTTAAAATTATTGCGTCGAAATGCGCTAGGTATGCTACTATACTACGTTACAATCATCATCATCATCATCGCACGTGGCGCTAGCTGCCACAGTGACCTTCTAAGGCGACTTCGTTCACTATCCAACGGCGAGGACTAAACATTATTGGCCTTGCGCTTGGCCCAAGGCATCCGCCGCCTGCGGCGGCAGCGGGAACAACAATTTCAATCGATATGCATCGGTGCCGCTCAAATAGTACCGACACAGTCGTTTATCCCGAATGAACCCCAACGATTGGTATAAACGCAACGCGCCTTCATTCGTCGTCTCTGCTTCTAACGTGCACTCATCCGCTCCGGCGTCCCGCATCACCTCTAGCGCGCGCGTCACCAACGCGCTCCCAAGTTTCGCCTTTCTCGCGCGCTTATCTACGACTAACATGCCTATATAGCCTCTAAACATTTCACGGTGCCTATCAAGCTTGCACACGATCACTCCCACGCACTCGCGCTCGCCCGACATGGCTAAGAAGCAGAGCTCGGGCCAGTTGTTGAGAAAGTAGCGATAGGTGAACACCGAGTACGGTTCGCTCAGTTCGCGATCGATGATGGCCGTGATGAGTGGAAGTTGCGTGTCTTCATCGGTGTATTGTTCGAACGTTATCGTGGAAGGATCGATGACGTCGACCGACGACGACGTGGTCGACGTCATCGATCGGTTATGTCGCGTTCTGAGGACTATGACTCGCCCAACAGGGCTTTACATCGGGGTCTCGTGAATGCACATTACAACCGCGCCATCGTTATCGTTATTGCTATGTTTGAATTGTTATTTTCCTAACGCTACGGACATTTCGTCGAGTTCGGCTGCCACTTTTTTCAACACTTCGATGGTGGGAATGTGCCAATTTTCAACGCGCTTGCGAATAGCGCACCATACTTCGCCGTGATGCGGATCAGCGCGAGCGCATCTCTGAGCGACAGCGTCTGCGGCAGCCTCACCAGCGGTTTGCAACTCAAATTTGTAATAGCTTGCCCAGTGATCGCCAATGTCCGGCGCGATGGTCACCGCGCGATTCCACCAATTGCGCGCCTTGTCAATTTTGCGGTCATTCCAAAACAAAATTGCAATAGCGGCGATGATGAATGGATCATCGTCCCGTCGGCGTAACGCATCGACTGACTTAGACTTTCGTTGCGGTCGAGGCGCCATTCGGACGGACTCAGCCAAGAGCAGGCCGCTATTCGGGCACTCTTGCAACGCGCGAGCGATTGTCGAGTCAGCGAGTTCGCCATTTCCGTGCGCGCGTTCTTGACGCACAGCGGCGAGCCATAAGTGCTCATTCGCAGGATTTTTCGAGCGAGCGGTTTCTAATATAATTCTGGCCTTTGATGTATTCCCGCGCTTGACTTCGAATTCAGCGAGGGCAATCCAAAGCGGCACGCTCGTTGGACACTTTTTCGTACCTTGCGCATACGCCTCTCGCGCCTTGATGTCGTCCGACCCTGCGCGTTCCTCGAGTTGGCCAAGCATGATCCAAAGCTTCCAAAATGTAGGAAACTTTTCCAAACCTTTATTCAGGAGTTCTCTTTCGGCATCAGTCGCCCCGGCTTCGCGTTCGACGAGGGCAGATTTCATCCACACGCGCGCGCTATCCATCAATCGTTCTCTCGCCTTGGCGAGCAACGCTCTCGCGCGCTCGAGTTCGCCGTTTTCGAATTCAAGCTTGAACGCGGCGAGCCATATCTCCTCTGAGTCCGGATTGGCATCGAACGCCGCTTGCAAAATCTCTCTCGCGCCGCTAACATCGCCACTGAGCCACCGCTCTTTGGCGCCCATGAGCCACAGAATTTCAGCCTTCGGACAAAACGTGACCGCCTTGCGTAGAATAGCGTCGACCGCATCTGGCGTGCCAAACTGCTTCTCCAACATCGCCGCTTTGATCCACAATCCTTTCTTGTGAGAAAACCCGGAATCTAGAGCGTGGGCGTAAATAGCGCGCGCTGTTTCTGCGCCGCCGCGCTTCATGCACTCCTCGGCATCCGCCTTCCACGTACGCTTTTTATCCTCCTCTTCTACACCTTCGCCGATAGTGGCCTTGACGATCGCGCGACACGTGGCTATAGAAGGCGGTTCGGACTTTTCCGCAATCTCCGCCTCTTTGATCCAGTTATCGCGATCAATCGTGACACCATGCGACTTGAGCGACTTGACGGCTCGAGCGATGATTTTATCAATCATTTTTTCGTTGCCGTTGGCTTCTTCGAGTTTGGCGGCAGTAATCCAAATCTGTGGTTCGCGTGGGAGCGTCTCACGAGCCTTGTTCAATACTTTTCTGGCGTTTTCGCACGACTCTAAGCGAGCCAACGCGAGCCAGAGATCGACGTGTTGCGGACAACATTCTGTGGCGCGCGCGAGTAAGACTCGAGCGTCGTCCTCCGGGCTCAATTCCACGAGCGCCTTCCACAAACGCACCGAGTTGGGTACGTTTTCCAACGCACGCCGTAAAACCCGACGTTTACGTTCGTCTTCTTCTTCGAGCTGCGCGGCTTGCATCCAAATCTTTACGGAATTTGGTAGCGCTTGCACGCCTCGCGCTAAAATCGCCTTGCCATTTTCAGGCGTGTTCAAGCGCGCCGCCTCGATCCACACATCTTCATTCTTCGGGCACGCATCGCATCCTTTCTGCATAAACACGCGCGCTTGTTGCAATTTACCCGCCAATTCTTCTAAACGCGCCGCCGCAATCCAACCAGGAGCGTGTTTTGGGTTTGTGTTAATCACGCTCTTAAGCAACAACCTCGCCTTTTTGATATCCGAAATCTCCGCCGCACTCGTAATTTTCTGCGCCCCCAAGTCGGTCAAATACCCCTTGGGGTCAATCGTCGTCTGTCCAGTCACGGAATCGCTCAACCTGTCGAGTTTCAACCCAAGCACGGTTCCTCGACCTTCGCCGACGGCTGTTAAATCTTGCTCGCCGCCCTTCTCCTCCGCCAGCGCGCTCGTCGTCTCCTTCTCCGCCAGTGCCTTGGCTAACAGCGTGTCCGGCGCCGGCATGAATCCTACGTTCAATTTCTTCTTCTTTATCGTATAATCACCGATATCTGGAATCGCATCCCACTCGGCGTACGATACATCCTTCAAACCGCGCTTCAAGTCTCGAAACGTCGCCGCGATATTCGGGTTCCCCTCCCTAAACTTCTCCATTTCCGCCTTAGCCTTGGCCTCACGCGCATCCTTCCGGCGACTATCCATTCGCTCATCAATACTCGCCCAAATCTCATCCGCTTCAGCATCATCATCGTCGTACGTCTGCGCGTCCCGGCCGAATAAACCGACATCCCCGCCGTCGCCTCGCGCGCCTCCGCGCTCCTCACCGTCTTCACCATCTTCACCACCCACGGTCTGCGTCGCGATACGAACATCAAACGCGCATATCTCGTCAGTCTCTCATCGTCGTCTCGCTCGCTCGCGCGCGCGCGCGTATGTATACGCGCGTCAACATTTCTCAGTCGCATTCATCCCTTCGCACCTGCACGCTTCCAACCGGCGCCTGTCCCGGCCCGATATCGCTCCGCGTCGTGAACCCGGCGGCACCGCGTCCGAGACCCGGCACGTACCCCGGCGGCGGCGCGCTATCGCCGTACGGCGCCACGGGCGCGCGCAGATTGTGCGACATGAATGGCGTCACGTTGTGTGGTGGCTTCAGAGCGCGCGCGCGCAATGTCGGACGACGAGGACGCGAACGAGTCCGAATACGAGGTACGCGCGCGAGCGCGCGAGTGAGATGTGTGTGCGCGCGTGTGCGCGCGAGTGCGTGCGTGTGTGCTGCGACTGACGCGCGAGCGATGCGAATTTGAATGCGAACACAGGCGAGCGATGTGGATGACGTCGTGACGACCGACGGGGGCGAAGACGACGACGAGGACGACGACGAGGACGAAGGGAATTCTGAAGACTCTGAGGTTGCTCCGGGTGAGAATTGGTTCGGGCGCGCGGCGGCGGCACCACCGGCGCCAGAAGGCGCGAATCCGTTTGCGAGCGCGTTTACGCCAGAGGATGACGTCGCGGCTCAAATCGCTGAAGCGAAGCGGCAGTGCGAAGAACGACGAATTGCGCGCGAGAAAGAAGAAGCTATTGAGCGGGAGAAGGAACGCAAGGCGTTTGAGGATCAAGGGCGGACGTATGTTGCGAGAAAGAAGGCTTCGGATGACGAGCCGCTCGCGGCGAACGCCAACGGCGTCGCGAGAAGGAAAATTCTCAAGGCGAAACGGCCAGGGGCGTCGCCCATGGGTGCGAATGGCGCGGTAGCGGTGGGCTCTGGCGTCACTACGAGCGAGCCATCGCCGTTTGCTGGATTTTCCTTGATCGCAAGCGGCGGCGACGCGGCAAAGCCGACGAGCGTCTTTTCGCGTTTAAGCGCGCCCGAACCGAGCGCGCAATCTGAGCCGAGCTCAAAGCCCGAAGGCGTGGCTTCCGAAAAGAAAGTCAGCGCCCCTGCCGCGGCACCAGCGCCAGCGACGTTTGGATTTTTCGCTCCGCCGCCGGTGTTGACCAAGGAGACGGCGGCGACGCAGCGCACGGCAAAGCTCGTGACCAAGGACGACGACGACGACGACGACGACGACGACGACAAGCACGCAAAGCGCGCGCCACCAACCAACGCAAAGAAAGTCCCTTCGGCGTTAGCGATAGAACTAGGATTGATTTAATCACTATATCGTTGATTTATGTCATCATTAATCAGGCGACGCGCGTCGTAACCGCTCGCGACCAGCGCGCGAGCTGCTCTCCACATCTCGACGCGTTGCGCCCGTCATCGCGCGCAAACGAACACGCTCGATCGCGCGATGACTTCGAGGGCAGTAAAGCCGTCATCGTCGCGTGCGTTCGCCGTCGTGCTGTGCGTGCTCGTCGCTCTGGCGACGCGCGCGCGAGGCGCGATCCAATCACCGGAAGACGCTCCGTCGACAACTCTACGGCGCCTACTCGGCAAAACGCATTATTCTACGAACGACGAGGTGGTGTTGTACGCCAATAAGGTTGGGCCGTTTCATAATCCGAGCGAGGTGCGTGATAGATGCGTGCGACGGTTGGTTTAGGGGGGAGCGTTGAGCTCGAGCGATTGTGTTGACAGAGATTACGTCGCGCGCGCGAGTGCTGCTCGTCGTGTGTAGCGCGCGTGCGAACGACTATGCGCGCGAAAATTCTATGCTTGTACTGACCATGCAAATGCGTCGTCGTCGTCTTCATCGCCGCACTCATACAGACGTATCAGTACTATGACTTTCCGTTTTGCCGCACGCCAGAGGGCGTCAAGCACAAGTTGGAAGACTTGGGGGAGGTATTAGGAGGTGATCGTTTGGCGCGCTCGCCGTATGTGATCCCGTTTAGAGTTGATAGAGAAAACGTGGATTTGTGCACGCAGTTTTTAGAACGCAAAGAGGTGCAAAAGTTTCGAAGCGCGGTGCGAAACGACTACTATTTCCAAATGTCGTTTGATGACTTGCCAATTTGGGGCTTTATTGGCAAGGTGGAAAAGATCATGCGACCTGGAGCAGAGGCGGAGAACAAGTACTTTTTGTTCACGCACGTGCATTTTGAGATTTCATACAATGATGATCAGGTGATTGAGATTAATTTAAGTACAGATCCGCTCAAAACGATTGACATCACCGCGGATGAATCAATGTCGGTGCGCTTTTCGTACTCAGTACACTGGAAGCCGACGACGATTACGTATGCGAACCGCATGGAAAAGTATTCTAGGTATTCGTTCTTGCCCGAGCACCTGGAGATTCACTGGTTTAGTATCATCAATTCGTGCGTGACGGTTGTTTTAATGATGGGATTCTTGGCGTCAATCTTGTTGCGCGTGTTGAAGAATGACTTTGTCAAGTTTTCTCAAGACGAGGAGATGTTAGAATCTCAAGAAGAATCGGGATGGAAGTACGTGCACGGCGATGTATTCCGTTTCCCGCGAGGCCGATCGCTATTTGCGGCGATTATTGGCACGGGGACGCAACTCTTCTTTTTGGTGCTCTTCGTCTTCATGCTCGCTCTCATCGGCGCCTTTTATCCATACAATATGGGCGCAGTCACCGCATCGTGCCTTGTGATGTACGCCCTCACTGCGGGTATCGCGGGTTACGTCTCATCCAACACTTACAGGCAAATGGGTGGAGAGAACTGGGTGAGAAATGTATTGTTGACGTGCGTGTTGTTTTGCGGTCCGCTTGGCCTCATGTTCTCATTCCTCAACACCGTGGCGATTGCCTACAGAAGCACCGCAGCGTTGCCGTTTGGGACGATTGTCATTATCATTTTGTTGTGGGCAATTGTGACGATTCCGCTCACTATTATTGGCGGTATTGCGGGCAAGAACGCAAAGAGCGAATTCAACGCCCCCGTGCGCACGACAAAGTACCCACGAGAGATCCCGGCGTTACCCTGGTATCGATCGACGATTCCTCAGATGTGCCTCGCGAGTTTCCTCCCATTCTCTGCAATTTACATCGAGCTCTTCTACATCTTCGCCTCGGTGTGGGGACACAAGGTGTATACGATTTACAGCGTGTTGTTCATCGTATTCGTCATTCTTGTCCTCGTCACGGCGTTCATGACGGTGAGCTTGACGTACTTTCAACTCACCGCTGAAGACCACGAGTGGTGGTGGCGATCAGTGTTGTGCGGTGGAAGCACCGCAATAGCTATATTTGGCTACTCGTTCTACTACTTTCACTTGCGAAGTGACATGAATGGCTTCATGCAAACATCCTACTTTTTCGGCTATATGGGCGTTATTTGCTACGGTTGGTTCTTGTTGCTCGGTACGGTTGGTCACAAGGCAAGTTTGCTGTTCGTGCGTCACATCTATCGCGCCATCAAGTGCGATTAGTGTGAAGGGGAACATTAGTGAAGTCGTAGAATAGAAGTAGCCGCAGTACAAACGTGTAAAACAAGGCGTTTTCCAAAAAAACAAACGTTACATGAATAATTTACAATCGGTGCTATTTACCGCGCTCTTCGCACACAGCGGACACCGCGGCGAGCGCAGAAAGCGCTGCAGTCTCGACCCGCAAACGCAACGACCCGAGCCCGACGGGCTTCGCACCAGCGGCTGTTAACGCCGCGAGCTCCTCGTCGGTAAAGTCGCCCTCCGGGCCGACGATTATGATTCCACTCGACACATCGCTCGCATCACGCAACACGTCTATGATTGGTGGCGCACCCGCGGCGGCGAGTAATGCCAACGGCGCGGATTCAATCGCTCGACACACCACATCAATCGACGCCGGCGCTGTGACTTCGAGCGCGCGAGCGCGTAAACTTTGCTTACTCGCCGCCTGCGCCACGCGTCCCCATCGACTTTCCCGCCCGCTACGCGATGAATCATCTTCCTCGCCGCCGCCCGCACCATTCCTCGTTTTACGCGCTCGCGATTTCGCACCATCGCGCTCGCCACCGCCGATGACTGCCGATCGAGTCGTCACAAACGGCGTCAGCCGTCGCGCGCCGAGTTCGGCGGCTTTTTCAACCAACGTGTCCCCTCGACCGCCTTTTAATCCCCCGAATGCGACAATGCAATCCCAATCCAAACCGCTACTCGACGTGTCATGCGTGAACTCATTAATTTCCACAGCGGCTTCGCCGCGAGCGTCGACGTCGAGGATTGTCCCGCGACCGACGCCGCCGACGCCGTCGCACACCTCCAGCGCGCTCCCTGGCTTCAAGCGCAAAGCCTTGGTCGCGTGGCGAGTTTCTTCCTTAGAAAGGCGCACTAGCGCACCCGGACCTAATGGTTCGTCGACATAGAATCGATGGAGGCGCGCAGAGGCGCGCTGACGGGCGCTAGAGAGCGCGTCTGCGTCGTCTCGCGCGGAGGCGCGCGAGGCGAGTCGACGCGAGCGCGTCGACTCGTGGTGCGCGATGCGCGGCGCGAGCGCGCGCGAGCGCGCGACGCACAGCGAGACGTGACGCAGAATGATGACGTCCGGGCGAGACTCGCGTGTGTCGCGCGAGGTGCAGTTTGAGGAGGTATTAAGTTACAA
>Ga0222714_10005594_pt1 | contig 11906 bp, 12 predicted proteins | sample C33_3DmetaG_FD_165048 | JGI IMG/M metagenome (GOLD analysis project Ga0222714, IMG submission 165048) | Estuarine water microbial communities from San Francisco Bay, California, United States - C33_3D | ecosystem: Environmental > Aquatic > Marine > Unclassified | place: USA: California... | reverse complement strand
TTCTGTATTAGGATTTTCAAACATTTTATAATATATATTATAACGATAATCTTCTTTTATTTTGAGTTCCATATATCTAGCTGAACTATATTTATAAATAGCTATAGGTGTCATATTGTTAAAATAATTTTCACTATATTGCTTGATAATATCGTGCATTCCTATACAAATTGTTTCTGCATCTATATCTAATTTTTTATATATACATTCTCTAGTAATGAATATATCAAGTAATCTATCAAAATCATCTAAACTATTTATTACATGATTTGAATTAATATCTTCAAAAAATGCATTAATTTTATCATTTATCATTTATTTAGAAAAATTAAAACTAAATCTATTTTATAATACTAAACTATTACTAACTATAACATATTTTATAATATGATTTATCATTTTTTATAAAAATTGATAATTTATATTATAAAATATTATAATGAAATCTTTAGTAATTGTAGAAAGTTATACAAAATCTAAAACAATTCAAAAATATTTAGGAGATGATTATATAGTATCATATTCATCTGGGCATATTTATAATTTACCTAAAGAAACATTAGGATTCAATACAAATGATTGGAAACCATCTTATAATTCAATAAATGCTAAAATTATAAAAAAATTACGCGAATATGTTAAACAATGTGATAAAATATATTTGGCTGCTGATCCAGATATTGAAGGTGAAGCAATAGCTTATCATATTAAATGTGCTTTAAAAGACCTTTTAAAAAAAAAAGAATGTTATAGAATAAAATTTAATGAGATTACAAAACCTATTATATTAGATGCTATAGAAAATCCTATTAATGTTAACATGAATATTGTAAAAGCACAAGAGACACGTAGAATTGTTGATAGACTTATTGGATACCGTATATCTCCTATTTTATGGTCTAAATTTAATAATAATTATTTAAGTGCTGGAAGAGTACAATTAGCAAGTCTTTTAATATGTATTAATCAAATGAATAAAATTATTAATAAAGAGCTTACTCCTTTATGGACAGTATCATGTAAAATGAAAATGAAATCTATTCGATTAATTCAAGCAAATATGTATAGAAATAATGAATTGTTTAAATCAGAAAATGAAAATGATGTTATTTCAATTATGAAATCTCTTAAAACTGATGATAAATATAATATAGAATATACTAAAAAAGAAAGCAAAACATATCCATCTGCGCCTTATACTACTACTACAATGCAACAAGATGCTTATAATAATCATAAAATAACTTCTAAAAAAACTATGCAATTAGCTCAAGATTTATATGAAAACGGTTTAATAACATATATGCGAACAGATTCTACCAATATTTCAGAAGATGCTAAAAATCTTATTTTAAATTATATTAAAAAAACATATGGTGAAGAAAATGCTAAATATAGAACTTTTAAAACAAAAGTAGTTAATGCTCAAGAAGCACACGAAGCTATAAGAGTAACTAATCCTAGTAATATTGATATTAACAATGCTTTTACTAATATAACTCCTTATCATACTAAACTATATAATCTAATATGGAAAAGATGTATTGCTTGTCTAATGGCTAACGCAGAATATACGGATATTAATATTACTTTAAAAAAAGATGAAGAATTTAGATGTACAAAATCATTTTTGACAAAACCAGGTTATTTACTTGTATTAAGTCCTGATAAAAAAATAGAAGATTTTAAAAATTTCATTGAAGATATTGAAAATAATAAAATAGCAATTGCTAAAGAATTCATATCAAAACCCGAAATAAATAATATACCTAGTATGTTTAATGAAGTGGCGCTTATTAAAAATTTAGAAAAAGAAGGTATTGGTAGACCATCAACATATGCTGCAACTATTGAAAAAATTTTATCAAAGAAATATGTAGAACTAGGTTCAAATCCTCATCAAATTTTAGAATTAAATGAATATATAAAAAAAGATATAAATACTGATAAAAATATTATTAAAATAAATATTGGAGGAAAAGAAAAGGATTTATTAATACCTACTGAAATAGGTATATTAATATGTGACTATTTAAAAGTAATATCACCTTATTTATGTGATTTAAAATTTACGGCTTTAATGGAGAACGAATTAGATGAAATTATGACAGGTGCGAATAATATAGATATTCTCAATAATTTAAATGATAAAATTAATAATACTATAGCAATTTCTGCTAATGATAATAAATCTTTTATAACATTATCAAATGAATTACCTAAATCACCTATTATAAATACTAAATATGGATATTGTTATTATCATAGTGATACAAAAAAATATACAAATATTGAATCATATTTAAGTTGGAAAAAAATAAAAGTAGATAAATTAGAAAAAAAAGATATTGATTTCTTAGCTTCTTTACCAAAAAAAATTGTAATAGATAATAAAATATTTTATATAAATATTGGTAAATATGGTCTTTATTTGAAAGATGAATCTAATAATAATATTAAACTTGATAAAAAGAAATGGGATGATTTAATTTAATTATCTATCTTTTCCTCGGGAAAACTAGATTGTAAATCATTATTAGATACTGGAGGCGATATAGGATTATATAATTCTATTTTTTTAGTAATAGTATTTATATTATTATCAAGTAAACCAATTACTGAATAAATATTATCTACAATTTCTTTATTATCTTTTATTACATTTGATATCATTTCTATTTTTTTGTTATTAGTTAATATAATATTAGTATATTCATTATATTTTTCTGTTAATATTTTTTTATATTCATTATATTGTGTTAAAGTTGTTTCTAATTCTATTGAATTAATTTTTGAATCTAATATATTTAAAACTTCTGTTTTTTTTCCTTCTTCTAATATCATTTCGTCCATTTTAGATATTGTATTTATAATTCTTTCGTTAATATCTATAGAGAAATAATCTTTAGAAAAATTATTCAAAAGCTCTATATTATCTTTATTAATTGTTAGTACATTTTCAATATCTATAGTTTCTATTTCTAAATCCATTTTATATTATAAAGATATTATAATAATTCTTATTTAGATTTAAGATATTTATTAATTTTGTGAAGTTCTACAGAAATATTAGAAAGAGATGTAGCAATATTGTTTCCGTCTTCATCAACAAAGAAATGACTTAGAATATTAACAAGAGATTCTTCTGAAATACCAGAATTTTCTCCGTTATAATCCTCATCTTCATCATCATCCTCATCGTCTTCGTCTTCATCATCGTTTTCTTCATCTTCATCATTATCGTCTTCTTCGTCATCGTCTAGAATTTCTTCTTTTACTTTTTCAATTTCTTCATCTTCTTCATCTTCTTCATCTTCTTCAATAATTTCTTTTACTTTAGGTTTTTTGCTCTTTTTTACTTTTTTAGAAGATTGTTCTGATGCCTGAAGACTATTAATAAAATTCATGAAATCATTTCCATTAATTTCAGTCATATTCTTAATATTTTTTATATAAAAATATATATTATATAATTCTTATATATTTTTTACTATTCTAATAATAGAATGAAATTGCTTATTAGTATATCAAGTTTTTTATTAGGTTATTTTATATTTTTAACATTTTATACTACTTATAAAAATATTGAAAAATTTTCATCTAAAGAAGATATAGCTATTATAAAAGATGATATAGAAATAATTCCAAAAGATGATAAAAATAACGATCCTTTAAATAATGAATTAGAGTTGCCAAACAAATCAGATATATTAATGTTCTTATCTTCTTATAATAATAATGTTATTAATGAAAAATTTAAATGGTATTCTGAATTCAATAAAGCTGATTCTGAAACACTTAATAAAGGCTCCTATTTTTCATTTAACAATATTATACAGTTTAAGCCATTCTTATTAAATGAAAAAATTTTAGGAGCTAATATTAATAATATAGAATTATCTGGACCAAATGCTGAATATTTTTCAAATAATATAGATGATAATAATGTTTTAAAACATTTTACTATAATGTTTCATATTAAAATAAATAAATTATCTGAAAAAAACACATTATATGAAATGATATGTAATACTACAACCAAATATGATACCGATAAAGAAGAAGAAATATATATACCTAACTCAGTATATATTAAACTTAATAGAATAAAAGATAATATTTATAATATTGTTATTAATATTGGTTCTAAAAATTATATTATAGAAGATATAAATGATAATATTTTTAATAGTGATATTACATTTATGTCACTTAAATTAGATAATAAAAAAATAGTATTTATATTAAATGAAAATATATATAATTTTGATTATGATTCATATGATTTAGTAACAAGTAATCAACCTGTTATAATAAATAAAAAAGGTAATATTGATGGTGTATTTTATAATTTTGGTTATTATAATGATTCGTTAACTATGAGTGATATTAATAAATATAAAAAATATATTAATTTTTATATTTACGGAGCTAATAAAATTATAAGTGAAAAAAATGAATTATCAAGTGAATTAAAGGTTTTAAAAAATAAATATAACGAATCTATGATTGATAATAAAAAATTATTAGAAAATTTACAAAAATATGTAGATAATAATAAATAAGTCATATAAAGTTTATGATTATTTATTATATAATATATTTGAATAATGACCACTAAAAGTGCTATTGTAATTTTAACTCAAAATACTCCAGAAAAACGTATCTATCTTAAAAACTGTTTATATTTCCTTTTTAAAAATTTTAATGAAAAATTTAAATATCCTGTAATTATTTTACATGAAGGCGATTATACACCTGAATTTCAAGAAGAAATTATTAAAGGTGTAAGAGGAGAATCAAGTTCTTTTATTAAATTTAAAGAATTAGATAAAGAAGATTTTAAAATACCAGAACATATTGATAAAGTTAAATTAGCTAAAAGTATTGAATTACAACCTGTCCCTTATTGGCGCAACGAGTCTTATAGAAATATGTGTAATTTTTGGCTAAAACATTTTACAAAATATGTTGCTGAATATGATTATGTAATGCGTCTTGACGATGATAGTATTATTGAAGAAAAAATTAATTCTGATCTTTTTCAAATTATGAAAGAAAAAGACTTAAATTATATCTCTAATATTATTCATATTGATTGTGGTATTTGTAATTATGAAATGAAAGAATTCTTTGATCATTATTACATGGATAAACAAGATCTTATCAAAGATATGTTTGTATATTCTAAAATTGATAATAATAGTAAAGAAATTTTTGATAATTTTAAGAAACTTTACAAAATTATGAATGATAAAGAATATGAAAAAAATGAGGTAGATATTAAATCACCTATTATGTATTATAATAATTTCTTTATTACCAAGACGGCATTTTGGAATACAGAAAATACTAAGAAAGTTATTGATGAAATTAATAAGACAGGGAATATCTATTATTATCGCTGGGGTGACGCCCCTCTACATACTATTATCGCAACTATTGCCGATAAAGAAAAAGTATCTAAATGTGCATTTAAATATTCTAAACGTCTTCAAAGAGAATCATTTAAAGATGCCTCTGGTAAAATTCATTCATATATGCCCGGAACATACGATAACACAACTTGTATTACATATAAAAAACCTCTTTAAATTTTTAGTTTTTTATAATTATATTATAATGTTTTTAAATTCTAAATTCACCTTTAAGCAATTCATTTTCTTCAATAAGTAAGCGATTTTTAGTTTTAAGCATATCGTTTTGTTTAATAAGATCAATAATTTGCGTTTTTAGTGTATTAATATACACATTTTCTTTATAATATTCTTCATCTATATATGATGTATAATCATCTGATTGAACATTAGAATTATTTTGCCCAATATTTGTTTTTTTATTTAATTGATATAGTTTTTTATATTCTTCGCGCTCTTCGTTAATAGTTTTTTTCATATTTTCTATAGTTTCTTTTAGAGAAACAATTTGTGATTCATAATCAGTGTTCATCTTTGTGATATAATATTATTTTTACATTTATATAGTCATTTTTTTATAAATAATTAGAAAAATAAAGAACTTTTTTTATTGAAATTTTTTCAATCTGTAAAAATTTTCATCTGAGTAAAATAAAACAGAATATATTTTCTGAAGCATAGAAGGTTCATTATCAATATTTACTGATTCTTTATTAACATCTTGTGTCATATCACTTATTATAGGGAATTGACAAGATAAACTTTTTTGAACTACTTTTGATATTTCACTATTTGTATTTTGCTTATCTAAAATTCTATTTACATTTGTATAATATCCAATCTTTTCAATATCATATTTATGTGTTACTTTAAGTTGTATTCTCCTATTATTTTTTTTAGTTTCAAGCGATCCTGAATGTACTAAATTAGCATCAAATAATAGCAAATCTCCTGGTTTACATAAGATGGTATTTGTAGCATCATATAAATTAATTCCAAAATAACTATAGCCCGTATTATTACTTCCGGGTATTATATCAAGACATTTATCCATATCATCTATATACATTATCATTGTATAAGAACGCCGTGGATAATTATTAAATTGAAAAAGATGACTATTATTATCACGATGACAAGTATGAACTACAGATTTTTCTATAAACCATATATAATCCATTAATTCATAATCTTCTCCGAGTTTATTTTTAATACTTTCTAATAAATTTTTATTATTATGAACTATTTTTTTAATTTCATTATAATTTTTGTTATCCCATAATTTTCTTATTGTAATTATTTCATCTTTTGTTAATACATTTTTAAACATAAAATAACCATCTTTTATAATATCTGATTTTTGATCTCTTGATATATATTGTCCTTTGTCGTTTATAATTAAAACCAATCTTAATAAATACGATATTAATATCATTATAATTATTACAAATAATAATATATATAAATAATTATAAGTATTTATAAACATTTATAATATATATTACTAATATAATTAAAAGAAATAAATATTACATTATTTTATTTATTATATCTCTATACTTTTTATCACAATCAATACATATTTTTTGATCTAAAAATTTAATAATATATAAATTTTTACAAAATTTACATTTTACAATATTTTTACTTGTATCAATATGATCTTTGATTTTAAGTGTCATAATTATATATAATATAAAAATAATCAATTTTTATGTTTTATCATTTTCTTCTGATTCTTCTGATTCTTCTGATTCTTCTGAAGAAATATCTACTTCAAAATAACCATTAACAACTTTATTTTTTTTAACAGGTTTATTTGTAGTTGATTTATCATCATTTACATCTAATTCATCAAATTCATATTTAATATCATCTTCAATATCTTCAATTTCAATATCTGTTTTTTTATTATTATAATATGTAATTAATATATTAGATAATTCTTTATTTTTAACCAAATACTTAGATTGATCTAAATTAAATTTATGTACAATATCTACTTTATTTGCTTGATAATCTCTTTTAGATATAACTACTATATCTCCGTTCTCAATCATTACTCTTTTATTAAATTTTCTCAATGTCCCTCTAATAATACCAATTGATGTTACACCACTATTAGAAATAACACTTGCTCTACAATTACCTAGTAATTTAATTACATATGCATACTCTTCAAATTCATTATCTAATGTATAATTTATATCTTTATCTCTATTAAAATCTACTTTTGATTTTTTATTACGAATACTGGCTTGATACATTTTATGTTTATAATTAATATATAAATATATTCTTATATATATGAATCATATAGTAAATGAGTATATATAAGAATATACTGGTATAATCTTATTACCATGACTACTATTAATAATTCTGATGAAAAAACTTATTTAAATGATATTTGGAGTTTTTATTTTCATGACCCATATGATATTAACTGGGATAATAATAGTTATAAAAACTTAGGAACAATATCTAGTGTTGAAGAATTTATATATTATTTTAAAAGTTTTAAAGAGCTTTTTAAAAATGGTATGTTTTTTATTATGAGAGAAAGTATAATGCCTCGTTGGGAAGATGATAATAATAAAAATGGTGGTTGTTTTTCATATAAGATTCCTTCTAATGATCTTGACGATAAATGGTTTAGTATATGTGCTTCAATTCTAGGAGAATTTTTAGGACAAAATGATATGATTTCTAATAATATCAATGGTATATCTATAAGTCCTAAAAAATTTAGTTATATTATCAGAGTATGGATTAAAGATAATAAATATGCTAAAAAAGATCTTTATAACTTTAAAATACCTAAATATACTAATATTATGTATAAAAATCATATAGAATAATAATGAAATAGATTTAAATTAAAAGTATATAAATAATATATATAAATAAATATGAGTGTTATTTGTACTCATAATGCTGGATTTTTTTCGTGTTGTACAATAAAATTAAAAGATATTATAGATTATAATAATACAACTTCAAATATTCCAACATATGTTGATAGTTCTCAGCAATTTAAATGGTATAAAGATATAAATAATACAAACAAAGATATAACATATGAGTATTTTGAACATTATGATAATATTGATGATATATTATATACATGTAATATAACATATGATAAAGAAGAGCAATTTATGGATTATTCAGATATTAATTATAAAAATACAATACCTTTTATTAAAAAATACTTTTCCCCTTCAAAAAATATTTTGAATATTATTGAAAAAATAGAAAAAAAATATGAATTAAACTATGATAATATATGTGTTTTATTTTATAGAGGTAATGATAAAATTACAGAAACAAAATTATGTAATTATGAAGAATATTTAGAATATGCTAATTTAATTATAAAAAAAAATCCTGATATTTTATTTTTAATTCAAAGTGATGAAACAGAATTTATAAATTTTATGAGAGAAAAATTTCCCAAAAATTCATTTTATTTTAAAGATGAAATTAGACATATGCCTAAATGCTGTAGCACTGTTGATATTGTAATGAAAGACAAAAATTATGAATTTTCTAAATTTTATCTTGCTATAACAATTATAATGTCAAAATGTAAATATGTTATATGTGGTTCGGGTAATTGTTCAATATGGATTATGTTTTATAGAGGAAATAATAATAATGTATATCAAAACTTAAATAATAAATGGTTAATATCAAATTCGTAATTATATAAATATATAATAATTACTAATATAAATATAATAATATATATAATATTATGAATACTATAGTTGTGGATAAAAATTTAAAAGATATTTACAATATAGTAATATCAGATAAGTATATAAAAAGTATTTATAAAAATGCTAAAATTAAATATTTTGATAAAAATATTATTAAATTTATAAATAAATATAAAAAAGACTTAGTATCATATTATGACGATGATTTAATAAATATTATTAAAAATTTATTTTTAATAGATTTTATTGTTTTATCAATAGAACAAAATATAAAATATAATAATAACGGTTTTATATTACAACAAATATTATGTCTAAAAAATAAATATGATAATGATATAATATTATCAACAATGTTAAATGATTATAAAATATCTATAGAATTTGATTATTCTAATTATAAATATGATTCTAATAAAACTATTATTAGATTATTGGATGTTAGAATAATTGAAAATAATAATTTTATCACAAATAAACCACATAATATTGATTACGATAATGTATTAAAACCTATTATAATAGATGATTATTTACAATATTATAATAAATGTAAAAAAGATTTTTTTATTTCTGATATTAAATATTCTGATAATATTATAATAAATTTCATAAATATAATTGCTGATAAAAGTATTTCATCTGAATATATGAGAAATATTGTTGAATATTATAATAATAATAATATTTCAATATATTCTATTCTTTAATTTTTAATTTAACACCATTTGATGTATCAATATATCCTTTAATAGAAATAACACCTCTGTGTTCTTTATCGTGACATTCTTTACATAGAGGTGCAAGATTATGTTTATTATTTTTGTGAAAATCTTCAAAATATCCTTCTGTATTTGCGTTGACCTGATAATTAATATGATGAGTATCTACAGCATTATTAGAACATCCTTCAATACTACATTTATCTATAATAATATCGGCATTATAACGAGATCTTTGTAGATTAATTATCATATTATTAAGACCTTGAACATCCTTGCGAGTATTTTCAGCTGTCTTCATAAAATCATATGGCATGTTAAGTGATTTACATACTTCTAGACCATATACTTGGGATCCTTGTCCGTCTTGAATTTTTCTTTCATAAATTATATTATTATATTCATCAATGCTAATATGCATATGTTTTACATTGATTTTTGATGATTTTATATGTTCTTTAATAAGTTTCATATCTGTAAGTTCATGTAAATGTGTTGCAAAAATAAATGTACTATTATTTTTAATTAATACATCAATCGCACTTGCTACAATAGCAATTGCTGAGATGGATTCCGTTCCGCAACATATTTCATCACCTAGAACAATACTATATTTATTACATCTTTGTAAAATATTACGAAGTTCTGTCATCTCCACTGTGAAACTAGACATACCTTTGTAGATATTATCCATTCCTGAAATTCTTGTAAAAATATTATGATAAGGCATATATTCAAAATTTTTAGATGCTACAAACATACCTGCTTGTGCCATTATAATATTAAGACCTATTGTTTTCATAAAACATGATTTTCCAGAAGCATTAATTCCATATAATAGATATCCGTCTTTGTTTAATGATACATCATTTCCAACATATTTAATTTTAGTATTAATACGTTCAATAATAGGGTGTCTGATATTTGATGCTTTAATATACGATGTATCATCTTCTTTAGATAATTGTTTAATAATAGGACGATAATAGCAATATTCATAAGCATTTTTAGCATTACATGATGCAATATCAATTTTTGTTAAATATTTAATAAGATTTTCTATTGTTTTTCCATATATATTTATATAATTACTGACAAATTCTTGATAATATTTTAGAATAATAGAAGAAATTCTATTATTACATTTAATAATATTGTCTGACTCTTTATTAATTTCTTTACTTGTTAATTTATATATTGTTGAAGTAGCTAGTGTTTTTTTATCAAATTGTGACATATATGTTTTATTTATTTTCATAGCGTTTTCAAATCGTTTTTTTGTAATTGTAATATAATATCCTTCGCGATCATTATTTTCAATTTTGCTAATAGTTGTATCATTATTACCAAATGATGTGATAGTATTATTAATATTTTGTAATTTTTCATATGAGGCATTATAATCTCTTGTAATATTATCAACATCATCGTAAATTCCTTCAACAAAGAAGTTTCCAATATTATTTTTATCTGTTAAATTATATTTAACAGCTTCTTCTAAATCTAGAATTTCAATAAATCCATTAATAGCATTATTAATATCATCTATAGATATTAAATTATTATTGATATTTTTAGATGATATAATATTTAAAATATCAATAGAACTATCTAATGATATTTTAAAATTGCACCAGTCACATGGTGATATTTTATTTGTAATCATCTTTCTTTTAATTCTCTCTAAATCAATAATGTTATTAAGTTTTTTATTTACTTCTTTAAATAGTTGCTCTTTTAAAAGCGTTTCTGTATCATCATATCTTTTATTAATTTCGTTTTTATCAATAATAGGCATTAAAAGCCTTTCTTTGAAAGCTCTTGAACCAAAAGATGTTGCACAACGATTTAAAATATCAATTAAAGGTTTGTCACCATTATAAAGTCCTAGAATATTAAGCTGTACAGCACTATTGTATTCAATAATTAAATATTTAATATTATCTAATATTTCTGGTTCATAAAGATCTTTTATAATATCAGCATTATGTTCATACGCAAATTGTAGAAGACAACATAGAGCAATTCTTGCCATAGAATAT
>Ga0222714_10005593_pt1 | contig 11910 bp, 24 predicted proteins | sample C33_3DmetaG_FD_165048 | JGI IMG/M metagenome (GOLD analysis project Ga0222714, IMG submission 165048) | Estuarine water microbial communities from San Francisco Bay, California, United States - C33_3D | ecosystem: Environmental > Aquatic > Marine > Unclassified | place: USA: California... | reverse complement strand
CATTTCCATTCAGAACTGGTGGTTTATTAATTTGCTCCTTATTATTAGATGTTCCGCTGTAGACAGCATAACTTGTAGTTTTACCACAAACATAACGATCAAAGTTAAATGATGCTGTTGCCTTTAGAATATCAGAGTTAGTATAAGAAACAGGAGTGGCATTCAGTCCAATAGGGAATAGACCATAAAACGTATATTCAAGTTGTTTATTGTAGTCTCTATCAAATTTAATAATTTTAGTGGTATCAGTTTTATATTCTGTTGGATACCTCATCCTAAAGAAATATCCATCTCTTGAAGGAGAAACACCAGATCCAAATGAAATAAACTCCATCCAGTGCTCTAAGAACTTAAGAGAACGATATGAATTATCAACGTAAAACTCTAAGTCAATTTGGGTAAACAAACGAGTATGGGCAAACTTTTCAACAACACCAGTATAGTTTCCAACAATGTCTGCTGTACCAAAAGAACTGCCAGGTAAAACAGCAGAACTACAAAGTAAACCCACATCTTCAGCAATAAAGTTTGCGTTGATGCCCCTATAAGATAGGTGACCTCTTAATGCATATGACAGACCGCCAAAAATAACTTGATAATGAGATGTCTGCGCTAAGTTAGTTATTAGTGGTTTAAAGTCTGATATCTTACGCGGTTGTACCACTCTAAATACCTTATACGAGTCTTATATTATTAGTTATTTAGATGTCATATAAGGGAAAATATCAACCATCTTTTCCGTCCAAGTATAAAGGAGACCCAACAAATATCATATACAGGTCATTATGGGAACGCAAATTCATGGTGTACTGTGACACAAATCAAAATATACTTGAATGGTCAAATGAAGAAATGTTTGTTTGGTATCGTTCTCCTGTAGATGGAAAACCTCATCGTTATTTTCCAGACTTTCTTATCAAAGTGAGAGAGTCTAATGGAACCATCAAAAAATATATGATTGAGGTCAAGCCACAAAAACAAACTGCACCTCCACCAAAACCAAAAAGGCAGACAAAAAAATATCTTTATGAAGCCTATGAATATGCCAAAAATCAGGCAAAGTGGGCGGCAGCAAAAGAATGGTGTGCAGACCGTGGATATGAGTTTAAAGTATTAACAGAATCAGAACTCGGTATCAAGTAATGCCTAGAAAAACTCTAGCAGAAAGAAAACAAAAAAAGGTCACAGATACTGATAGTATTAATAATCGAGTTCGCCCTGTGCTTGATGGTTTGATTGGAACTGAAGACCCAGATGATTTAATGCTTGAGTTGCTAGAGGTTTTAGAAGAATCACCAAAAGTTCCTAGAACTGGAAGGTATTATATTTTTGTTTATAGACCAAAGACTCCAGAAATTCAATACGATCAAAATCCATTTGTTGCAGTCACCGAAGTATTCAGGTGGGGTTTTAAAGGTATCAACTTTCACTGGGGTGAAATGCGACAATATACTTGGGATGAAATACCTGGTGGCATCTATGAAGTTTATCCAAGCGAAGTAAAAGATCTACAAGAGATACCTTTTGGCAAAATCAGACTAAATAGTTAGAAAAGGATAAATGATAGATCCTAATTTGTCTCAACAGAGTACTAATTCAACCAACACTGGTAATTCTAGTGAGTCGAAAAAAAGCACTGCAAAGTCATATAGATATCCTTTAAAAAGAATTCAAAGCAATAGTGATTATCTAGAAATAAAAATTGTTGAATATGTGCCTCCTGGTTTTACTCCTGGGGGCAAAGAGGCATTAGCACAAATTGGTACAGCAACAGGAGCAGTAACAGAAGCACTAAACAATAATAAAATAAAACCTTCACATTACATATACTTACCAATACCACAAAACTTATCAGATCAAAATTCAATTACTTGGGGAGAAGACAGTTTAAATCCCCTTGAAGCATTTGGATTATCCGCTGGCGTTACTGCAATTACAAAACCTGAAGAAATAGCAGGTCAAGTATCTAATTTTTTCACTAAAGCTGGAGAAGCAGCTGGTCCCGCAATCAGAGATAACCAAGCGGTAATAGCAGCTGCAGCGGGAAATAGACTTTTAAATATTTTTGGAGGAAACGTTCCTTATCAAAGTGTTATCTCAAGAGCATCTGGAAAAGTATTACAACCTAACCTTGAACTCCTTTTCCAAGGTGTAAACTTAAGAGCATTTCCATTTAGTTTTGATTTCACACCTAGAGATCAAAGAGAGGCACGTGAAGTCAAAGAAATTATCAGAACCTTTAAAGAATCAATGGCAGCAAGAACAGATGCAAAAGGTTCACTCACTCAAGCGGTCTTTATTAATACACCAAAAGTCTTCCTCATCTCTTATAGAAGTGGAAATAAAAAACATCCTTTCTTAAATAGTTTCAAACCATGTGCATTGACTGATATTTCCATTTCATATACAGGTTCAAACACATATGCAACATACCAGGATGGAACTCCAGTTCACATCCAAATGAATTTGACATTCAAAGAACTCAACCCAGTTTACGCTGAAGATTATCAAAGCGGAGACGGTAAGATAGGAGTAGGTTACTAGTATGTCGTACTTTAGAGAACTTCCAGACATTCAATATCAATCACCCATCACAGACAGAAACTCTTCTTTAGAGTATGTGACTACAAAGAACTTGTTTAGAAGAGTCAAGTTGCGTGATGACCTACAAAATGTTTTTACTATTTTTAATAAGTATCAAATACCTGATGGTGCCAGACCAGATACCGTTGCAGAAGAACTCTATGGTAGAGCAGACTATGATTGGGTAGTTCTTATGTCGGCAAACATTGTGAGTGTAAGAGATGAGTGGCCACTTTCTGATCGTGATATTTACAAGTTTGCCGAAGATAAGTATGGTATTAGAAACTTATCAAATATCAAATTTCATGAAACTACCGAAGTAAAAGACTCAAAAAGTAGAGTTATTCTTCCAGCAGGAAAAGTTGTTGATAGCAACTTCAAATTAACTTATTATGATAATGGTAAAGTTTATACAAATGATTCAAGCATTCTTGGTAATAATGTCGTTGCTATCAACTCTCCTGTTATTGGAGTCACAAACTATGAATATGAAGTTAGAAAAAATAATAAAAAGAGATCGATATACTTATTAAAACCAGTTTATTTACAGCAATATGTAAATGACTTTAAGACTATCATGTATTATGAAAAGTCTTCTCAATATGTAAATAATAGACTGGTGAGAACAGAAAATACCAGAAATACTTCACCCCCATCTTAAGGTTAAGTTTTTATCAAACATCATTACATATCGGTGCTTACGAGAACGGTTCTTCCATTCTCCTTCAGCACCTTTTACTTTACCGCGTGAATGTTTGGTGCCGTCTGAATAGTAGAAGTCTTTTTTAGGGTCTGTAAGACCACAATATTTAAAGTTGCAAGCACGATAAATTGTACCGTCATGAAACTCAGAATCAGCATAAGAAATGATTGCTGAGACTTCTGTATCTTTGCGAAACCGTCTAATCGCTTTTGCAACGAACCAAGAAGTAATGTTGTACTCTTGTGACTGCGTATCTGGGTGGATGCAAAGTCTTGAGAGTTCGAAGAGTCCTCGTTGTTCATTTCTTTCAAGTCCAAATGCTCCTTGTGCAATTTCTGGAACAGGGAGTCCTGTAAAAATACAGACTCCCTGAAGTCCTCCTATATTTAACGGACAGAAATTATTTTTCTTGAAAAGACCATAATTCCATCCAGATTTAAACGTTTTAGAAAAGTCCTTAAGATAATGAAACCGCAGAAGTAACTCTGCGGCTTCGGACTTACTTACACGGTCAATGTAGTAGTCAGACTTCACTCTTCAGCAAGACGGGCGAAGTACGACAGGGCATCATCATCCTCATCTTCCTCAACCGCAGCACGGCGGGTGGGTTTCAGACTGGACAGTTCATCACGAAGATCTTCAGTCAGTTCACGAGTAGAACCACGGGTGTTGTCCTCATCCAGGTCTTCAGGGTCCTGATAACGGGGAGTGCCTTTGGTTCCGATCACATAGTCCAGACGCTTCTTCAGTTCATCATAGGTCTTGAACTGGTCAGCAGCGGTCAGTTCAGCAAGAGAAAACTGCTTCTTCCACACTGCTTCCATTGCGTCATCATCGTCCAGCAGGGGAGCAGGTGCAGCAAACTCAGAAGAGTCGTAGTTACGATAACCAGCAACGTTCTTTGCCTTCAGTTTGAAGTTGGCACCTGCCCAGAAGTCAAAAGGATCAATCGCTTCCTCATCTTCAAACTCAGGTTGCATTGCAGCAGTCAGTTTGTCAAAGATCTTCTTACCATACTTGAACAGGAACACCTTACCTTCGTTGGCAGGGTTGGCAGGATCCTTCACCACATAGATGTTGGACACATAGGTCAGTTTACGCTTCTGCTTACGTGCCAGTTCTTTGCCAGCATCGGTGCCATTGTTCCACAGTTCGGAGTTCAGTTCCGACACAGGATCCTTCTGACCCAGGGTGGTGAGGGAATTCTCAATGTACCAACCACCAGGACCTTGGAAGGCATGGGAGTACAGTTTCACGAACGGCAGGTCTTCACCGTTGGGGGCAGGCAGGAAACGGATAACGGCATAACCATTGCCGCTCTTATCTACATCCAGTTTCCACACACGGTCGTCAGACGAACCGCTGTTATTATTCATTTTTTCTACTTCTTTGACCAGTTTGGCGGTCAGGTTGCCAAGCTTGGACTGTTTCTTAAGGTCGGAAAACGACATTTGGATACCTCGGATAGTTTGGATTCGGGGGATTTACTTAGATAGTATAGCGAAGATTGAGTCACCTGTCAATGAATTGTTTGAGTGATTCAATGGTCTTGTTCATACTACTGAATAAAACTTGCATATCAGTCTCTGGTGGGAATCCCATCAGTGCCACTGATTTGCGTAGGTTCTCTTTCATCTCAACCGCTTGTGGGTCGTCTGAAAGGGACAACCTAGTATACATCACTCTCTGCTTTTCTAGCAAGAGCTCAAGTTTTTCAATGTGTTCCAGTTTGGTCTCACGGGGCATCATACCGAAAGTCAGAATGCTTCCGTAGATTTCCTCTTGTAACTTATTGATTTCTCTCAGTTCGTCTTGAATAATATCGGAGTCAAAAAAGCTACTCATCTATGATTTCCCGTAAAATCTTTTTGAATTGGAATACATCAATATTTAGAAAAGGGTTATATTTTTTGATTTTCAAACTTACGGTTTCCCACACTGGGTCCAGAAGTTTCTTATCAAACGTTTTCCCGAACAGGAATATTTTATCGTATATCACTAGGGTTTCTAAGCAAATTTTCCCGCTCAGGAACTTCTTAAGGACGGGTGGATGACCTTTGGAACAGTTCAAGGCATCGTCTAATTTTGTCTCCGAGAACAATTCGCTGCTTTGTTCTTTGAACAAGTAAGTCAAACTCTGCTGTCTTCGCATCCAGTCTGCGTAAGTCCTTTCTCCAGAATTTATAATTTCGCCAATCCATAAATTACCCGGTGTGTCTGATGCTGCAAAGTTTGATACTAGAAAATCCAAGACTTCTTTATCATTATATTTACGACTTGTCTTTTCAAACCAGTATTTGTCTTTACGTTTATTGAAGGATGTCAGACTGGCACGAGTCTTCGCACCGTACTTAAAGAAGTCGTATTTTGGGTTTGTGAAATGATTTTTAAGTGACAGATAATGTTGATAAGTTTCAAAGGGAGTCACAATCATAAGGGCAGTTTTGCTTTCGAAGTGCGTTTCATAAAGTTAAGACGAGTTGCGTCCCACTTTAATCTCTCTTTCAAGGGTTTTGAAATGAGTTTTGTAACTGATTCTACCTCAAGACTATTAACTTCGCAATAATGGCAAATAGCATCAATATAGTTGAAGTTTTCTTCAGCAACAATTTTCTCAATCTCAAGAGCAAACTTGGAAGGAGTTAGAAACTTATTTTCGATTGCCTGTTCTAGTTCTTTATTTGGTTCCATAGAGTTCCAGTTTATCTCCAACAAACTTTCTAATGTATTTGCCGAGTAGTTTGATGTATTTTGATTTGTCTCGTTCTTCATAGACGACGCATTCTCCATTTTCACAAGCCATGATGATTACAAGTTTTTTGACTGAAATACCAGTCAGTTCGTATAGCATACAACCATATGCCATACATTGAACAAAATAGTGTTCGATCCACTCTCGTGGTTTAGGTTTTTTAGAAGTCTTAAAGTCGATTATTGCTAACTCGCCGTCATATTCGGCAATGCAGTCAACTGTCCCAGCAATTCCCAGTTGTTTACTATAAAGGGACCCTTCAAGGGCGTAAATATTATTTATACGATTAAATTCCGCCTTCGCAATCTTAAACAGAAAATCCGCCATAGGCGCAACAGGAGGGAGATCCTTATTATCCAGATAGTTTTCCACAAGAGAATGCATATCCGTGCCCCGAGAAGTAGCCGCTTTAGTAATCTTTTGCGCCTCCTCCTCACCAACCTTTTTGCGCCAGTTATCGAAGATTTCACGATTAAAATGACTAGTAACAGAAGTAATCGAAACTAAACGAAGAAGTTCTTCGTCATCTGGAACCTTGTAATAACGAACACCATCTATAGTTTCACGCTCCAACTTAGGGAGTTCAATATCAATATGATTAAACATTAAAAACCAGATTCCATTTTTGCAATGATGTATTCCTTAACAAGTCCAGAACGAACGATGTCTTCTACACCAAATTCAATTATATCAAAAGAAGGCATTTTACGCAAGACCGACATAAAATCGACGATGCCATTACGCTCGTTTGTTTTCTGTAAATCAGACTGGGATGCATCACCACAGAAACAAATTTTGGTATTTTCCCCTACACGAGTAATGATAGAATCAAGTTCGTGGAAGTTTAGGTTCTGAAACTCATCTACAATCACAATAGCATTATCAAGAGTCGTTCCACGAAGGAATGAAGTGCTCCAGAACTTAATGGTTTCTTGTGACTTGAGATTTCCATAGAGCATCTCAAAGTCAGCATCAGAGGGCATCTGGAACATATACTTCACCATATTCTTATAAGGAATCTGGTAAATATCTGCCTTGTCATCATGAGTTCCAGGCAGGAATCCAATCTCACGAGTGGCAACTAGTGAACGAACAAGATAAATTCTTTCATAAGGAGTAGATTCATCAAGAACATCTGCAAGAGCATTATAAAGTGTGATGAATGTTTTACCAGTTCCTGCACATCCATAGGCAACAAGATGTTTACCGTCAGCATAGGAATCAAAAAGTCGTTTTTGATTATCAGTAAGAGGATCAATCTCAACTAAGTATTCTGCACTTAAAGGTTTTCTCCTCTTCATTTGCTTTGCAGTCAGACCAACTCCGATTGGTTGATCAACATTTCCTCTTTTTCTTCTTGCCATTAGAGTTTCTTTACACGAGAGCCAGGTGCTTTTGATGCTTTATGGAGCACATCATTCCATCCAGGATTACGATTAACCAGTTTATCCCTCCACTCACCAACTTCTCCAGGAGAAGGGCAAGTTGAAGGATCAGACCAATCTCGAATCCAATCTGGATTATCATTTTTCCACTGGTCCCAGTCGTGGATGCTCATTTCCACTTCTTTCTGTTCACCAGTTTTTGTATTCACTACAGGATATGTTGCCATTGTTATAAATTCAAGATATTTTATTTATTAGTAAATCCAACCTTCAAACTTTGTCCACTCAAGTGCTTCTGCTACTGAAGGAAATTGTTCAATGAATACATTCTTACAAGCAAGTGCAATATCCATATGTTCTTTTTGAGTGCCATTGGCAGAGCGAAGATTGATGTAATGTATCCATGACCTGCAAGAGCCGCTCATATAGATGCGTGTGGGCGTCGCCAAGGGCAATACAAACCTTGCACACTCCTTTGCTACTCCATGCGCTAGGAGTTCCTTGTAGAGTTGCATAGAGTGTGCAAAATGATCTTGAATCTTACTTTGAAGAGTCAGTTTCTCATACTCACCAATATCATCAATTGAGTTTTGACGATTCTTGGTATCTTGACGACGAAGTTCAGGAACAGGAATATAATCACTCAACAGAGAAGAGTCTGCATAACGCTGTGAAAATTCTTGATATGTGAAACTCCTGTGGCGCAAAATTTGAGCTGCGATACCACGATTTGTTTCAATTTCAAGAGTCATAAAAGACTGCTCAAAAACAGACCAATGATTATGCTTAATGCAATAAGCAAGCAACTTGGCATAGTTTTCGTTGTCTTGATTCGCAGGGTTGCTAACTCTAGCAACATACGCCATTGTTTTTTCTGCATCGGGTGTTACACTGATGAGTTTTACTGTCATTTCTTTCCAAATCCTTTGAATGTGTGTGCTTCTAGTTTTGCAACTTCTGCTTCTGCTTCACGAAGACGCTTTTTCATATCATGCATTTCTTCTTCGCTATACAAATGATTTTGTGCTACAAGTCTCTTCATTAATTTTAAGAGTTCTTTTGCTTTTTTAGTCTGCGTATCCATCATCATCATCAAAAATCTCGTCGTAATCTGAAACAACCTTAGGTTGTGGTTTGTATGCAGAAACATCAGAATAAACTTCTGCTTTTAAAGAATCTACCAAAAGTTCCAGATTACGGACAATTAGTTTTAGTTTGTCTCTGTCCATAAGATAGTATTCTCTTTGAATATCATAACATAAAAAAAGGAGGGGATCAACCCCTCCTTAGCATTATTGACTTAATATATTTCTACAGATCTTTCTACAACTTTGTTGATTGTCATCACACTCAATTAAACAATTAAAATAGTCATTAACTAAATCATTTTGCTCGTTACATCGGTCCACAGTATCCTCAAATTGTTTCCATCCAGCCAGTTGATTGTAAGAAATTAAATTGTGCATAATTACCTCCACGCACAAAGAATGGCATAACAAAGGAGTTTTCGTTCATTTGTAACACCTCAAACATCCTAGCATTATATATGTATTTTGTGTGGATTTTCTAATATTAAGCAACAAAAATTTATGCCTACGAGTTTATACTTATTAAAAAAGGAGGGTTGCCCATCCTTGATGATTTACTTATAAAGCCACTGAATGTATGATGACAGCAGTATAGTCATCAACGCAATCGCAGCAGTTGAAGATACAATAACTTGTGCCATCACTTTACTCCAACTAGTTGTGCTAGTTGTGCTTGATGACGACGCTCTTCTTTTTGCTTTTGTTCTTTAATAAGTTGAAGGAAGTTAAGTTTTTTCATTGTGCCACCTCCGCATTTCTGCAGGGGCGATATGCTACACCACGATATTTGTTTTGTGGATGAGCAGGAGCGTGTGTTTGGGTATACCAAGACACATACTCTTTCTTTGCATCTTCGGTGTCATATTGACACCCTCTGTAAACGACTTTAGACATTAGGTTTTCTCCTTAATTTTGAGGCTAAAGAGCGTTCCTTCAGTCGGCTTTTGCGTCTATGGGACAAGTTTTTGGAGAGACCTGTTTAATCTCCCAAATTAGATCATTCTTTGCTTGTTTAGGAATATCAGTCTTTTGGACTCTTCCTACCATCAATTGTGCTTGTAGGCAAGTGAGAATGATTGCTTCCATAGATGAACGTTCCGTTCCGAGTCGGCTTACTTCCGTCCTATTTAATTTTTAGCACCTTGTAATCACATCCTTTCGGAGTTCTAATAGCAATTGGTCTTCTTTTCTCTGGTGAACAACATCGTCGTTTTTAACGATGTCCATTAGTTCCCACGCTGCGTTACAACTTATTGTGACTGGAAATTCAGTCTTATTAGGTTGTGGTGAAGCAACAGAAAGAAGTGGAACCCATGCTAAAAGCAAAAGTGCTTTAGTCATAGGATGAACGTTAGGAGGGTATTATACTCCTATTCATTGTATATAGGTGAAAAATATCTTGAAATAGTAACAATAGATACAAAAATGTATCCATATTATACTAAAAAACGTGAAGATTTGTGAAAACCCTCACGCGAGAAAATTTTGCCGGAAAAATTTTGCCTTATATGGGGAATTACTTTCGCTTTTTGGTTTTGGGTGCCTGATAACCCCAGAGTTTAGGATTGATACGACCATATCCAAAGTCAATGTTCTTTAGGTTTTCACGAAACTTATCCCAGTACATATCAAACAATTTGATACGACCACCTCGTGTCAGATCAAAACAAATCTTATCATCTACAATATACTTGATAATGTAAGCATCATTTGGTGCTTCTTTGGTACAGACATCAGCATACGAACCATTTTCAATTAGAATTTCACATCCATAGCGAGACTTGCAAGTTTCTTTTTCTGCTGGTGTCCAATAGTCCATATGCTTTTCCGTATTGTGGGTTTTTTCAACTACATCACGAACTTGACTCACGAACGACCTCCCCATTGAATATCAGGATATGCTTCAGAAACTACTTCTTTCGTAATCTTATACTTATCAGAAAGATTCTTATCCTTTACAAGACAAATAATTTCTGCTTCAAGAGGATGAAGTCCTTCAAGAATATTAATGAACATTGTTTCACGACGAATATTATTCAGACCATCATTACCACCTTTAATAAAGTGATAGAAATTTACATATTCTCTACGAATTGTGGTATGCCCTTGCTTGTCACTAGATCCCAAAGAGAAAGATCCCGTTTCATGCATTCTACGAATATCTTCGGTAATCTTTGTACTTAAAGATCCGCTGTAAGAAGTTTGTTCTGAATATCCAGAGTAAGGAACTGCACCAGTTGGGAGAACAGAGATAATAGATTCATCAAAGTTCCAAATTAAAATGGCTTTAAGTGAAGGATGCTCATATTTTTTAAGAACTTCTATCTTTTTGGTATTACTCTTCTGCCTAGATACCAAATCCAATACTTCAAAAGTAAATGGATTATTAGGAAGTTCTACAATAGGTGTTTCTTTTACTACCTTTGGTTTAGTCGTCGCCGTCTTCTTCTGTGTCGTCGTAGTCATGATAGTTCTCAAAATTAAATGCAATCACCTCATCTGGAATCAGGTTACCCTGGTTATCGAACATTTCGGGGTGAGGTCTAGGAATTTCCCGATAGTTCATCATATATTCTCGTGCTACCCAACCTGCCATTATCCCCACTATAAGAAACAAAAAGGTTAGAAAGGAACCGAAAACTAAACTAACTGCTAACATTTCTTTTACCTCGGGAAACTACTTTTTTCTTCCTTGACTTAAAGGAAAATTCAAAATAGATAGTGACTTCCCGATTTAGAAAGCAAACTATCTTCTCAAAGATAATGTGGAATGGTTGAGTTTGCTTTCTTTTCCCTCCATTAAGTATGAGTTCAATACCACGATTGAAGTGGTCTTCAGTTTTATTTAGGTCACGACTTGATGACTTGTTGTTCTTTGAGGAATTTGATTGTGTCAACGGATCCTCCTATTTTTTTATCATCACAAATGACTTGTGGAAAAGTAGAACCCTCACCAAACTCGGCATAGAATTCCTCTCTAGTAAAGTCTTGTCCTAAAGTATACACTACAAACTTCTGTTCTGTCAACTCTAATACTTGTTTGACTTTACTGCAATACGGACAATCTTCTTTTGAATAGACTGTAAAGTTCATAATTCTTTAATAACTTATACTAATTTATAAGAGAAAAAAGGGGAGTATAAAACTCCCCCTGTTAACCACCAACTCACCTCTCCCACCACAGAGAGGGTCTTCATTCCCAAAGATACGAGGATGTTGAAGACCTTGATATTATAAGGGAAAATAGTAAAAATGTCAAATCAACCTTGAGATTCGGTCCAGGTTACTCGTCCAGCAATTGATCTCTGTTGCCCAGAAACATTTGTGGCGAACACAGTTAATGTGTCGGGTCCATCAGGATATATACCAGGACCACCAAGAACACTATTACCAAGTTCA
>Ga0222714_10005591_pt1 | contig 11916 bp, 7 predicted proteins | sample C33_3DmetaG_FD_165048 | JGI IMG/M metagenome (GOLD analysis project Ga0222714, IMG submission 165048) | Estuarine water microbial communities from San Francisco Bay, California, United States - C33_3D | ecosystem: Environmental > Aquatic > Marine > Unclassified | place: USA: California... | reverse complement strand
GCCGTGTATAAAGGGACGGATGCTTCGGGGGCAAAGCGTTTGTCGCTCACGACGCCTTTGCATCCGTCGCTCAAGCGCGCGTACAACGACGTTTTGAAGAAATACTGGACCGAAGTGTACTTGCCCGCGCAGAAAATTTTCGAGCATGAAGACAAATACACGCCAATTTTGGACTCGATTCAAGACGAAGACATTCGCTCTGAGTTGGAGAGCGCGTTTAAAAGGAGCGGCACCGACTCTGTCGCGCGATGGCAACTTCTCGAAACGCTCGTGACCCGCGAACAAGCCAAGGCGAAGCGCAACTACAAGCTCGATGGTATTTTAGAGAAGATTGTGTTCGGTCACATCTACCCGCGTCTTGATATTGAAGTCTCCAGACACATGAATCACTTGTTGAAGGCGCCGTTTTGTATCCACCCCAAGACTGGGCGCGTGTGCGTGCCGATGGATCCAGAGACGTGCGAGAAGTTTGATTTTGAGCAAGTACCCACGGTTCTTGATCTCATCTCTGGTACAAAATCCTTAAATGAATCGACCGAGTTATTCACGGAGAAGTTTTGGAAGGCTCTCGACGTGGAGAACGAGGCGAAGCTTACGTCAAAGACGCGCGAAGTCAAAGCGGCAAACCAAAGCGGTATGGACTTTTAATTGTAGTAGCAGTTTGATTTAATTTCATTATCGTGATTAAAAGAATATAATTAATTGGTTATCTAGAAGCGCGCGGTACAGCAGTGTACGTCTGGTAATCATGAACGCACATCATTTCTTGCGAAGCATGAATTTGTCGTCGTCGTCATCGTCGTCGTCGCCTTCTTCGATGACTTCGATCGACATGAGCTTTTTGCTCGCATCGAGCGTTTCCTGCCACGTCGAAGGCGTGTTTTGATCGAAATACACGCTCTCTGTGACCGTGGTGTCCCACTTTTCGCCGCTCGTGCTCTGACCAAACTTGCGCACGCTCCCATTCGGGCTGATGACTTCGCCCCACGTTCGGCTCCAACGCTCGCCATCCTACCCACGCGCCAAGTCTCTCCGCTCTTACGACCACTACCGATCGCACTCATGCGTTCCTCCCATTTATCACCCCATCTCGTGCCCGTGCCATTCTCCGCCCATTTATCCGTCCATTTCAACGTCGCTCCTTTACCATCGTGTTGCTCGCCCCACTTCTCCCACCACGCCTGTCTCACCTCTCGTCCACTCTTCTCCACCCCACGTTCCACCTTACCGTCGGCATAATACCGCTCCCACCATTTCTCTTGCCATTCTTTACTCTCCGCATCTCTCGCCCACTTATCCGCGCTCCGTTCCAAGTGTTCCACCCCAGTATACTCGTCTCGACAATACGTCTCCCGCCACGTCTCCCACCACGTCTCGCCCTCCGCGTTAAACCCAGACTTCTCAAACCCCAACTCCTTATACCCACTCAAATCACACTTCTCCCATCGCGTCTCACTCGACCCAGACCTCCCATCGTCGTCATCACTCTTCGTCGTGCTCCAACGACTCTGATACCCGCCCTCGCCTCGGTCCACGCCTCGCTTGCGCGTCGTCGTCGTCCTCGCGCGCCCTCTCCCTCGCGCCTCCGTCGCCTCACCCACACCCTCCGCGCTCTCATGCGCGCGTGAATCGAATATCTCATCCTCCTTCGCGATGCCCGTGTCGCGTTTCGGTGGTTTACTCCGCGCCTGCGTGCGCAGTCGGCGTGCATTCGCCCGCCATGGCGTGTGCATCGGTGATCGTTTTGACGCCCCATGGGTGTTCGCGCCGGTCGTTCGCGACGCCATGGACGCGGACGTCGTCGTCATCGTGGCGCGCAGCGCACGCAGCGACGTGCGGGCGCGTGCGTGTGTGCGGTGACGCGCGCGTCGTGTGGTGCAGAGTGGCGCGCGAGGGCGTGGATCACATCACGATGAGACCCACTTCGGGGACAGACACTGAACGTCGGCGTCGTATTACACGGGTCGCGTAAACGCCCGCCTCCGCCGTCGTCGAGGGCGCGGTAGGATGCGCGCGCATACGTGTGACTATGCGTATTATTTCTTCTTGCGCTTGTACTTTGAGGCGGATTTGAATTTACCCTTGGCGGATTTGAACGGCTTGTCGCTCGACGCCGGGCGTCCTTTGAACGAGCCCTTGAAATCGGCGCCTCGGCCCGAGCGTTGAAATCGGCCTTCGTCGTCGTCGTCGTCGTCGTTGTCTGCGTTGTTTCGTTGCGCCGCGCGACGTTGTTTTGCTTTGGGGTCGGTGGCGTTTTTGACCATGCGGACGACTTTGCTGGCGACACCGCCCGTGAGTCGGGCTTCGCGTTCGATGGATTTCACGCTTCGGACACCCTTGGTGACGTTGAAGCCGCCGCGCGCGCCGGGACCGTCCTCGCCGCCGTATTCTTTAGCGTATAGTTGTTGCTGCGCGAGTTTACGTCGCGCTCGCTTGCTGTCTGGGAGTTTATCTGGACCGCGCGCGTCACGATCTCGCTTGGTGCTGCGACGAGCGGCTCTGCCGCGACTCTTGCCGTCGATTAAATCCGTCTCCGCGGCGTCGGCGGCTTTGAGGGCGTCTTTTTGCGTCGCGCGCTTTTCTCGTTCTGTTTGAAACCACGTTTTCGCCGGACGCGAGTGAATTTCAGCCGCGTGCGCAATCATGTTTTCAGCTTTTGTGGCTTCCATCTCTGCTTTTTGTAATTGTCGCTCCGTGCGTTCTTCGTAGTTGACTTGAACAATTTGATCCTCCAAGTTTTCAATTTTTTTGTGCCATTCGGCGACAATGTTCCCGGGAACGATGCGCGCCTTTAAATTCGCCCCTCTCTTTGCTATGGTCTTGACTAACTTACGATCGCTCTCTTCCATAAAGGTCAACGCGGTACCCTTCTTTCCCGCACGCGCGGTACGACCGACGCGATGGAGGTAACTGGCCAAAGTCTTTGGCGCGTCGAATGAAATCACGGCGTCGACGGATGGAATGTCCAAGCCGCGGGCGGCGACGTCGGTGGCAATCAAGTGCGTGATGCGACCAGTTCTGAAATTATCCAGCGCCGCCAAACGTTGCGTCTGAGTCATATCACCGTGCAATTCCCCAGCTTTGATGTCGGACAAGCCAAAGATGATTTTCAAACGGTGCGCTTCCTGTTTGGTTTTGGAAAAAATAATCGTCGACTTGTCGTACGAGCGGCTCACAATGGCCATCAAAAATGCCTCCTTTTGCGCGCTCTGGTTTGGCTTGAGCTTCAAAATTTCTTCCGTGAGCGAACCTGGCGTTGTACCGAGCGTATCCGCTGACAGTCGCGCAGGGTTCTTCATGGAAAGGCTCGCCAAAGCTTCGACGCCCGCCGTGAGCGTGGCGCTAAACAGGAGCGTTTGGCGCTTCTTCGGACATTGTCGAACAATCTCCTTGATTTCTTCCAAGAACCCCATCTCTAAAAGCCGGTCGGCTTCGTCTAAAATTAGTGTGGCTAAATCTTCCAAGCCGAACGAGTGCGTGTTACGCACGTGATCGATGATTCGACCGGGCGTAGCGACGACGACTTCGGGTCGCGTTCGCAACGCCGCGGCTTGCACATTTGCAGACAAGCCACCGACAACGAGCGCCGCGCGAATGGTGGTAAATTGTGCCAAACGCTCAGTCATTTGATGTACCTGAACCGCTAATTCCCGAGTGGGTACGAGCACTAAAATATGCGTCGCCGCCGGTGGTCGAGGACCTCGATGTAACATGCGCTCCAATTGCGGCAACATAAACGCCGCGGTTTTCCCGCTCCCCGTCACCGCGCGTCCACAGACGTCGCGCCCGGTCATTGCGATTGGGATCACCGCCGCTTGAATTGGAGTCGGCTTTTTGTAACCTAAAACCTCGCACGCGCGCGTGAGAGGTCGAGACAAGTGCAACTCCTCAAACGCTTTCGCGTCAAACGTCGTATCGCCCTTGACGCCGCTCACCACCGCGCGCTCTTGAAACCCACCATCCGATTCAGAATCCGAGGAATCGAAGTCAAGAGTAGGATCATTCTTCTTGGTCTCATTCTTCTTTCCCGTCCTAGCCGCCACCGCCGCCTTCTCTTTGTCTTCCTCTTCTTCCACTTCTTCGTCCTCGTCCTCTTCGTCCTCGTCCGACGACTCACCCGCCTCGCTATCGACATCGTCCGAATCCGAATCCCCCTCCGAATCCTCATCATCATCGTCATCATCCTCATCATCATCGATCTCATCGTCGTCACTCTCATCGTCATCGTCGTCTTCTTCGCCCGGTAACGGCGCGTCCTCGCTCGCGCTCCCGTACCCGACATCCTCCTCCTCCCTCGCCGCCTTCTTCCCCTTCCCACCGCGCGTCTTCCCCACCGCGGACTCCCGCGCGCGAGAAATCTTCTCATCCACGCTCGTCATGCGCTTCGCCGCGAGTTCACGCGCCGCCTCGGCGTGTGCGCTTGAAAAATCCCACGGCGCTTGGCGTCCGCCGCCGCCACCGCGAACAATTGTTTTCGACCGCCCCGCCGCCCCGCGCCCGTCGTCGTCGTCGTCGTCGAAACCATCAAAGGTAAACCCAGGGGCAAAGGTAAACGCATCGTCGTCGTCGTCGTCGTCGTCGGCATTCGCCGCGCGACGCGGCGCCATGTCGTCGTTGAACCACCTGCGTCAGTGTCTGCAGCCGTCCTCTGTCGACCGACGCTCCATTCACCGACGCACGCGACGAGCGATGCGCGCCGCATCGCGCGCGCCGGCGGGCGTCATACCCATCATGGCGCTCCACGTCGCCTTTGGCGTGTGCTACTTTCTCACCGCGCAGGAGGTGCTGAACATGAAACTCGTCGCACCGAGCGCGCAGCCTTTAACTGGGATGATCTATTGCGCGGATGCCGTGTCGTCGTTCGTGTCGTACGCGCGCGAGCGGCGGGTGAGGGCGACGATGGGGACACCGACGTCGTCGTCGACGTCGCGCGCGGGGTTTCCGCGCGTGGCGTTGGCGTTGCCGGTGTTTGATTTGTGCGGGCTCACGTGCGCGTTTGAAGCGATGCGCGCGTTGGGCGGTCCGCTGTATCAAACGCTCTCTGGATTACTCATTCCATTCAGCGCGCTGTTGTCTAGTGTGTTTCTATCGCGCACGTTTACGTCGAGACAGATTACGGCGATTGCAATCGTGCTCGGGGGGTTGGCGGTCAAGGCGGGCGACGCGTTGACGAGCGACGCGACGGTTGACGCGCGCGGCGTCGTCATCGCCATCGCCGCCACGGTATTTTATGGGTTTCGAGGATTGACGATGGAATATTTGTCAAAATCTGCCACACCGCTCAGTGGAAACGCGCAGACGATGTTGATGGGATGCAGCGGTCTCGCGGCGTTTGCGGCGTATACGATGTCGCGCACCGCGCGCGACGTCGACGGATTAGTGTGGTCGTATTACAACGCGCGCGAGCGAGACACGCGCGAGGTGGCCAAAGTGCTGATTGGTAACATGCTCAGTCGTGCGTTTATGGTGAAGATGATGATGGCCATCGTGACGCGCGCTGGGGCGACGCAACTGGCGTTGTCCAACGCGATTCGATCCGTCGGAGTGATTACGTTTTCGCACGTCTTCTTTTGCGCGAACGACAGTCGACAGTGCTTGAACGCGCAAGGGGCGTTGAGTGCGGCTATGGTTGTCATTGGTGGCGTAGCCTACGCCCTCGGTGGGGCGAAAAACACCTCGTCTTCGTCTTCTTCTTCGACGTCGTCGTCCAAATCTCGATCCAAATCGACCGCCGCGAAACCATCCACCAAAACCACCCCGGCGCCGTCGCTCCGTCGACGCTCCACCCGTCGCTCCTAGCGCCGTACACGCACACGCCCGCGCCTCACCGCACCGTGCGCGTGGCCACCATCCACAACCATCCTAGTATTGTAGTATGTATTGTACGCGCGACCGTTCGCGTCTCCGCGCGCGAGAGAACGCGAACAGACACGCACCATCCATCCACCTCATTTCTCGCCGCACATGCCGCGCCCGACTCAGACGACGCGCCCGACGCGCACATACAGCGCGCTCGCGATGTCCGCCGTCGCGGCGTGCGTCGCGGCGTGCGTCGCGGCGGACGATGGGTGGCGCATCGGCACCGCGACGTGGTACGGTGGACCCGACGGCCCCGGCCCGGACGGCATGAGCATCTACACCGGTTCGTGCAAGCTCGGGCGGAACATCCCGTCGCATTACGTCAGCGCGATTAACACGGACGGCGGGTACGATTACGGGTTGACGAATCTCTGCGGGCAATGCTTCGAGGTGATGTGCGTCGCCGGACGACAACGCGGGTTGAGCGAGTCGTTGCTCGGACCGTGGGCCGGGTGCGTGGATTCAGGGGCGAAGTCAGTGACGGTGATGATTACGGATTCGTGTCCGTGTCATCACTCGAATCCGTCGAATCAACGGTGGTGCTGCACCGGGGAAGGACCGGGTTCGGCGAGGCATTTGGATTTGTCGTATTTAGCGTTTGACGCGATTGCGATTCGGCATCGAGGCGTGGTGGATGTGAAATGGCGCAAGGCGGATTGCAAGGATTTGGGCGCGATTAAATACTATTCTTAAGTCGCATGCGAACCGCCTTGCGGCTATGGATATGTACGATGAAGGCGTTGACGATGTCGATTATGATTATCATGAGGACGCTCGCCGTTTGATGCTGGAAAAAGCGCTCGCGAGTGTCAATTACGATTTTTCTTTACGTGTACGAATTACAAACGCGTCACCGCCGCGTACTAGCGGTACATTTTAACGTTGTGATTGATGTTTTGTGCTTAATGTTTGATGACGGCGCGCGTTTCTTAGTCGGCGACGCCGGCGCAAAAAGCAATTCGAGATTCTTTCAGGTACCTCAGTGTGCGCCGCGCGACACGTCTAGAGGCAGGCGATACTCTGAAACGCATGGTACGGACAAAACTATTACACGCGCTCCTGCGCGATGTCGTTCCGTCGACACACACTGCGGCGTGGTGTAGGGCGTACGCGACGGAGGCGTCTTCGTCGCGTCGGTTCGCCGTCGTTGGGAGCGGTCCCGCGGGCATGTACGCCGCGCTCGCGCTCACGAAGACGTTTGACGGATCTGTAGTGGATGTATTCGATCGGTATCCAACGCCTTTTGGCTTGGTGCGATTCGGCGTCGCGCCGGACCACGCGGAGACAAAGTTGGTGACGAATAAGTTTCACGAGACGTTGACGACGCGAGACGATATTCGCTTCTACGGCAACGTACAACTCGGTCGTGACGTGTCGGTGGGAGAATTATACGATGGCTATCACGGTGTGATTTTAGCCTACGGTTCGAGCGGGGATAGGACTTTAGATGTACCTGGAGAAGCCGAGCTAGAGGGGGTGATGAGCGCGCGCGAGTTCGTGGCGTGGTTCAACGGCGATCCCGAGCACGGTCCTGAGAGTGCCACACACAACGCCGTGGTGCGTGCGTTAGCGTCAACACCAAAACCACACGTTGCAGTGATTGGTGTGGGCAATGTAGCCATAGATTGCGCGCGTATATTGCTGCGCGATAAGAGTGAGTTGGCCAAGACAGACATTTGCGAGCACGCGTTGGATGTTTTAAGACGCCATCCCGTAGAAAAAGTATCCGTCATCGGTCGACGGGGCGTTGCGCAGGCGTCATTTTCGCCTAAAGCGCTACGCGAGGTGTTGGGCTTGCCAGATGTGCGTGTGGTGATTGACGACGAAGAATTTGGATTGGCGCCTGAAGACGAAGCCGACCTCGCCGCGAGTCGACCGCGGCGCCGCGCATATGACGTGCTGTTAAAGGCACATCAATCCCCGAAAACAAACGCTTCAAAGGTGCTTAATTTCAGATTTAAAACGAGCCCGCTGGAGTTTGGTGGTGACTCTAATGGTAATTTGCGTTCCATGAAGCTCGGGCGCAACGAACTCGTCGGCGCCGCCGGCGCGCGAAAGGCGATCTCTTCTGGGGAAACAGAGACTGTAAATACCGCTATGGCATTGCGATCAGTAGGCTATCGCGCCGAACCAATCGTGGTTTCGGTGAATGACGAAAGCACGAGTCAAATTGTTCTTCCATTTGACGAACGCGAGCGCGTCGTACCAAATGAGTACGGCGCCGTCCTGACGAGCCCGGACAAATCCACAGCAAAACAAATCCCCGGGCTCTACGTCACGGGCTGGCTCAAACGCGGCCCCACGGGGATCATCGGTACCAATCTCACGTGCGCCGAAGAAACCGTCGCAAAAATGGCGAGCGATTTCGCGCGGTCGCCTCCGCGAGAGCCGACGGCATCCGGCGTCGACGCCGCGCTCGCCAAACGCGCCGTGCGCGTCATCAACGCTCGCGACTGGGCAAAATTAGACATCCACGAACGCGCGCTCGGTGAATCTCGCGGGAAACCTCGCGTCAAGCTCACATCCATTGCAGAAATGCTCACCATTGTGTAATACCATCAACGCTCCGTCCCGCTCCGCGTCGCGCCGCACACCTCGGCGCACCATGCGCGCTCTCACCGCGCGCGCGCGCCCGTCGTCCCCGCCCTCGCGCCACCGCCGCGGCCATCGCCGCACGGTGACGCGCGCGGCGTCGCCGCTGTCGTCGCTCGCGCCTCCCAAGGTGGCGCGCACGGCGTCGGTAACCACCGCGGAGGCACCGCCGCCGCCGCTGTCGCCGCTCGCGCGCATGAATCCATACGCCGCGCTCGGCGCGCTGACGATGACGAGCGTGGCGATGACGACGGCGACGCTCGTCACGGTTGTCGCTCCGACGTTGCGCGCGATGGAGCGCGCGTGTGCGTCGATGGACGCGGCCGCGGTGGCGGCGGAGCGCGCGGCGTTGGAAGTTGAAGCGTTGTCTCGCGCGACGTTGGCAGAATTGCCGGCGACGCTGGATGCGATGGAGACGAGCGCGAATGAGGTGGAGTTATTGGCACAAGAGATGAGGGAGGCGCTGACGCGTTTGGATGCGTTTAACGTCGATGCGTTGGTGAATGAATTTAGAACAAAGATTGGCGATTTGCCCGACCCGGCGCGGGACATTGCAAATTTGAGCGACGACGCGAGCGAGTACGTGCGACGTTTATCGATGGAGTTGGGATTGGTGATGCAAAGCGTTGGAGCACTGACGTCTGGAGATTTTGACGACGCCTTTGACGTGGGGTTGACGCAAGAAGAGAAGAATGAGAGGAAAAATGCCATCGCCGACGCGGTGCAAGTCGCGCGCGAAACGACAGAGCGAGCGAAACTTCTGACGACGCAGTTGCAAAACCCATCGTCTGGGCGTGACATTGCTGAGGTGGTGGGAAAGATTGAACAGTCGAGCCGCGACGTGAGCACCGCCATGCGTAACGCGCTGCGCGTGTTTGAAACCGTAGGCGTCGTGGTGTCGCCCGTGGTGCCTCCGCTTTCAGACAAACGTGAGCTCCCGCGTCGGCGCACGCAATCGAGCGACGACGACGACGACGACGACGACGACGACGACGACGACGACGCGTAACATTATACGTGCATTCTTATTTTGCGCGCGGTATTATTTTTTCATGCAGTGCTGTAACAACAACAACAACAATTTGACACTTTTATTATACAACGCGCGGCTAAATCATTCCACTTTCAGGCCAGTACGCTTCGATAGAGGGATCATCGAGAAACCTCGCGTACCCAGAGTGATCGTTAGCCACGCGCACGGGATTCACCATGCGCGTGTCGGTGGAGAATCCATCCGGATCGCCTTGACCTTTGGGCACGTAGGCGTGCCGCCGCTCGCCCAAACCGCAATCCGTCCAAAACATCGATCCCGCGTGCGCGTATTCCACCCCAAATCGTCCTTCATTCGACGTTGGCAACCAAAATCCTGATGTCGGCACGCGCGCGAACAAATCACCACCGTGCACGACGCGCGCGTAATGTAACGATTGCGCGTCGAGAGATGCTGCGAAATCTCCGTCGCCCACTCTCGGCTGCCCAAATGTCACGCACTCGATGACGTTTGCCTTAAACTCCTTCGCCAAGCTCGCCGCGCACAGCGTCGCGAGAGCACCACCTAAACTATGTCCACTTATCACCACTTTTGTGTTCGCCGTGCCCGTGGCATCCATTTCGCGCCGAACGGCGTCTTCTATATCGCTTTTAACGCGAGCGTACGCTTCGGCGTAGCCCGAATGCACGCGACCGCTCACCTCGCCCGCCGCCCATGTCGTCTGGCCAGCGCGCCCATTGATTTGCGACTCGCGAAACAACCCACGCAACGGACTAGGCGTCGTGCCCCTAAACGCAACAATCACCCAATCCCGCGCCGCGCCGTCGAGTAAGCGAAACACGCCCGCGCGCGTCGTCGCCGACGTCGTCCCGTCCAACCACTCGAGCGCGCGAAACCCAGGCATCGCTCGCACGACATCATCCCGCAACCCACGCCCGTCGCCAATGAGCGGTTCAAAACCAAACGGCGTGGCGAAATTCACGCCCGCATCGCCCTCGCCGCCCTCGCGCGCGTCGTCGAAAAACCCGCGTTGTCCGACGTCCCAGTAGCACACCATGGCCAACTTACACAGCGCTCTCGCGCCCTCCAGCGTGCGCGGACCGCGCGCATCGCCCGGCGCGAGCGTCGACGACGAAAATACGCGCGTCGTGCGCGTCACCGGCGCGCGAACGACGCGAACCGGTCGCGCGAGCGCGCCGAACATGAAAAAGTGCACGCACGCGAAAAGAGGCTACAAATGACGTCACACGCTGGCGCGGCCCATGTTCCGTCGCGCGTCAACCGCGGTCGTGGCGTCGACGGCGACGGCGGCGGCGACGATCGCAGCCACGTCGAGCGATGACGCCCCGTGGCGGTTTCACCTCGACAGCGCGCGGCGTTTCGCCACCGCTTCGTCGCATTTCGGTCCGATGTACTTTGATTATCTGAACCATCGCGCGCGCATTCGCTCGTTGGATGACGACGACGCGGTGCGCGCGAGTCGACAGATATTGTGGCACGACGTGGCGGTGCGCATGCGAGACTTGGCGCGCGCCCAAGGTGGGATTTACGTCAAGGCGGGGCAGCACGTGGCGGCGCAACCGGTGTCTCCCGCGCCCCTGCGGGATGTGTTGAAGGTTTTAATGGATGACTCGGGCGCTCGGGCGTTTGCGGAGGATGCGATGACGTTTGAGGAGGAGTTTGGTGGGGTGACGATTGATGAGGCGTTTGCGGAGTTTAATCGCGTGCCGATAGCGAGCGCGTCGTTGGCGCAGGTGTATAGGGCAAAGACGTTGGCTGGCGAGGACGTGGCCGTTAAGATACAGCAGCGACCGGTGGCGAGGTTCTTGAAGGGCGATTTGGCGACGATCGAGATGTTTTATTCGTTGCTCAGTGCGCTCATACCGGGGTTGCGATTTCAATGGCTTGCGGATGAGACGCGGCGGCACATGGCGGAGGAGCTCGATTTTCGAGCCGAGGCGGCCAACGCGTCGAAAGCGGCTAAGATGCTGTCGAAAGAGTTTAGCGACGACGAATTGCACATCCCTCGCGTACATAGACATTTAAGCTCGAGGCGGGTGCTGACCATGGAGTGGTGCCAAGGCGACCGTATCGATGACGTCGATAGTTTGCGTCGCAACGGCGTGGACATCGGCGACGTCGCCGGACGCGTACAAAAGATGTTTGCCAAGATGACATTTGTCCACGGCTTTGTTCACGTGGACCCGCATCCAGGCAATATTCTCGTTGACCGCACGGGGCGCGTCATTTTGCTCGATCATGGTGTGTACCGTACGCTGGATGACGATTTACGCATGAAATGGGCCAACGTTTGGTTGGCGTTGATTCGTTCAGACGACGCCGCGTTACGAAACGCCACGGCGTCGCTCGGCGTCAATCCTGACATGTCTCAATTTTTCAAACTCATCCTCGCGCTCATGCCAACGCAAGTCATCGAAGACCCGCTGGTGAAGCCGAATGACGCGGAGCAGTCG
>Ga0222714_10005589_pt1 | contig 11917 bp, 6 predicted proteins | sample C33_3DmetaG_FD_165048 | JGI IMG/M metagenome (GOLD analysis project Ga0222714, IMG submission 165048) | Estuarine water microbial communities from San Francisco Bay, California, United States - C33_3D | ecosystem: Environmental > Aquatic > Marine > Unclassified | place: USA: California... | reverse complement strand
GACGAGAACGGCGACGACGGAGGTGCAATGCGACGCGCGAACACGAAATCGAATTATAAATCATCTTTTCGGTCATCTCAATGAGTTTCAGCACGTTAATCAACCAACATCTACTGTTACAAAACGACATGCATTGATCGATGCGCTACGGGGAGAAGCGTCTCCGGGCGCGCCATGTGAGAAACGTGAATGCATCATTTCGAGTTGTTCAAGCATTCATGCTAAAAAGTATTCAACATTCATCTAATGCGCTCGTTTCTCGGATTTAACATTAGCGCTTGACAACGTTTGATGTCTTGAACGCGACGTTGTGAATAAGCTGCACGCCGACGGCGAACAGGCCAAGATACAACGCGGAAATCCATCGTTTACTGAACGCAATGTTGTACTTCGTTTCGACATAGTCGAGTGTGTCCATAGTTTCTGTATACGTACCGCGAAACACTTCGATCGTTGGACAATCCAATCCGTATGTGCAACTTCGTCGTTCGAACTGCGGCGCGACGACAGATTGAATGGCATACGCCACCGGGTTGATATAGTACGCCCAACGCCAATAAACCGGTATTTGAGGTAGCGGAAGGTACAAACCGCCAAACAAGAAAAAAATTGGGATGAGCGCCGAAGCCACCGCCTGCGCGGTTTCAATCGTAGCCGCAATACACGCCGCGGCTTGGCCGACAGAAAGGAACGTAAAACTGACGAGGAAGCCAATTGTGATGTGAAAGAAAAGTCGCTCAAACGTAGGCACCATGCCAACTAGAAAGTACATGGGCACGACGGTGACAATCGAGATGAGCGCGATCCATGGCACTTCAATTATCGCTTGCGATATGGAGTATGGTATTGCGCTGTACATGAAAGAGCTTCGTTCGCGGAAAGCAACCGCGCGCTCGCGAATTCTAACCGGCATCACAGTGTTCATGCAAATAATTCCTGTGAAAATGGTCGTCATGAAGACGCAAGCGACCATCGACTGCACCCCAGCTTCATCAGAAGTATCCAAGTCTAGGTAGATGACGCCGAACAATATGTACAAGATTGTAAGAATGCCGATGCGCCCGCAATTGTAGCCGACGTCACGAAGTTGCGCTTTGTTTGAACGAGATAGCATCGCACTCATTTGTGTTTTGAACGATCTCGCATAAGGAGAATCAAATGCGAACATCGGCTGCCGCTCGCCTCGCTGATTCATTTCTTCGATCATTTCCTCAGTCGCTTGGCCTTGTTTACTTGCAGAGAACGTTTTCTGCAACTGCAGACCATCAAGCTGAACTCCACTTGCGCTACGCTTCATGTTGCCTAGCTGCGCCGCGCTTGCACTTCGATTCATACCACTTGAATCGCTCCCGCCGAGCACGTCTAGCATCCAACTCGCGGGATTCATCCCCGCTGGAATCGTTCGACCGCCTGAGAACGACTGCAAATAGTTCACCATGGTTGAACCGCCTGGGCCGAGTTCCCCGAAATACACTTGGTATCCACCGCGCTGTAAAAGTAGCATGTCGTCAAAGAGGAGAAAGATTTCCATAGATGGTTGATGGATTGTACTGATCACGGTTCTACCCAACGCTGCGACTTTTTTCACCTCTTTCATGACAATCAGCGCGCTTCGAGCATCCAATCCTGACGTGGGTTCATCCAAAAAGAATACAGGAGCGTTGCTCACGAGCTCAACCGCGACGGTCAACACTTTTCTTTGACCAGGCGCGAGACCACCTTCACTTCCAGATGTACCAATCATCCGATCCGCGATAGAGTCAAGTTCTAAAATTGTAAGTGCCTCATCCACGAAGTGCGCGCGCGTATCGTCGGGGATGCTTGAGTCAAGTCGTAACTTTGCGGAAAATTCGAGCGCTTCGCGCACTGTAACAAACTCATTATGCAAGTCCATTTGTTCACAATATGCAGTCAGTCGTGCGAATGTCTCTTTCTTCACTTCGTGCCCATTTAATTTGATTTCGCCCGTCGTTATACCGGTATTCTTGCGTCCAGCGATGACGTCCAGTAAGGTTGTCTTCCCAGCCCCAGAGCTGCCCATCAACGCGAGCATTCTTCCTGGATGCGCAGCAGACGAAATATCGTGCAACAGTTGCTTTAAAACCGTTGCCTTCTTCACATCCGTTGCTGTCTTTGAATCAGCCGTAGTCGTACTTGTTGGCGTCGCTTTCGAAACTTCAACAGTGTAGCAAAGCTTCTTCCACGAAATAGCCATCGGCGTAAACTCGAGAGCTTTTTGAACCGCTTGGACGTCCGTCATGTTAATGACTTCTTCGTTTTCATCGGTATCTTCATGCTTATCGATGACTCGACTGGAACCAATGTTACGCTGAATGCGGACGGTGTAGAGCGCGTACAAACCGAGGGCAAAGTTGAATGCGAAAAATCCTAGACAGAAGCCCGGGCCGCCCCATTTGTATTTCAAGTCGCCGGAAATTCCAATCGTTTCGAGGATAGCATCGCCCATTGTCGAGCACGGGAAAGCGTTTTGAGCGCAAAGCTCATCGTAAGACAAATTTGCGTACGCCGCATTAGCATCAATGACTGCTTGAGCCGCCACTGTGTCGTCTGGAACGAGAGTTGTATAGGTGCCGGATAAGAATTCATTTTGGCACAGCGACCGTAGACAGTACGCGAATATCGATACCCAGTACATGAACTTCAGACCGCCCATTTTATCGGGTGAAATTAAGAAGCCGGCAAAGAGAATCATCACCGCGATAAAAGGACCGGGATACGTCTGCGCAACCTCCATCGTCGGCGAAAGCAACGCGACGACGCGAAACATCGACGCCATAGCAATGTTTGCCAACAGTAGCTGGAAGTAGAAGAAAGCCCAATACTTGAATCCTAGATTCAGCCCAACCATGGGATAGAGCACGCAACTAAATATAAGCGTCTCAATGATTGCAACCGGCAGATGAACCAACGCCCACGAGGCTAGATAAGATACTTCGGGATATAATTTTGAATCGAGATGCTTGAACGCAACGAATTTCTGCTCAACGCTGAAAGTGAGTTCAGAAAAGTTGGAGAAAGAGATGTGCAAAATGCAAAAGAGAAGCATCCCGAGCTTTTCGAACCCGCGTTCAGGGGCAAGATCAAACCACACAGATCCAAGAATAAGAGAAGTTACGCACGCTCCAAATATTCTCGTCTGTAAGAACAACTTATTCCTTAAAGTGACTTGGGCTTGACGCTTAAACACTGAACGCAAATGAGTGCCAAATGATCGCGCGTACTCGAGTGAATACTGTTTCTTGGCAAAATCGGTCTTTAACTCAATATCGCTCGATTTTGATTTTTTTTGCACGTTTGACGAATACACCGCGCTCGACTTCCACGCCTTCATCAATTCGTCGGCGCTTGTCGGAATGCTCGCCGTTATCTTCGTACCCGCGTGCATCAAGGCCTCGCGAGGCGAAACCAACACGGACAATAACCAGTCTGCGAGATCCAACCCCGAGTTTGCCGCAGGAGGAGAGAAACCAAGTCGCTTAAAGTGACTTTCAACATCGCTCACCGGGCCGTGATACACGGGCGCCCCGTCTTTCAGAAGCAGCACTTCGTCAAACAGTGAAACAACCTCCGGGGTTGGCTGCAATAGAGCGATTATACCTGTACCGCGAGATCGCATTGCCCACTCCTTCAAACCAGCGATGATATTATACGTCACAGCGGCGTCCAAGCCAGTAGAAATCTCATCCATGCAAAGTACCTGACTATTCTTCACCAGCGCTTCAGCGATCGTGACGCGTTTCTTTTCGCCGCCAGAAACACCTCGAATGAGATCATTTCCAATAATCGTATCTTTGCATCCTTCCAGATTTAAGAGCTCGATGACTTTGTTTACTTTATCGTCATAAAGCGCCCGCGCCGTGGCATCATCACTCAGCACGCACGCGTTTTCATGCGAAAATTGAACAGTTTCATGCACGGTGAGAAATGGAAGGTGCTCATCCACCTGCGTGACGTACTCGCAAAGACGATTGATGGATGTACCGTTTGCCTTGAGTTCCGAAGCCGTAAGGCCTGAATACGTAATCTTGCCATCAATCTTGACTCCTCCACCGACGCCGGCGATGGACTTCAGTAACGTGGATTTGCCATGGCCAGGGGGTGCAAGGAGCAAAGTAAGCGTGCCGGGCCTAAAGCACCCGTCAATGTGCTGAAGAATCTTTAATTCGCTCGTATTACTTTGCGTATCGCGAACGCCTCGCAGAGATTGCACCGCACTCACTCCAGCTCGAAACGGCGCGCTCAACGCTCTGGCAAAAACCTCTGGTACGGTCACTATCTTCTTCGACGCCTTGTCCGCAGCGAGCTGAAGCGTGCATGAAAAGTCACACGCGATTTCAACCTCGGGTAATGCGCCTCTACATTTCGTTTCTGCTTCAAGCGCGTCAACGAACGCACCCAACCGGTCAACGGGAGCGCCTGAGGGCATGACGTCGGCGTCGGCGTACGAGTGTGCTTCGTGTGAACACGAGCGAGTGTGCGAAAACTTCACGACGGACGGGATAGAATTGCGCAAAAGTCGTCACCCCACGCGCGCTGCTGCCAACCGGTCTGATTGTGTGAAGTTTCGTGTGAAGTTTCGTGCTCGTGTCGCGCGTCGACGTCTGGCGGCCTCGCACGTGCCAACGCGCGTTGCTCTTCGCAACGTGTAACATCGCATCGGCACAACCGCGCGCGCACGCGGGTGACGACGAACGACGAGAGAGAGACAAGAAGTAGAAGAAATGCGTGAATTGACTGTTCGAGCATCAGAGGTGTCCACAAGCAGCTGGATGCGCGCTCGCTCGTCGTGCGTCGGGACGAAACAACGCGCCTTGGTACGAGCGAGAGGACTCTTCTCGTCGTCAACGCCTCGCAAAAACACGTCGAACGAAAATGTCACGCCCGGAAAAGGACCCGGCGCACCGTCGTATGCTGAGATTCATGCATTTCTCGTTCAATCGAATCGATGCAAGCCGTGTAGTACGAGCGAGGTGGCGGACGCGTTGCAAGGACGCGTCAAACGCGTCGCCGTCGTTGACGTGCGACAGAGTTTGGAGTTTGAAGAATGGCGACTTCCTGGAACAGTCAACGCGCCCTATCTCATACCTTTCGAAAACGTACTCCGACGCGCCAGTGGGTACTTTTTAGCCATCAAAGGAGGACTCAAGGAGCGAAATCCCCGCTTTGTGGATGCAGTCGATGCAGTGGTAGCGGATAAGAGACAGGCAATCATCTTGCTCGACTTGCGAGGCGGGGACTTGTCCATTGAACCCAAAAAGTCAGGGTCATCGGGGACATATGACCGCGGGGACTCGAATTCACTCAGAGCTGCGTATGAATTGATTCAATGCGGCTACACGGACGTGCGATACGTCCCAGGAGGCCTCACCGCGTGCGTTGAAGAGGGCGTTTCGCAGTATGAAAGTGAACGATACGGCGCGTTATTAGCGGTACTTCCGGACGGAGTTCGTAAATCGCTCTTATTTAGTAACTTGCTTCCGGATCCCAGTCTTGCGCCTGGATTCATCGTTCAATTTATAGCTTTAGCAATCGCGGCGTACTTGAATGCGGACGTTTGATATTTATACTACTGGTTTGACGTTTTATAATCGACAGAGTGTTTCAAGCGCTACTATCCTCATTCGCGAACTAACGTATTAATCAAGATATTTCATCTATAGGCGCATCCAAGTTTACCTAGACGCGTGTTCCACTTGCCACCCTGACGACATTGCCATTCTGACGAGTCGTCTTCATCTTGACCATCAACTACTACTGGTCGAATACGCCAGCGTTTACACTTTGAACATTGCACGGAGTGCACGCTCGACTCGAGTTGTAAACCCGCGCTCTCTCCTACAATTTTATCTTCATCAATGTCAACATTTCCGAGTCCTAAAATGCTTACAGCGGCGGCGTTGCCGGTGAGCACTGCGCCGTGCACGCACTGCGCGCCTTCAACTGAGCACGCCTCGCCAGCAAAGTACACACGCCCGTCATACTCGGACTTGGCCAGTGCCTCTACATGTTGGATCGTTGATCCAATGGGCATATATGAATACGCGCCATACGAATGAACATCTTGCCCCCACCGGGTGACGTGTGCAAAAACTGGCTCTGGCGTCTCCTTGAGCTTGAACATAGTTTTTAGCAGTTTACAGATTTCCTTCACAACATCGTTATCATCGGACTTGCCGTTAAAAGTTGCGGCGTACGGTGGCGAAACGTGTACTAAAAGAGTATTTTTCTTCCCGTACATGTCCAAATTTAGAAAGCGGAAGCGCTTATCGGTGCATTGAATGAATCGGAATCGCGTGGGCCAGAACATTTCATGGAACCGCATGTACACCTTGTTCTCGGTGCCCATTCCCATCGTTTCTATAGCTTCTGTCTTTTCATCGCTCAGAGAAGGGGTGAATTTGATCACTTTGTTTTTCAAGACACCAAGTGGTACTGTAACGATGACGTAGTCGCACTCTTTCTCGAAACCATCCGCACACTTCACTACACACGCTACTCCTTTACCGGCGGTTTTAACGTTGACTTCATTAACCCGGGACATGTACTTGATGTTCAATTCATTCTTGCCGCTACCAATGACTCTGTCGATCAGTAAGTTTTTGTACCCATTCACAACCATGCCGTCGCTTAAATCAATTGGTTTTTCAACTTCCGAATCACGCGCGTCGAGTAAACTATCCTTATCTGCAGTCGTAATTTGCGGCACGTCTTGCGCCAACTGTTCAGCAGCGTCGGCAACTTCGTTATTAAACTCACGCTGCACCTGGAACGATAGATCCTCCATAGGTGCAACATAAGCCCAAGTGACGGTTGGTATACAGTCGTATACCGGACGCAACACTTCCATTCGCTTTTCACCATTGAGGAGAGATTGAAGTATAGAACTCGTCGCGCAGTCGAACGCAACTTGCAACGAACAATCTCTTGTTCCCGTGCCAACTTCGTTTGTAGACTTATGATTTGAGGTTGAAACCACTGCATCAAATTTGGCTTCACTAAATGCGGCGTTGAGCGACAAGATATTCCGTGAGGAATGGAGCCTGGAGTCTGAATGCAACTGGTTTAAATTCTCCGTCAAGGCTCTCGCAAGCCCCTCTGCGGACGATTTGTGATCATCATACGACGGCGTTGACACATTTGGTGATGAGGAACAAAGCAAATCTATGTCGTTTGTCGAGCCATTCACCTTGAACATTCTCTCTGAAACCTTCTGAGCGAGTTTGAATGCGTGGGTCACCGTCTTTTCCTTGACGCGTCCTCCATCGATTGCGTTGTACCATGGGGCCTTTTCACCCCAGCCAGCGCTATAACCACCACCAGCTGTATTCAAAACGACCTTGTTCTTCTTTGCTATGACGAATAGTGGATTGTAATCATGGCATCCGTGTACGAAGGACGCGCCAAGATCAACATCTATACTTGGCAGATCGTACAAAGGCAAAGCGGGCATTGTCATCGTGTGACAGCGCCCACCCGGACGATCTCGAGACTCTAAGATAACTACATCTTCAATGCCGTGTTCTTTCAGGCATCTTGCTGCGCTCAGTCCAGCTGGTCCAGCACCAATCACGACAACTCGCGGCGGAGCGCCACCTCCCCACTGTTTTATGCTTTCCAGCGTTTCGCTCGCTCGACGGCGCTTGACGCTCTTCTTTGCCGCAGAATCTAGAGCGTCATCATTTGTTCGTTTCTTCTTGTTATACTGTCGTTTTGCGGGTTTGTCTTCAGAAAGCGGTTTCGAAACAGATTCTTTTCGAGCCTCGACGGCTTTTGACACCTTACCACTCGACGCTTGCAGTAGCGCTGAATCTTCATACATGCCAAGGTGCACTCTAGACGCATCATAGTTGAGCTGTTGGAGCGTCTCGGACACATCATTCTTGTTTCCAGTACACTTTTTAAACCTTTTCCAGCATTGCCTTAATTCTAAGATCGTCTTCCGGTTTGCCTCAAGCGCCAACGTTGCAGCTTTCACGGATCGAAGTTTCTTCGTATCGCATCCTGGCTTGTATGCTCCCACGGCATCACAGTTTTGAAAACATATCATTGAACCAGTTGTCCGATCAATTCTCACAAAATAACAGTCTTTCGAAATCGTCTCGCCGGGACGAGGCGGACCGCTGTACACGTAGACGTCTCCATCAAACCATTGCAATGAATGTGGTCGTGTACGAAGTTTGGCAAGACAGCCTTCGCGATCATCATTCTTATCTGTAATATCTCTGAATTCTTTTGGGATTTCTTTCGTCACTGAGTTCGGGCCAAGCACTACAGAAGAAACCTTGATAGGCTTGCTCGTCAAAACTTGCGAGCACGCACGCGTCACGCATTCCATCGACGGCGTCACTATCACTTTCGAAGAGTTTTTCTCAACCAGGAAGATATCGCCTGTTTTGGCTTTTCCTAAGGCACCGAGAAATTTTACGGCGTAATAATCTGCAGCTGTTTTGTTGTTGGGTAATACCAAGTCTCGTACAAAAATACCTGCGTCAGCAAACAACATTCCTGGTAACGGGTAGTCATCGTTCCGCCCTTCAATCTTGACGGTGCACCACTTCCAACTAAAAGCCTGACGACTTTTATCTACTCTGGCTGAAGTACTCGCCGCTATCGCGCTCGACTCAGTCGGTACTATTTGCCTGGTTGATTTACGTGCTCCAGTCAAAGATTTCTTTCCATTTAACTTCTGATCGACGCGGAGCCGCGTTTTCGGCGTCGCGTCTGTCGTTTGGCGAGACTTTTTGCTTGGGTACACTCCACCAACTGAATTCTGATCCATATGACCTTGAACATCGCGTGACATTGCGCATTCCAGTTCGCCATCTGCACATACTTCTATAAAGCGTGTTTGGCCCGCGACGACTCTTTTGGAAGCGGTTCCTCCTCGAGAGACTTCGCGGTCCACTGCTTCCTTGTCCAGATTCGCTTCGCCCAATTGCGCGGCGAACTTCAACGTTTGTATTTCCGACTCAACCGCTGGTGTGATATCAATTGAACGAGCAACGTTCACCCTCACTTGATTATCTACGTTATCGTGTGCCTCGTCGTCGTCGTCCTCGTCGTCGTCGTACGCCATTCTGGTTGACGTGCGTTCGCGAGAATTCTCACCCTCGGAGCGTCAAACTGTTCAGAGCGCGTCGATTTCGCCGTGATCGCAAAAACCAACAAGCGATTGCACCGCGATGCGAACAGTCAATAACGTCACGTTGCGCGTAGTAAGTGCAACGCGCAGGCGCAACCTCGATCTCGCGCCGCAATGTGACAACAACAGGATTCGCGTACGCGTTGACTTTTGTCTTTTGTGTGTAAGAGATTCGTGTGTAATGCCTCAATGCGCGCACGAGAGCGACGTCGGAGCACAGGCGCGAGAAAAGTCATGATTGATGTTGGTTCTTTCACTATGATGTACCGATATTATATTAATCCTCCTAGCTACTAGTATAAGGTTGAGGCCTCGGCGCGTCGATGCCGCTTGCTATGGATACTTGGTCAATACGGGTTCTTGGTATTCCTCGTCGTACGCCAAGCCTCGGCGCTGGAAAATAGTAAACGAGTTCTGGAACATTTTCATAGGTTCTAAGAATGAAATTTCAGTGAAGCACCCGTAACCACGATTTTGTTGTTGTTCGCGGTCACGAGCGAGCTCTCTCATACTCTGCAACCATGAACGAGATAGTTCATTCGTCAGCGTTGAATGAACAAGAATCATTCCACCGTTTTCGTTCACTCTGTTCCACCACGCATCAAAAAAACCCGCTATTCTATTCGCGGCGCCCAAATCGATCCACAATAAGTCAAACTTTTTCGGGACGGCTAACGTGCTCGCCAGGTCAAAGTTGAACGCATCTGCTACATGAACATGAAGTCGCTCACTGTTACCGAGCTTCGCTGCAATATCTTGAACAAGATGTGCGGTAGTAGCATGATGTGCCATGTTATCCATGATGTGCAGTTCACCGTCATATGCGTCGAAGCCGTCGTAACCATCAACCGACCATGGCACGTCGCCGCACGTCGCGCGACCACTTGTGCGCAAATCTCGGTACATTTGCAATTCATCGGCGTTGTCTTGCAGTGCTTGAAGAAGAAAAATCGAAGTGTATCCAGCGCCCACCTCTAGCACCCTGTTGGGTTTAACGAAGCGTGTCAGCGCGTATAGTATAGGACCCATGTTTTCGGCGCCCATGTGTAAGTCGTAGAGCGGGTCGATGATTTCAAGAAATTTCGGATCATAAATCCTACCTGTAGTGCGAATGACATCTTTCGCGTCGTCGCTCGCATTCGTGGGTGGTTCTACCCCAGCGTTGCCTGAATTTTTTCTTGCAGCGCTTGGGCTCGCCGGGGGACTCTTAGGTGCGGGGCTCTGAATCTGTGACCAGCACGAGGAGTTTGCCCGACGCGTATCATCTAAGCAAGCATCTACTATCTCATTCGCATGTGGTTCTGTTAAGCCAGATCCTGTGAGATGTTCGACGATGCTCGTGCGTTCGTCGCCGTCGATTCCGTTTGGATTGAACAGCAACGTCGTGATCCTACTCACCACGTCCTCTTCAAGTTCCCGGAGCATGTCAACGTACCACGCGTAGTTTAATTTACACGCATGCTTTTCAAGCATGTTCCGTGGTTCGCGATCCATGTTTTTTGATGATTCTTCGCGCTCACTTTTCGTCCGCTACACGTAAAGTTATGGCGTTACATGGCTGATGATGATAATTTACACCTTTCTACAACTCACCGACTCAGCGCGGCGGCATACTAATTTGTTCCTTCGGCCTTGGATGGAAACCACTCATCCTTTCGGATGCAAAATGAATAACGAACAACTCAAAATACGCTCGTGGGGCTTACGGTTCAATGAGCGGAAAGCCGTGAAGAACGCCAGTTGGAGATTGCGGTTGCTGCTTTGACGTTGTCGCAGCCGTCGGCGACGAGCTTGGCTCTGCTATGCACGACCAGCACGACAGATTTACCTTGCGCGAGAACTCAAGCACGCTTGAGACCAGCGCATCAGCATGCGACGAAGTCATTCCGCAACGCTCAAGATCAGAAACGATCTGCTCGCGCTCAGCAGCGTCGGGCGGGGTCCACCGAGACAATGCCGATGTTATATCGTCAACTCGACTTTCACCAAGTTCGAAGCGTAGTGCATCGACGTAGCGCGCGTCAAAGTTGAACGCTAGCTGCTCAAGAATGTTGCGCGTGTTATCCATTACTTCTTGCGAGTTTTGTCGGGACGTCGTCGCGTGCGAGGAAGTATGGTGTGGATGAGCTGCTTTGGCGCAGTACTGCAAAATTCTTGGAATATTCCATTTGCTCGCGTTCTCACGCGTCCGTCGCACTAAGCCTGCATATGAAAGTTTCAGCGCTCGCCTTTCCGGCCGCCGCTCCTCCATGTAAGATTATAAATTTTCGGCCAGACACAGGCGACCGCACCACGTTAGCGCTCATGCCTTCACGACCCATGAGCGCGCACGAGCTGGTAAACTGCCGCCACGTCGCCATGTTGGTTTCGTCAGCTATTTGGGACACATTCAAAACATATGCATCGCATAGAGCACGATCATTATCACCGCCACCGAAAATGAACCACTCATTGTCAACGAGCACTGCTGAATGACCTGCCCGTGGACTCGGCACGTCGCTATGGCTATCAATATTGATGACGCGCCACGCGTCCTCCACCGCGTCGTACGCGTGCACCTCGCCACATGAACAGACTTCATTGCCATTCGATCCTCCAGTTACTAGCATGTACCTATCAGCTATGCATACCGCAACATGCGCACTGCGTGCGTGTAAGCCATTCGAGCGCTTTAGCCACGTTTGATTTATTGTGTTGAATTCCCACAAGTCGCTGCAGTCGTCACCCGTCTTCGCGTCAACTCCACCAAAAGGC
>Ga0222714_10005587_pt1 | contig 11918 bp, 12 predicted proteins | sample C33_3DmetaG_FD_165048 | JGI IMG/M metagenome (GOLD analysis project Ga0222714, IMG submission 165048) | Estuarine water microbial communities from San Francisco Bay, California, United States - C33_3D | ecosystem: Environmental > Aquatic > Marine > Unclassified | place: USA: California... | reverse complement strand
ATGACTTAAAAAAGTTTTTTGTTTTTTTTTTTTATATTTTTGAAAAGACTTTTTGCATGTAGTTACTATTAAATCAAACAATCCAATATAATTTTTGCTATAGACATCATATCTCCAATGATCATCTGACATCCAAGCAATAGTTTTGATTTTTTTATTTTTTTTTAGCTCAAATAATGTTTCAGTACAAATATCGTCTTTATACATAAAAAAAAACAGTATATCATATTTATGTATTTTTTTTTTAATTTGATCATTTAAATAACTATAACCTTGTCTTTGGATTAATTCATCTATAGCCAAATGATCAATTTTAAAATATTTTTTTAAATTTAGATAAAAATTACTATATTCATATGAATAACCATTATTTAAATTTCCATCATAATATTTTAATGAAATAAATAGTATTTTTTTTTTCATTTATAATTTTAAAAATTTAATAACTTTCAATAATGATTTGAATTTTTTTGAAAAAATTTTATCTTTGTCTTTTTTGCCAATATGAAAATATCTTATATTAGCATTTAATGCGCATTGATAATCAGACAATGAATTTCCAATAAAAATTGAATTTTTTAAATCTATATTCAAATCTTTAACAGCTTTTGTAATTAATCCTATTTTTGGTTTTCTGCAATTGCAAATAATTTTTAACTTTGTAATTTCACCTTTAAAGCCTTTGTTTGGATGGTGTGGGCAATAATAAATTTTATTTACAAAACACCCCTTTGATGAAATAAAAAAATTAAATTTATTTGTTAAATCATCAAATTTCTTAATAGTCAGAAACCCTTTTGCTATAGATGGCTGATTAGTAATTACAATTGATAAATATTTTGATTCATTAATTTTTTTTAAAGCAGTTATAACTCCTGGAAGAATATTTAGTGGATTGGAGTACAATTCTCCATTGTTTTCTTTATTTATAACACCATCTCTGTCTAAAAATATTGCCGGAACTTTTTGCGAGCTTTTATAAAAATTATTATTATTTTTTTTAATATTATTTCTAACTTTTTTTAATCTATCTGGCACACCTACATCTTTGATATAATCTCTACTTATATAACAATAAGCTTTTACATTTTTTTTAAGTAACTTTTTGAAAAAAAAACGTGAAGAAAGTGGTTTTGTTTTACTATCTAAAAATTTTAATAATTTACCTCGAATAATATAAATGCCAGTTAAAGACAAATTTGACAAATTATCTTTTAAATGAGGTTTGTCATAAAATTTAATCAACTTACCATCAGTATTACAGTTTATAAGATCACTGTCTAATACATGATTAGTTGGGTGACACCAAAAAGTCAGATCTGATTTTTTTTTTAAATGAAAATGTATAAAATTATTAATATTAGCATTGATTAATAAATCTCCTGGAACAACCAAAAAAAACAAATTTTTAAATTCTTTTTGACATTTTAATAAATTAAGACATCCTCCGTCGCCCAAAGGTTCTTCTTCTATTAAAAAATTATTTTTATTGGATTTTTTTAAAAAATTAATGATGTCATTTTGATTTTTGTTAATCAAAACTAATTTTTTTTTAATATTTATAAATTGATTAAAAATATTTTCTAGCAAAGTTTTTTTATTAATTTTAATCAATACTTTAGATTTTTTTTTTAAAATACGCTTTAACCTGGTGCCTTTTCCACCGGCTAAAACAACTAACTGAAAATTTTTATACATACAGATTTGTACTATTGATAGAACCACATATAAATAGTAAAAATAAAATATGAAAATTATTTTTGATGACCAAATATTTTTAGAACAAAAATGGGGTGGTATATCAAATATTTTTATTAATTATATTAATTTATTAAAAAAAAATAATAAAATTAAAGTTTATCTACCATTTATATTTACACTAAATAAAAACTTAAAAGATAAATTTTATATACCAAAAAATATATTGACTTATACAGTGATTAAAAATTTTAATAAAGTTTTACTAAAATTTTTTCTTATATTTTTTAATTATAATTTCTTGCACTTGACTTATTTTAGAAAAGATCTCATCGTTCCAAATAAAAAAATTATTTTATCAATCCCGGACATGATACCTGAAAGAAATAAAAAATACTTTAACAATCCATTAAAAGTTCACCCATTTAAAAAAGAATTAGCCTTAAAAGCACATAAAATCTTAACGCTTTCTAAAACCTCAAAAAAATACATATCGCAAGAATATTCAATTAATAAAAATAAAATATTCGTAATATATCCATCTATAAAAAAAACAAAAAAAATTAGAATCCAATTTAAATTACCTAATGACTATTTATTATATGTTGGAACAAGAGAGGGATACAAAAGATTTGATTTTTTATTAGAAGTTTTTTCGAAAATATCAAAAACAAAAAATAATTTATATCTAGTTTGTATTGGATCAAAATTTAATAAAAATGAAATCAAAATAATGAGAAAACTTAAAATATATAATAAAGTTTTATTTTTTGATAACCCCTGCGCAAAAGAAAAAAATTTTTTATATCAAAATGCAATTTGTAAAATTTTTCCATCAATAGATGAAGGTTTTGGTATGCCAATAATTGAGGCTTTTGCAAACAAATGTCCAGTAATTTTAAGTGATATAGAAGTTTTTAAAGAAGTAGCCGGTAAATTTGGTATTTTTTTTAAAAAAAATTCACAATATAGTTTAAAATATAAAATTGAGATGGTTATAAAAAATAATAATAAATTTAAAAAAAAATTTAATAATATGAATTTTAATCTTTTTTTTAAAAAATATTCAACAAATAATACTATTGAAAAACTTAAAAAACTTTACACTTAATCTTTTTTAATTTAAATCATTTAAAAATTTTAGTAGTAAAAAAATATATTTTTTAAATTGTTATTTTGAATATTTTCTTCAATAATAAAAACATTGTTTACAATATTATAATTTTTAAACTTTTTATATACAAAACACAATTTTTTTTAAAAAAATTTATTGAAAAATTACTCTAAGTTTTTTTATATATAACTTTTACTAATAAATTTTTAAATAAGTTATAATATTTCAATAATATAATTTAAATTTTCCTTTTAAGAATAAATTTAGATCTTTTCTTTATATAAAATTTAAAATTTTAGTTTTTAATTATAAGTCCCTGACCAGTCGGTAAAGCAATAATTTCTATATTGGTTTCTAATGCAAATTTATCCCAGGCTTTTTTAGTATCTCCATAGCCAGAATAACAATAATCATCTAGCAATATTACGCCACCTTTTTCAATTTTATTCCATATTATTTTAATTGATAATATTTCTGCTATGCTTGAATTTAAATCTACATGAACAAAAGAAAATTTTTTTGATTTTATCTTTTTTAGAATATTGGGTAACTTTCCTTTAATAATTTTAATGTATTTTATTTCTTTAAAATTATTCTTAACAAACTCATAACAATTTTTATAATCTGGCACTCCTCTAAAATTTTTTTCATTCTTAGTCAACATTGACTCAACTCTTCCAGCATATGTATCTACTAGAAAAAAAAATTTTCTTTCAATTTTATTATAATTAATTATTGATGTAGCCATTAATCCCCTGTTGGTTCCCAACTCAATAAAATCACCAGACAATTGCGTGCAATACTTAGCTATTTTACATGCAATATTTACTCTCCACCGTAAATGATTTCCATAACTACTTTGTGTTAAAAAACCTTGGTTATAAGCATTAATAAATTTCAAATCATTATTATTTATGATGTTATGTGAAGTTGCCACTCCATCTTCATCATAAGCCGGTTTATAATCTAGCAAATAATAATTTTTAATTGTACCAAATGATATTTTAGATACTGCCGTTAAAAATAAATTAATAAGTTTTTTCACTAGATTTTTAAATTTTTTATTTCTTCACTTAATGAGTTGTAGATTTTTATTTTAGGTATCCAATTAAAGTTATTTTTAAATCTTTTGCAAGTCCCTAAAAAATTTCTTGTATCTGTTTTTGATTGAATAGATCCACAATTATATTTTATTTCCTTTTTATATTTAAATTTTTTATTTTTTTTTAATAAATTGATAATTAATTTGATAATATATTTTAAAGTGTATGATTTTTCACTTACAACATTATATATATTAAATTTGTTTGATATTTTTGTTAATTTAAATAAAGCTAATACAAAATCTGATATATGCAAATAATCTCTTAAATGATTTCCGCTAGTTTCTAAATTAATGTTATTATTTGATAAGATATTTTCTAATAAATACCCAATTATTCCTCTACGAGTAAATTGATTATACTTATGATAACCATATACATTTGAAATTCTCAATATAATATAATTTCTTTTTTTTATATTCATGTGTTTTTTAATAAACTTTTCACATATTATTTTACATTTATCATAATTGGATAAAGGTGTAAGTGCTGATATTTCAGAAAACCTTTTTTTTGAAGAACCATAAACTGAGACTGAACTTATAAAAACAAAAGTTACTGATGAAGGTAAAATTTCAATGATATTTTTAATTATTTTTAAATTTTTCCTTACATATTGATTATAATTCAATTCAGCCTCATACTGATTATTTAAATAAGCAAAATGAAAAAAAAAATCTACGTTTATAAATTTTTTTATATATTTTTTTAATAGTGAATAATTTTTATTAACATAATAATAATTTCTATTTTTTATTGAGTTACTGAATTTTAATGTTTTAATTTTTTTCTTTTTTAAATATTTGATAAAATTTGAAGCTAAATAACCATTAGATCCTGAAATAGCAATTCGTTTTATAGTCATAATATTTAATTTTTTTTTATTTTATAAGAGATGATTTCTTTCATATAAAAAAAACAGTTCATAATATTCTTAAGAAAAAAAATATAAGATAACCTAAAATAGGTCAAAAAACTAAAATTTAAAGAATTTAATGCAAATAAGATTTTTTTAAAATACACAAAATTTAAGTCATAAAATAAGTTATATTTACTTATCCCTAGATGCTTTTGGTAATAATTTTTCCATGAATTATTATCTTGATTTCCAAAAATTGTTTGAGCATTTTTAATATATTTAATTTTTCCAAATTTAGATATTTTAATAACCATAACGACGTCACTGCCAATAAAGTTTTGAAATAAATTGATTTTCTTAAGAATTTTGGTTCTAATCATTCCATATATATAATAATTATAATTAAAATTTTTAAAAAATTTTATATATTCTGACTCATTCAAATTTTTTATTTCATTTGAACATTCAACAAATTTATTATTTTTCGCAATTTTAGTTCTACTATAGCTAAGGACAATGTTCTTATCTTTTTCCATAAATGAAATACAATTTTTAATAAAGTTTTTTGATCGCCAATCATGACCAGAATTCCAAAAAAAATATTTAGTATTACAATTTCTAAAAACAAAATTAAAATTTTCAAATGAAGTAATTTTTTTTTTTTGTTCAAAATAAAAAAATTTTTTATTTTTCTTACAAAACTCTGTTGCTATCTTTTTAGTATTATCTGTTGATAAATTATCTGAAATTATTACTTCAAAATTTTTATAGCTTTGATTTTTGAGAGACTTAAGAATTGTAAGTAAATTTTTTTCCTCATTGTAAACTGGAATGCCAATTCTAACTTTCGCTTTATTTTTCAATCTACGATCTAACTTTCTTGATCCATCCCATTGGAAAATGAGTAAGCCTAAGATCTCTTTTAAATAAAGAATGATTAAATGTCATTTTTGGATTGAACGATGAAAATTTATTATTTTTTTTTAAAAATATTTTTAAAGCTTTAATTGGACCTCCATTTTTATTATATAATAATCTTCTTGGTGAAAAATTCATCGTATCAACAATACCATCAGTTATTAAAATAGTAGAATTTTTACAAATTATATTGCCATATTTATTTAACTCTTTAAGCACATGTTCGTAATCATGATTTGAGTCTAAAATAACTAGAGTTTTTTTATTTTTAATAATATTTTTTATTTTTTTTATAAGTTTTTCATTTGTGCTATCAGATATAAACAATTTAAAATACTTGCTTAAAGAATTTTTTTTTAATGACTGAAGCGTTCTTTTTTTTATTTTAATATCTACCCCTATAACTTTTCCAAAACCAATTAATTTACAGATAGAAGAATAAAATATTATAGACCCACCTCTAGCAATTCCTGTTTCAATTATAAAATTTGGCTTTTCTTGAACAATATACTCTTGAACTTGTATTAGGTCCTCGGTTAGTTGTATAACAGGAAAGCCCAACCAAGAAAACTGATATGTATATTTAAAATGCCAGCAGTACTCTTCCCAAAATTTTTTTATTATTATATATGCTTGAAGATCAAATAATTTATAATTTTTTTGTTTTTTCTTTTTTAGAGAAAATTTTTTGGATATAGTATCTAATATTATTTGCACTTTATTCTTATATTTATGAATTTAAAAAAAATCTATAACAAAAAAAAAATTCTAATAACGGGTCATACTGGCTTTAAAGGAGTATGGTTAACGAAACTTTTAAATATTTATAAATGTAAATTATATGGTATTTCTTTAAGAAAATCTGATAACGATATTTTGTATAATAAAATTAAAACTCATTTAAATATCAAATCATACTTTTTCAATATTAGTAATTATCAAAAACTTAATAAAACTATTAATAAAATTAAACCAAATATTATTTTTCATCTTGCTGCGCAAAGCTTGGTTATAAAATCATATAAAAAAAAAGAAGAAACTTTTAATACAAATGTTTTGGGATCTTTAAACTTAATAAAATCTATTGAAAATTTAAAATCATTAAAAAAAGTTTTTTTTATAACTACTGACAAAGTATATTTAAACAAAAATAATAAAATTAAATTTACTGAAAAAGATGCCCTGGGTGGTGAAGATCCATATAGCTTAAGCAAGGTAATTTCTGATTTTATTGCTCAATACTATGCTAAATTTTTATCAAAAAAAATTCAATGTTTTATACTTAGAGCTGGAAATGTAATAGGTGGAGGCGATTTTGCTGAAAATAGGATTTTAGCCGACTTTTATACAAAAAATAAATTAATTATTAGAAATCCCAATAGTACCAGGCCATTTCAATTTATTTTAGATACACTTTATAAATATTTAACAATTGGTGCAATAAAAAAAAATGAAAATAGTTTAATTTGGAATATATCTCCCAATAAAAGTTTTAAGGTCATGGAAATAATTAATTATTTAAATAAAATAAATAATAAAAAAATTATCTTTAAAAAAAATAAAATCAAAGAAAAAAAATTTTTGAATTTATCAAATAAAAAATTCTTAAAAAAATTTAAAATAAAATATGAGACAAATATTTATAACACGCTTAATCAAACTAATTATATTTATAAACATATTAATAGTTCTTCAGATATTTTAAATGAAGTCATTAATGAACAAATTACTAATTATTTAAAAAATGTCTCAAAATAAATTCTGTATCCATTGTAAAAATTTTTTAAAGATAAAATTAATAAATATGGGGATGATGCCAATTGCAAATGATTATAATTTAAGTAAAAAAAAATATTTATTAAAGGTAATGTTTTGTACAAAATGTTACCTTATTCAAAATACAGCGAGGGTTAATCATAAAAAAATTTTTTTAAATTATTTTTACAAATCTAAATATTCATCTATATGGCAAACTCATTGCCGCAAAATGAAATTAGATCTAAAAAAATTTAATCTAAATACTGCAAATATATTAGAGATTGGCTGCAATGACCTTACTCTTGCTAAAATTTTAAAAAGTAAAAAAAATAAATATCTTGGCATTGAACCTGCGAAAAATATTATCAGAGAAAATAAAAAAAATAATAAATTTAAAAATAATTTAATTTGTGATTTTTTTAATCAAAAATTAGCAAGAAAATTGACAAACGAAGGATATAAATTTGATATAGTCATTGGAACTAATGTTATTGCGCATATTCAAAATATTAATGATTTCATAAAAGGTCTTTCAATAATTATAAATGACAATACTGTCGGGATTTTTGAATTTCAATATATTGGGGATATGATCCGTGGCAACTTGTATGATACAATTTATCATGAACACTATTATTATCATTCGATAACCTCTTTATCTATAATTTTAAAAAAATTTAACCTTGAAATTTTTAAAATAAAAAAAGTTAAAATACATAGTGGATCATTAAGAATATACATAAAGAAAAATTATAATTTAACAAATACCAAAATAAAAAATTTTATAAAATTCGAAAAAAAAGAAGGCATAATTAATCCAAAAATAATAAAAAAATTTGGAACAAATGCCCTAAAACATAAAACAAAGCTTGTAAGATTAATTACAACTAAACTTAAAAATCAATTAATTTGTGGATATGGAGCTGCGGCTAAAGGAAATACTTTAATTAATTTTTGTAAATTTAATAATAAACATATAAAATATATTTTTGATAAAAATAAACTAAAACAAAAAAAAATATTTCCAGGAACTAATATTAAAATATTGAGCCCAAATAATATAAAAAAAATTAATCCCGATTATATATTAATATTAGCTTGGAATATTTACAAAGAAGTAGTAATGGAAATCAGAAAGAAAAAAATTCGATCCAAATTGATTATTCCTTACCCAAATATTAAAATAATAAATTGATTAAAAACACAAAAATAAATGGCTGTTACATTATTTCTTATAAGAAAAAAATTGATAACAGAGGTCACTTTTTAAGACTTTTTGATTTCAAAAAAATTAAAATTAAACAAATAAGTTTATCCTTTAATAAAAGCAAATACACCTTTAGAGGTTTTCATTTTCAAAAAGGAAAATATAAAGAAAATAAATATATTTATTGCTCTCAAGGGGAATTAATCGATTTTGTCATTGATATTAGAAAAAATTCAAAAACTTATTTAAATATAATGAAAATAAATTTAAAGGAAAATGATTCTAAATTAATTTTTATTCCCAAAGGTTGTTTGCATGGATTTTATACTTTAAAAAATAAAACCAGTTTGATTTATTTTATAGATCAAAAATACAAAAAAAGTCATTCCAGTGGTTTTAATTATAAGTCAAAAAAATTTAATATTAAAATTTTTCCTAAAATAATATCTAAAAGAGATAAACTTTTACCAGATTTTTAAATTTTTCAAGTTTTTATTGCCAATTTCTCCATGGCGCAACTCCATTTTTCCATAATTTATTTAAAAATAAGTTTTCTCTAAGAGTATCCATGCATTGCCAAAAACCATTATGATAATATGCTGAAATTTTTCTATTTTTAACAAGTCTCAAAAAACAATCACTTTCGAGTACCTCAGTATTGTTATATTTTAAATATTTAAATATTTCTTTTTCCACAATCATAAAACCAGCATTGATAAGATTTTTTTTTGTGCTAACTTTTTCCTTAAAAGAAATAATTTTATTTTTTTTATTTAACATTAAATATCCCCATCTTGGAGGTGGATTAACTGTTGTTAGTGTAACTATTGATTTTGTATTAGCATGAAATTTTAACAATTTTTTGAAGTCTATATTTGATAATCCGTCTCCGTAAGTAAGTATAAAAGATGATTTTAAATATTTTTCTAATTTTTTAACTCTGAAACCAGTCATACTATTTAATCCAGTATATTTGATCAAAATATTTAAATTTTTAAAGCTTTTTTCTTTTTTAAAAAAATTTTCAATAACTTTACTTTTATAACCGGTGGCAATTATAAAATCTTTAAAACCAAAAAATCTAAAATTTTGAATTATATGCCAAATTATTGGTTTATTACCTATTTTAACCATTGGTTTTGGCACCAACTTTGTTTTTTCAGCTAGTCTTGTTCCTTTACCACCTGCAAGTATAACTACTTTCATTCTATAATATTTTACTTAAAATTAATTTTCTAATTTTTGACAGAATTAAAAATAAATTTTCTAACATACTTTTTTGAGAAAAAAATTCTGTTAATTTCTTATCTGCATCATAATTTGCTTTTAAATCATTATTGTGTACAATTTTTCCAATATTATGCGTTTTTAATAACGAAAGCCTTGAATAACTTGGTGTTTTGTGAGTTCGGTTATCTCCAAATCCAACATTTTGAACTAAATTTTTTTTTGGCGTAATATTTAGACCAGAATTCATTCTAAGTGTAAAATCCCATATATATGCCCAGGAACTATCTCTACCCTCTTTTACTTCTGTTAATCTTTCCAAATAAAATTTAGCAGTTTTAGTATCGTGATACAATTTTTTGATCAACTCTTTATTTTTAATAACTTTGTTATAGTTTTTTATTTTTGCATCTATCAAAGACCATCTATCTTTCCAGGTTGCCCACCCCCAAATCATTGGAGAACTAGTAAAAAAATAAGATTTATTGTCATTGATAAAATTTTTGTTAAAAATTTCATTTAATAAATTTAAACCTCCAATATTCATTATTTTTTTATTTTTTTTATGATAACGAAGATTTTCTTTACAAAAATAAAAAAATGATAAACTAGGAATGCAATCATCTTCTAAAATAATTCCTTGCTTTTCGTTATCAAAGAACCAATTGATTCCTTTTATAACTGCATCTTTACAGCCATGGTTATATTTTAAAAATTTATATTTTACCTTCTTTGAAATTTGATTAGAGATAATAAAATTTCTTGTTATATATACTAATTCTTTATCATTTGTATTTTTTGGTCCATCACAACAAAAGTAAATTATTTTTGGTTTAATTTTTTTTAAAACCTTTAGTAAATCAACCAAATGATCGCTTCTATTATATATGGGTATAAAAATTGGTATCTCAAAAAAAGTCATTTAAAAAAAAAACTAAAAAAAATTAAAAATGTTTTATAATGGTATACTTTAATAAAATTATACATTGATTTGAGCATACCCAAATATTTATTCTGGATTTTCATAAATTCTTTACTTGAAATGTATAAATTAGATGAAAATCCCCCTAGTTTATTATTTGATAAAATCTTATTTATATAAAAAAATTTATATCTATTTTGATACAATTTTATAGACAAATCATAATCTGCAGCGATCAAATATTTTGTGTCATATTTAAATTTTGAAAAAATTTTATTGGAATAATATGTAGCTTGATGAGATATTGAATTTTTATTTAAAATTTTAGAAATATCACTTTTTTGAGCAAATTTTAATATATTATTTTCATAAAAATTACTATTTCCATAATATACATCATATCCTTTATTTTTTTTTATTTCATTTCTAACTAATTGCAAAATATTTGCAGGTAACCAATCATCAGAATTTAAAAAAAGTAAAAATTTTCCTCTAGCTATATTTATACCTTTGTTCATTGCATAATATATTCCCAAATCTTTTTCTTTTATTATTTTAAAAGGGTATTTTACATTTTTTTTAATAGTTTTTATTGTAGAATCTGATGATAAATTATCTATAAAAATTTGCTCGAAAATTTTTGGTTGCTTGTTAAGAGAAGTAATATTTTTTTTTATATATTTTGTAGAATTGAAGGTTGGTGTAATTACTGAAAAAAACAATTAGATCCTCTTTAAAAAGTCATTATAAGTTAATTTTATAGAATTTTGAAAATCGGTAAAATTGTTTAATTTTAATTTTTTAATTTTTGAAATATCAAGTGTTTTTCTCATAACACCATTGGGCATTTTTTTATCAAATTTTAATATCCCATTAAATCCAACTACTTTTTTAATTGTTTCAGCTAATTGTTTAATAGTTATATCCTGTCCAGTACCGATATTAATTAATTTATAATACTTATTATTTAATAAAATTTTACAAATTATTTTGGCACAGTCGTCGACGTATAAAAACTCCCTTTTTGGCCTACCATCTCCCCAGATTTTTACAAATTTTTCTTTTTTAATTTTTGCATAATGCATTCTTTTGATTATTGCAGGTATTACATG
>Ga0222714_10005585_pt1 | contig 11920 bp, 8 predicted proteins | sample C33_3DmetaG_FD_165048 | JGI IMG/M metagenome (GOLD analysis project Ga0222714, IMG submission 165048) | Estuarine water microbial communities from San Francisco Bay, California, United States - C33_3D | ecosystem: Environmental > Aquatic > Marine > Unclassified | place: USA: California... | reverse complement strand
AATGAATTGGTATCAAATGGAGCAATTACAGGTACTACAGTAGATGGTACAACAGGTACATTTGGTACTGGTGTTGTTACTAGTACAATCAATGCCAATGGAACAGCAACTGTAAATGCACTAAGTTCAAATGGTGCAGTATCAGTCAACGGAACTACCGTTATTGATAGTGGTAGCGAAATTGTAACAGCACAGTTGAAGGATAGTGGTGTATCGGCAGGCACATATGGCAATGCAAGTAGTGTTGCTCAAATTACTGTCGATGCAAAAGGTCGTGTAACTAATGTAACCAACGTTGCTGTTGCTGGTGTAGATGGCATGACCTATGACGCCGCAACTGGTAATTTACAAGTACAAACAAGTTCAGGAACTGATTATGAAGTAGATATCGGAGTTGGAACAAGCGATAGTCCGGTATTTGCTGGATTGAGTGTAAGCGGTACTACTACAGTTAACGCACTGACAAGTAACGGAGCGATTAGCGGTACTACCGTAGATGGTACAACAGGTACATTCGGTACTGGTGTTGTTACTAGTACAATCAATGCTAATGGAACAGCAACTGTCAATAGCTTAGTTAGCAATGGTGCAGTAAGTGGTACAACAGGTACATTTGGTACTGGTGTTGTTACTAGTACAATCAATGCTAATGGAACAGCAACAGTTAATGCATTGACAAGTAACGGAGCAATTACAGGTACTACTGTAGATGGTACAACAGGTACATTTGGTACTGGTGTTGTAACTGGTACAATCAATGCTAATGGAACTGCTACAGTTAATGCATTAGTAAGTAACGGAGCAATTACTGGAACATCAGTAAGCGTAACTGGAAACGTTACAAGTGCAGCCTTAACAGTAAATGCAAACGCATCAATCGGCGGCCACATTTTTGTTACAGGAACAACAACATTATCTGGCAATATAGTAAGTGATGTAACTGTAGAAGGTAATGTAAAAGCAGATCAGTACTACTATGCAAACGGTTCTATTGTTGGTGCATCAGTTACAGCTCTAAGCAGTAACGTACAAACTGGTGATGGTAGCACAGTCAACTTCACAATACCAGATTCTACAGTTGGCACTGCCGATGTAATGGTAGCAATTAACGGTGTGGTACAAATTCCAATAACAGCATACAGTATTAGTTCTGGAACAGTTACCTTTACAGAAGCTCCAGCAGATCAAGACGTAATTGAATTTAGAACTATTGTAACAGGACAATCGTTCAATCAATTCTATGATGCGGCTGGTACAACTGGTATATTCTTAGACGAAACTGTTGGCGATCATGCAATAAGAATGAAAGCAAGCAGTTCTGAGAAATTAATTGTAAGTGATGACGGAGTTATTGTTAAAGATACTGTTATTGCTAACATTGCACCAGTTACTGTTGGTACGTCAGCAACAACAATAGATACATTTGATGGTACTACTTATAGTGCTGCCAAGTATGTTGTTGTAGCAAGAAACAGTGGACAAACAGCATTTACAAGTTTGGAAGCATTAGTTGTGTCTGACGGTGATGCAAATGCTCAAGTAACTGTTTATGCAGTTGTAACAGCAGGTGGAGATGGAACGCAACAAGCAAACGTAAGTGCAACAGCAACTAGCGGTACAGTTACAGTTAAAGCAACTGGCGCAGGAGCAGGTACTATTGTTAGCTTTAGCAAAACATATATATTAGCACAGTAATGTGAAATGAGCGTGTAGCACCTTTTGGTGCTACACAAAAACAACCTTTGTCGGGGATAGTGGAACCGGAGGAAAACTAAAATGGCAGACAAAAATTTTGAAGTACAGAAAGGTCTAACAGTAGGACCTTTAGAGATAGATGCACAAACAGGTGATCTTGTTACCAGTGGTAACATTACTGTAGGTGGTAATATCGAAATATCAGGTAATTTGGTAGCAGATGCTATCAGAACAGGTACCACAGTAGTTGATACTAACGCATCAAACGTAACCATTGATGTAGCAGGAACAAGAGTACAAACAATTACATCAGGCGCTACTGAATTGGTTGGTACATTGTCTGTCAGTAGTACAGCATCAGTTGCGGGAACTGCAACAGTTAACGCACTAACTTCAAACGGTGCAATTAGCGGAACAACCGTTACAGGTACAGGAACTGCTACACTAAATGCAGTAGTAACTGGAACAATTAATGCTAATAGCACTGCTACAGTTAATGCTTTAACATCAAATGGTGCTGTATCAGGTACAACTGGTACTTTCCCAACCAGTATCACTACTACAGCAACTAACACTGGTACATTAAACGCTAACGCTAATGCAACTGTTGCAGGACTAACAGTCAACGGTAGTGCAACGTTTGGCACAACATTAGGTGTTACTGGTGTAGCATCAATAACAAATACTACGCAATCATCTGCAACAACTAACGGTGCATTAGTAGTAAGTGGCGGAGCAGGAATAGCCAAAGATGTACATATCGGTGGTAATCTTCTTATCAGTCAAAATACAACTGTTGGCGGAAACTTAACGGTTATTGGTAACGTCGATGTAGTCGGTGCTAATAATCTTGCAGTCTTGAATCCATTAATAGAATTGCACACAACTGCTAACCTTGATCCATTAACTGAAGATGATGGTAAAGACATCGGTATTAGAATGCACTTCTATAAAACAGCTGACGACGAAGCTGCTTTAGTCTGGAGTAACGATGAACAAAACTTAGAATGGTACGGTAGCGGCGCCGGCAACGATCCTAATGTTATATCACATGCTTCCGCTGTTTATGGTAACATCAAAACAGGTAACTTGTATTTGGTAGGTTTAGCAGATCCTGGAGGTTCAAACGCAACAGGAACAATCAGTACAAGTGTAAGTACAGGTGCATTGATATTAGGTGCTAACAGCGGTGCAGGTATTGGAGGCAACGTTCATGTAGGTGGAGCAGTTGTTGCTCAATCGGCAACATTTGAAAGTTTAAACGATACTCCGATCGGTAATGCAACACCTAGTTCTGCTCAGTTTACTACATTAGGTGCAACTAGCACATTAAATGTAGCAGGAACTGCAACAGTAAATGCATTGACTAGTAATGGCGTTATTTCCGGTACTGGAAATATTACTACAGCATCTGGCAACGTAATTGCTGGTAATGTTATTACTAACGGTTTATTCTTCTACGCTAACGGAACACAAGCAGTTGGACCACAAGGACCACAAGGTCCACAAGGACCACGCGGACCTATCGGACCCATTGGACCCATTGGACCTATCGGACCACAAGGACCACAAGGGCCCATCGGACCTATCGGGCCACAAGGACCACGCGGACCACAAGGACCAATCGGGCCAATCGGACCAATCGGTATTACTGGACCACAAGGACCACAAGGACCCATCGGACCAATCGGACCACAAGGACCACAGGGGCCTATCGGACCCATCGGACCACAAGGACCACAAGGGCCCATCGGACCTATCGGGCCACAAGGACCGCAGGGACCACGAGGACCAATCGGACCTATCGGACCTATCGGACCTATAGGTAATACAGGACCACAAGGACCACAAGGACCAATCGGACCAATCGGACCTATAGGTAATACAGGACCACAAGGACCACGCGGACCACAAGGACCAATCGGGCCAATCGGACCACAAGGACCACAAGGACCACAAGGACCTGCAGGCCCAAGTACTTACATTAATGCTACTGCAACAACAACAAATGCTAATTTCTATCCAGTATTTGTATCGTCTTCTGGCGGAAGTACTCCTTATGTTCGTACTACGGCAACAGCATTTAGTATTAACCCAAGTACAAACGTTCTAACTGTTACTGCAACTCAAGCACAATACGCTGACATTGCAGAACGTTACTTAGGAGATGCAGATTACGAACCTGGTACAATTGTTGAGTTTGGTGGAATGCGGGAAGTTACTTTGTGTACACACGATATGTGCCCAAGAGTAGCCGGAGTAATTACTACTAATCCAGCATACCTAATGAATGCACAATTAAAATCAGAATTCTTAGCAGATGTTGCACTACAAGGCCGTGTACCTGTTAAAGTAATTGGCCCAGTACGCAAAGGCGACATGATGGTTAGTGCTGGTAATGGCTCAGCCCGGGCAGAAGCAAACCCAGTAATGGGTAGTGTATTAGGTAAAGCACTAGAAGATTTTAATGGTACTGAAGGTATTATTGAAGTTGTTGTAGGCAGACTATAACCTCTTTGTCTGTAAGATAACTCACAGTTCTGTTTATCGGAACTGTGAGTTTGACTATAAATATACTATACAAAGGGTTTCGGATGTCTCTCACCAAAGTAAGATTTTCTTCTATCAATAGTAATACAATGACTGTCACGGACAACGTGATGGTATTGAATTATGCAAATGCCGTCGTTCGGGATACAGGCTTATTATTTGATAGATCAGAAAACGGTGCTGGCGCAAATGTTGCAATTATTTGGAATGAATCAACTGATACATTTCAAACAATTTACACAAGTAGCACAGGAACAGACGGTGCTAATCTAACAGTTAGTTCAAATGCAAATTTTGCAGCCGGGAACGTTACTGCGAGTGCATATTACTATACCGACGGATCAGAAGTAACTTCTGGACAAAATCCAGGCGCAGGATATGCCGGAGAACTACAATATAATAACAGTGGAACTTTTGGTAGCGCAACTGATATTTTCTATAGTGGATCTGGACAGCTTGACGCAGTAACATTACAAGCAACTACTATAGGTAATGTCGGTGCAACTGTAATAGGTTCTTATTTTGATGCAGTTGTTGGATTTAACGGACCAATTGGATCTAACGGTGGTAATACCGCAATTTTTAGTACATTAAGTTCTGTAGGTAATGCCACAGTAAATGCGTTAACTGTTAACACTACTGCTAGTATGGGCAGTACACTTGTTGTTTCTGGTGGTTTACAAAATACTGCAATAGGTAATTTGCAACAAAACTCGGGAAAATTTACCACAATACAAGGCGTTGATACAACCGACAGTTCTAGTACAACAACTGGCGCATTAAAAATTGCAGGAGGCGCTGGCATTGTTAAAAATTTATATGTCGGCGGCACAACTACGGCAGGAAACATTTTACCTGCATCAAACGTCACATATAGTTTAGGATCCTTAGAAAACCAATGGAAAGATGTGTTTGTTGGTCCTGGGTCATTGTATGTTAATGGACAGCAAGTATTATCTGACAGTTCTGGAACTATTACTTTATCGGCTGATGCTGGCCAAAATATTAGTATTACTACAAGTGCAGGCGGTGATATCGAGTTCAATCCAGGCGGAACAATTCAACTCAAAGGCAATGTAGAACTTTCCGCCGGCAAAACGTTAACTACCGCAGGTGGAGCTAAAACTAACTTTCCGCAAGGATTGACAACAGATTCGATATCTGCGTATACTGGTGGCGGCGTTGTTACTGTTGATAATATGACTATTAGTGGTAATCTAACAGTCCAAGGTAATACAACAACCATTAATACACAGGATTTAAATGTTGCTGATAATTTAATTACTCTTAATAGCGATTTTACTTCTGGCACACCGACAGAAAATGCTGGTATTCGAATTCTACGGGGCGATGACCCCGCAGTACAATTCCGATGGAACGAAGGTAGTAACTATTGGGAATTCACCAATGATGGCGCAACGTATGTCCAAATAATGGCAACAGGCCCACAAGGACCACAAGGACCTGTAGGAACAGCTGGACCACAAGGACCACAAGGTCCCACAGGAGAAACAGGCCCACAAGGACCACAAGGGCCAATCGGTAATACTGGCCCACAAGGACCACAAGGTCCCATTGGAGAAACAGGGCCACAAGGACCACAAGGTCCCATTGGAGAAACAGGACCACAAGGACCACAAGGTCCTATTGGACCTATAGGATTAACGGGCCCACAAGGTCCACAAGGTCCCATTGGAGAAACAGGGCCACAAGGACCGCAGGGGCCTATTGGTAATACTGGCCCACAAGGACCACAAGGACCTATTGGTAATACAGGGCCACAAGGACCACAAGGACCACGCGGACCGATCGGACCTATTGGACCTATAGGACCTATTGGTAATACTGGCCCACAAGGACCACAAGGTCCCATTGGAGAAACAGGACCACAGGGACCACAGGGACCTATCGGACCTATCGGACCTATAGGCAACACCGGACCACAAGGACCACAAGGGCCTATCGGACCTATTGGACCAATTGGTAATACTGGCCCACAAGGACCACAAGGGCCAATCGGTAATACTGGCCCACAAGGACCACAAGGGCCCATCGGACCAATCGGACCTATAGGCAATACCGGACCACAAGGACCACGCGGCCCAACAGGAGCAACTGGACCACAAGGACCACAAGGCCCCATCGGACCTATCGGACCACAAGGACCACAAGGACCAATCGGACCTATCGGACCTATAGGCAACACCGGACCACAAGGACCACGAGGACCACAGGGACCACAAGGCGTGATCGGACCACAGGGACCACAGGGACCAATCGGACCAATCGGTATTACTGGACCACAAGGACCACAGGGACCACAAGGCGTGATCGGTGCAACAGGACCACAAGGCTCTACTGGTGATGCAGGAGCACCAGGACCACAAGGACCACGAGGACCACAAGGACCACAAGGACCAATCGGGCCTATCGGTGCAACAGGACCACAAGGACCACAAGGACCAATCGGTGCAACAGGACCACAAGGACCACGCGGACCTATCGGACCCATTGGACCCATTGGACCTATCGGACCACAAGGACCACAAGGGCCTGGAGGCCCAAGTACTTACATTAATGCTACTGCAACAACAACAAATGCCGATTTCTATCCGGTTTTCGTAACCGGCGCAGGTGGAAGCACTCCTTATGTTCGCACAACTGCAACAGCATTCAGCATTAACCCAAGTACAAATGTATTAACAGTAACTGCAACATCGGCACGATACGCTGACATTGCAGAAAGATACGAAAGCGATATTAATTACGAACCTGGTACAGTATTAGAAATTGGGGGAGACAAAGAAGTAACAATTTGTGATACAGATATGTCTAGTAAAGTTGTTGGCGTAGTTACAACAAATCCTGCATACTTGATGAATAGTCAAATTCAACCAGATCATTATGCAGATATTGCTTTACAAGGTAGAGTGCCAGTCAAAGTAGTAGGGTCTGTAGGTAAAGGTGATATGTTAGTCAGCGCTCCGGGTGGATTCGCTCGTTCAGAGGAAAATCCAAAAGTTGGCACCGTAATTGGTAAATCACTAACTAGTTTTACTGCAACAAGTGATCAATCTAATTCTGTAATAGAAGCAATAATTGGTAAGCATTAATTAGAGGGTAGTTGACTTCCGTTAAATACGGATGTATAATCAATTACTCTCTGTTATGACTCAAAATTTACATATATTAGCTAATCCTTTTGGTATCACTAATACTCGATATCGAATGGAGCCATTCAATATTGCAGTAGAAAAATTTATACGCAATATGCGCCAATTTGGATATAACATGATCCATTACGGGCACGAAAGTAGTCGAGTAGAATGCGAACATTTTACAGTTATATCAAATATGGAACTGCCCCCGCCGGCAGACGAGGGTTTACTAATAGAACAACATCCAGCTTACTCTGATATTTTTTGTGAACGTGTAAGTCAGCATTTACACAAATCGAAAAAACCAGGTGATATGGTTTTGTGTTTTTACGGAAATAGTCATTCTAAGGCTGTGGCAGAACATCAAGATTTAAAAATATTAGAACCTAGCATCGGGTATTTGCCTGAGTGCGTATTTGCTCCGTACAGAGCATTTGTTAGTTATAGTCAGATGCATTACTATTATGGTTTAAAAGGTCAAATGCTACAACCTAGCTGGTTTGATACTGTTATCCCTAATGCGTTTACAGAAACCGAATTTGAATATACTAGTAACAAAGATGATTATTTTGTTTATTTGGGAAGAATACAACCCGACAAAGGAATACATCTTGCAATTCAATTAACTGAACGTATTGGTAAACGACTAATAGTAGCAGGCCCCGGTGATCTAAGAAGTTTAGGATATCATGATATACCTAAACATGTTGAATGCATTGGGTATGTTGATGTTGATGCTCGCCGCAAATTATTAAGTAAAGCAACAGCATTAATTGCGGCTACGACATATCTAGAACCGTTTGGTAATATTGTAGTTGAAGCAATGCTGTCCGGTACTCCTGTTATTACAAGTGATTGGGGCGGTTTTGCAGATAATGTTAGTCATGGTGTAACTGGATATAGATGTAGGGATATGAAAGAATTTCTTTACGCAGCCGAAAATGTTGACCAACTTAGTTCATTAGATTGTCGTAATTGGGCTGTTAATAATTTTAGTGACACGGTAGTTCATGAAAAGTTTGATACTTGGTTACAACGAATACAACATTTGGATTTCTATCATGCATAAAATTTATAGTCATATTGATCCTACTAAACATTTACATACTGTGTTTAGATATTATGAAATTGACGGTCGTAACGAAGTTGCAGATGAGCACCAATTCTTACAGTTAGCAACTTTGCGTATGGAAAAAGGTAAAACGTTTAGACCGCATCAACATATTTGGAAACCAACACCAGTTGAAAACATAATTGCACAAGAAAGTTGGGTCGTTATCAAAGGCAGTGTAGAATGTAGCTTTTTTGATACCGATGGAACGTTATTAGAAAAACACGTAATCAGACAAGGCGATTGCTCGATGACGTTTGAAGGCGGCCATACGTATCTTATCTTGGAAGATGATACTGTAGTGTATGAATATAAAACTGGCCCTTATCAAGGACAAGCAATGGACAAGGTATTTTTATGACGCAAGGAAATGACGTTTATATCAGTGCCAGTGCTGAAATACGTAGACCTGAATTGTGTACGATAGGTAATCACGTTGCCATAGACAGTTTCTTTTATTGCACTACACAATTAACAGTGGGAGATTATGTACACATTAGCCCGCATGTTGCTGTAATCGGCGGCAAAACTACTGGACTAACAGTAGAAGACTTTTGTTTTATAAGTGTTGGATCTAAACTTATTTGTGGTAGTGAAATGTTTATGGGAGATGGTCTGATTGGTCCATTGATCCCAGAAGAATATAAAGACAAACAAAAATTAGAACCTATTATGCTAAAAAGATTCAGTGGAACATTGGCAAACAGTATAGTGTTACCAGGAGTTACAATGGCAGAAGGTAGTGTATTAGGCGCAAACAGTCTGTTAAGAGAAGATACAGAACCTTGGACTGTGTATGCAGGAAGTCCTGCTAGACCGATTAGAAAACGTAGCAAAGATAAAGCATACGAATATGCCGCTAAGTTAGGATATACATATGAGTGAAAAGTTCACAAGCTGGCCCGTTGGAAAATTACCTAAAGAGTTTCAAAGACCAGAATTGGATCAGGTAAAAGCATTGGGATACGATTGGAGTGATCCTCGAGACGTGATCGATATTTTCGAACGTAAGGTAGCAACATTCGCCGGATCAAAATACGGTGTTAGTGTAGACTGTTGTACCAATGGATTATTCCTTGCATTAAAATATGTTGGCGCCAAAGGGCTAATAGAAATTCCTAAAAATACATACCAAAGTGTTCCTATGACAATTTGTCATGCCGGATGTCATCCGCATTTCAGATATGAGGAATGGTCAGGCATGTACCAATTAAAACCATACCCAATTTGGGACGCCGCTACACGTTGGCGACGAAACATGTATCAAGGCGGATTGCATGTTGTAAGTTTCCAAATTAAAAAATGGATTCCTATAGGAAGAGGCGGAATGATCTTAACCGACGATAAGGAAGCATATGATTGGTTAATAAAAGCAAGATATGATGGCAGAGATTTGTCAATTAACCAATGGGATGACGATGCTGACATTTGTGGATGGCACATGTATATGACTCCTGAGGACGCCGCACGCGGTATTATATTAATGGATCAGGTAGCAGATGAAAATGCAGATTGTGGCGGCTGGCAAAATTATGCAGACCAAAGTCAAAAGAAATTATGGAAACTGTAAATGACTAAACGAGCACTAATTACAGGTATCACAGGACAAGACGGAAGTTACTTGTCTGAATACTTGCTAGAAATGGGATACGAAGTTTTCGGCATGGTACGTAGACACAGTGTACCGGAAAATCAAAGTTCGAGATTGCAACACATCAATGATAAAATTACTCGTATATACGGAGATTTGACAGATGAGTGGAGTGTTGCTAATATTATTAGGGAAGTAAATCCCGATGAAATTTACAACTTAGGTGCAATGAGTCATGTTCGGATTAGTTTCGATATGCCAGCATTTACCATCAAATCTAACAGTTTGGGTGTACTAAACATGTTAGAGTCATATAGACAGTTTGCACCCGAAGCAAAGTTTTATCAAGCAAGTTCAAGCGAGATGTTTGGTAATAGCATTGATGCTGATAATACACAACGATTAACTACTCCAATGACCCCAGTTAGCCCGTATGGCTGTAGTAAGGTGATGGGTTTCAATTTGACCAGACACTACCGAGCCGCATATAATTTGCATGCGAGTAATGGTATTTTGTTTAATCATGAAAGCCCACGTCGAGGCACAAACTTTGTAACCAACAAAGTTGTAAAAACTGCTGTAGAGATTAAAAAAGGGTTAGCAGATAAATTAGAACTTGGCAACTTAGATAGTTCTAGAGACTGGGGACATAGTTATGATTATGTGCGAGCAATTCATGCAATTGTTAATCATACAGAGGCCAGAGATTGGATAGTTGCAACAGGTGAAAGTCACACAGTAAGAGATTTATGCAAGTATACATTTGATGCGCTAGGTATGAACTACGAAGATTATGTTGTACAAAATCAAAAATTTCTGCGCCCAGAGGAATTAAAATATCTCAAAGGAGACAGTAGTGAAATCCGACAAGTATTAGGGTGGAAACCGAAATATACGTTTGAATCTATGTTAGATGAAATGATCGAACATTGGGATCGTACATTATGAAAAATCACATATATGTTATGCCAGGCGGCGGACCATTTAGTAGATTTCTACAATGTGGTATACAACCGTTGGCAGACATGGAAGATTTTGATAATGTGTTTTTAACACTGAGTCCATTCGAGGAAACTAATAACAATGATGAATACTTACAAGAAGCAGTTGGGCACATAGTTAGAAATAGAACCCTTATGGAAATGTATGGTATAGAGCGTCCCTATGACCATATTATGAGTTATGCACTAGATCAAAAAACTGATCAAACATATGAGTACAAAGGATTTTTGTCTGTTGGAATTTTATACGGTGCCTTAGATAATCCTAATATTGAAGACAGTACAAGACTAAATGATTATAAACGTGTCTTAAACAAAATACACATAAAAAATGAAATTAAACGTCGCGTAGATGATTTGTGCAAATTGGTAAACATAAATGAAAACACATTAGGTGCTCATGTGCGTATGACATCTATGGCCGTTCATCAAAACTTCGGACGTATAACTCACGAAGATTATTGCCGTGCTATAGATCAAGAACTAGAAACAGGAAATTACAACGGATTATACGTTTCTACAGATAATGTTGAAAGTTTAGTTAAAATGGAAAAACGTTATGCTAGTATAATCAGATATTATCCTAATATGTTAAGATTGCCTACAGAATACATTATAGATTCGTGGCAATGGAGTTGGGAATACGACATGTTTTTTAGAAAACAGTTTTGGCAGGAAAGTTTTACAGAGTGCATGACTTTAGCCAGATGTGGCGGTATGGTATGTCGCACTAGTAATTTTAGCAATATGGCTGTTGTTTTTAGTAACACGTTGAAAAAAATTATAAGAGTTACCCCTAGTGTATAAAATTAAA
>Ga0222714_10005584_pt1 | contig 11920 bp, 14 predicted proteins | sample C33_3DmetaG_FD_165048 | JGI IMG/M metagenome (GOLD analysis project Ga0222714, IMG submission 165048) | Estuarine water microbial communities from San Francisco Bay, California, United States - C33_3D | ecosystem: Environmental > Aquatic > Marine > Unclassified | place: USA: California... | reverse complement strand
CGTTAGTTATATAAACACTTCGGGCAAGTTCAATGAACTTTTCTCCAAAGTCTTGCTTCTTTTCAAGTTCTCTCAATTCATCTTCAATCTTCCAGAGTTTTAAATTTACCTCACGTAATTCATTCATATACTCAAGAGTGAATTGCGTGAGAGTATCTTTGATTTTATTTAAGTCCTCAAGTTCTTTGAGGACATATTCATTGTCGGTGAACATCGACTTGATTTCCAAAATAGAAATCTTATCTAATAGTTCACCGACCGACACCGGAATTGTAATCTTCACTCTATTCCAAGATTATTTTTAATTTCATTAATAACTGCTGGATTTTTGGATACAACACCTAAACCAAAGGAGTGTGTAAAAGTAAATTTAGGCATATCAAGTTCATCAAAGAACTTTTTAACGCCATATCCTTTTCCTTCATATTGGTCTATTGCAGTATCATGCATTAGAATAACACCATCATCAGAAACAAACTTACTCCAAGTTTCAAAATCTTTTTTAACATCTTCATAATGATGACTTCCATCAATGTGAAGGATGTCAATGTTTTTATCCCAAGTTTCTGCTACTTCACTAAAATCGCCTTTAATAAGAGTGATATTGTCTTGAAGATGAAGTTTTTCTCGTTTCATTGAGACAAAGTTATACTTTTCATCTCCAGAATTTCTATCCACAAAATCATCACCAATAAAATTATCAACACCATAAACATGACCGATTCTTGGAATTGCAAAAGAGAAAGTTGAATACCCCCAATCGACTCCTAAATCAACAACCACTTTTGGATTTAGAAACTTAACTAACCATTCAGCAAAATTACGATGTCCCGACCAAGCAGTTGCTGGTGTGTCGTCAAGATTATGAAGGAAAAGTTTATCAATCGCATCAGTTCTTTCTTTAAGTCTTAACGTCTCAGGATTAAACCCTGAAGCAAACACAATGATATTTGGATTTTGTGTAAGTTGTCCGATTTTCAGTAGATGAGTGAATGCATTACCCATAGCATTTCCACCAATATTCATTGCTTCACTTACAGCATGGAAAGCATAATTGGATGCTTGCTGGATATTTTTAAGATTTACCAAAGCAATACTACACATAATGAATACATCAATTCTTTGTGGATCAAAGTATGCTTTAGAGATATTAAGGTATTCTTGTCCCAATTCTAGTGCTTTTTGGAAATTCTTAACTTCATAATAATGTTTGAAAATAAACCAAAGATAATAATTATTTTCTGGATTATTTTGATATTCTCTCTCGCAGATTGAAAGATAGAAAAGTTCTTTATCAATACTTGGTTGAAGGTTTTTAGTAATCTTAATTGTAGTATCTACTGCAACCTCACCAAGATGTTCTTCAGTTGGAAGAAACATTGGAGTTTCGTGAACAGCATTTACCCAAGTATAGTTTTTAGTTCTATGAAAACGAACATGTGCAGTTTGACCTAGAGTTGGTTCTTCATCATCAATTTTATCATACCTTTCATGTTTAAATGTTGTAAACTCTTCAGAGATTACTGCAAGACCCTCTGGGAAAAAATCATCTATTTCTTCATTAAAATCTATAGAAAAAGCCCAATCAGTTTCCACATAAGATAATGCTTGATTTCTTGCTACTGAAAAATCAAACTCTGCACGAGTCTGTGGATGCTCGTAGACTTTAATACCAGCATCTTTGAGTAGTTGAACTGTATTATCTGTGCTTCCAGTATCGACTACAACGACATCATCAAATTTCTCCGAATTCTTAAGGAACTTTTCAATATTTTTTTCTTCGTTCTTTGCGATTGCGTATAGTGTAACTTTCATTTTAATCCTCACTTGTTGTTTTTAATAATTTCTGTTTTATTAGGACCCCAACCACTATTTGGGTTGAGGAAGGTTTGATAGAAGTCGTATGTACCGCGAAGTAAATTTAATCCCGATACCGCAAGCAAAACAAACATAAAATTTCTAATAAAATTTATTTGCCTTTGAATATCAGTATCTTTTTTAATTCTATCCAAGATACTTTTCTGATGAAGTTTTGGTAGTTCTATGTCAGTATCTTCTTTTTCGGTATAAGTCCAAGTACTGGTTTCAAAATCATATTCTGAAATATTTGCGTGTTCGTAATTTTTTAGAAGAGGCGCACAAATATAAGGAATACTTTTATCAATATGAGAAACACTTGCATCAATCAAGATGGGAATTTCTGTTTCGGTGATGCAAACAATATGCGTTTGCAACATTTTATCAGCAGTATAATTATTTTGATTAAATCCTGGATAACCCATTAAAAATAATCCAGGAGGATTTTTGAGTGTCACCATTAGATTACACTCTACCAATCTTGCCTTGATACCTTCTTTATGTAAAAGTTTAAGTACAATATCACTCATACTCAAACAATATCCAGAACCTGCTTCGGTCATTCCAGATGTATGAAGACCATCTACAACTCCCTTGATAATGTTAAAATATTCAGTTTCAACTACAGGATGATTTTTCATAATTATTTTTCCCAAGCATTATCGTAATGATGTAAAGCAGTTGTTTTTTTATAACCAAGAGTTTTGAAAATATTTTCTATTTTATCTTTTTTATTACCAAGATGCAATTCTTCGTATTCAATTCTTCGAATATCATAATTACTCCAATCTGTTGTTAATAAAATTTCAGAGTCAATTCCTTCAATATCTAACAATAACCAATCTAATTCCTTGATGTTATACTTTTCAAATAATTGATTTATAGTTATACAAGGAACTTCAAAATATCTAATTCCGTCAGTTGGATAATAAATTTCAATATGAGACTTCACACAAGAAGCGACATGGTACATTGGACCATCATTTTGATGATAATAAAGTTTTAATGTGTCTTCATTGTAAGAAGGAACTTTAATTGCAACATTCTCAATAACAGAATTTTGATATTGAGAATAGCAATTTTTTAAATTTCCAATATGTAGTGGATTTGCTTCAACAAAAAGTCCAAATTCTAATTCATTATAATTTTCTTTGAGATGTTTAGATAAATCATCATCACCTTTATTAGAACCAATTTGAACTACTTTCATAAAAACTTTTTCCAATCAATACAAGGTGATAATAAATCTGCTTGACAATGTGTAGAATAACCAGGAAGTGATGATATTAAAACTCTTCCTCTCTGTGCTAACTCCAGAAATTTTTGGTGGTCCGCAGAAGGTTCCACACCTGTAGAATATTTAGTGTGAGTATAAAAGTCCTCTACAAGAGTTGAATACTTAACTGCAAATGTATTGGTTGTTGAAGGGGTTGCCATCCAATGACAAGAATCTGTGAATAAAACTTTGGTGCGAAACTCTGCATAATACTCACCATACTTGTCTCTGTGGTCGTACAAGGTCGCATAAGAGATGGGAAGGGTAAATGCCTCTAACAGAACTTTATCCCACCCTGGTTGATGAATATAATCGTCTTCCAAAAAATAAATGATGTCATCTGGAGAATGATTCTGTGCGGTAATGTACTTCAAAGTTTCAATAAAACTTTTTGCTTCTCCACCACAATTGATTGTATATACATTCTCTTCATTTGATAGGAAAGTATCTTCTATCTTTCCATAATGTTCGTCATAAACGATTGTATATTTTGTAGTTTCTGGATTAAGAGTACTCTTGAAGTTTTGGAATACCTTTTCTTTATCCCACCAAGAAGGTCTTTTCTTTCCAGGACTCTCTTGAATTTTTGAATAATAGCAGTGTCTCAAGTAAACATTAATTTTTGTCATTTCTAAAAAGGATATGGGGGTGTTTGTATTGTTGTTTCTCCAGGTTCATCGTATGCATAAAAACCATATTGGATAATCGTAAACCAATTTGCTTGCATAAACTCATCGTTCATTGTGGTAATACCATCAACCAGAAGACGAGAAACCATTAACTTCGCAACAGCAGGGTCAATTGCATATGCGTGTGCTCTGCCTATTTTACGAATGAAAGTATCAGGTGATTGCATATGAATTGGAGTTGGTTGAACGGGCATACCTCCATATTTCTGCTCTTTGCATCCAAGATATGTGACCGCATTATAAAATGGATAAGGTCCAAAGAACTTCTCCACCATTATTGCATCGTGCTCTAATATAACGATAGGTCTATCTATTGTGATACAATGAAACCATAAACTGAAGTGAGATAAACAACACCCAATTTGAGATGGTGTCATAAACTTATGATTGACTTTTATCCACTTTAGGTATTCTTTATCTTGAAGATGCTCTGGAATTACTATCTCACCAGAAGAACCATCAAAACCTTCCCAAAGAGTATAAGGTTGCCCTATAGATTCACAACTTTCAATACATCTTTGAGTTAAAATCTTCGATGTTTCGTTGTTTGGTAGAGTAATAATATAAGTATTCTCTATAAAAGAATTCTCTGTTGGATAAAAACTTTCTAATGTTCGCTTCATTCTAAATTGCCCGATATTGAAATTCTATAATCATCACTTGTAGAAAATGGATAGACACAATGAGATAAATGTGCTGGGAATAAGACTATTCTACCACACCAATCCTCATTGACATATAAGGTTTCTAAAGTAAGTTGTCCTAAAATATTTGGATAAATGAATTGAAAGGTTGATGCTGCTTTTGCTTTTGTATCTTTTACATGATCCGCATTCAATTCTTCTTCTACTTTGTATGGAATTTTTAACCAACATACAAAACTGAAAGTGCTGCTGTGATGATGAATTGGATTAAACTCATTCTTCTTTTGGAAATTGACCCACAGATGAGTGAGTTTAAAGTCGCCTGGTTTTTTATAAAAGTTCCAATAGTCTATATATGACTTACACATTTCATTGAGATATGGTTGCAAAACTGGCATAGACTTTTGCAACTCATATTGATTTTCTATATTTCCAGCAAGACCATTATTGTAATTTGAATGTGAATGAAAATCAGAAGAGATTTCATTTACCTCTTCCATTACTTGATTGTAAAGTTCTTCTGGAAGAACACCAGATGTAACACCTGGATTCGGTAGTGATATGTGATTAAACATAGGTTTTTAATTTCTCCAAATCATATTCATTCCACCAAGACTTCCAATCAATGAAGAAGTCTCTGTCATACTCTCCTTGCATATGTAGTGCTAATGATGGGATTGGAGTAAAGCAAAAATGTCCTCTTTCATAATAAACTTTACAAATACTATCCATTTCCATTGTTTCACTTACTTCACTAGTTCCCATTTTATGAAACAAGTCCCAGTGCTTTCTAATAATATCAACATGAGTCATCAAAGTCACTGCAACATGAAAATTGGTTCTCCAATATCTATCCTTTGAAACTACAAGATGGCAAGGAACTGCAGTGTTTTCTGCTTCGTGATACTCTGCTGGTTTATTGAAAGGAAAGATGCTTGCAGGAGAGCCTAAATTACAACTGAACTGATTAATTGCATTTATCATCAGTTCTACAGAGTTTTGTTGATGAAGAAAATCATCTTGGACGTAATAGACCCAATCTTTTCCATAATCTCTTCCATGTTCGTAACATCTTAAAATGGATGGCATAATACCATAAGTATCAAGATGAGTTAGATTAACTTTGAATTTTGCTATGTTTATAAGTTTTTCTAGAATATCTAAAAAGTCTTGGTCTGAATGGTCATCAAAGATTTGAAGTTCTATTTCATAATCTGGATAGTGTTCTTGTGCGTAATTGAGACTATCAATCAAAGAAAAAATGCACCTAGATGATACTTCAATCTTTGGTGCTTGGCAATATCTATTAGAATCCTTATCTCTGTTTCCTTTTGAATGAGTCTGGACGACAACTAACAAATGAGTTTTCATAAGTCAAACTTGGAATAAAGTTTTACATTCTCATCTCCTATTACATCAATAGGATTTTGTGAGATTTTTGTAAGATTTGGTCTTATGTCATGAAGACCAATAAGACCCCATTGGTCGTCTTTTTGTTCTCCACAAGCATTTTCAATGTTATTGAAGGTATTTGTATGAGATGGAACTTCCAGGAAGTTGTAAATTTTATTGAGTTCTTCTTCTGGATTATTTACAAGAGCATTGTATTCAACTAAATGAACCCAATCAGGATATTTGTTAATCCCATAAATCATTGATTCATAAGAAGGAGCAACATAATATCTCCAAATATACTCTGCACGATTATTGTTTGTGATTGGTAGATTATCTTTTCTCAAATGATTATCAATGAAATTATCATAATGCTTCGATCGTTCTATGAGTGAAATATAAGATGTAAGAACTTCTGGAATAGAACGATAAGTTGCTACAATCTTTGGTTTATTAGAAAGAAACATTTGAACGGTATCAAGATTCTTTCCCCAAAACCGATGCTTATCTAGGATTGTTGATTTTGGAATATGATTATAAAAATTTGCAAGAACTGCCTTATAGACATTATAAGAAATTGCCTTTCGGTCAAAGGTAAATTGGATATCTAAAGTATTAAATGATTTTTCAATATCAGTGACTACATCACCAAGTGGAGATGTTGGTGATACATAAATGTCTGGATGTTGATTGAGAAGTGACCCAAGTAATGTAGAACCACTTCTTGGAAGTCCTCCAAGAAAATATAATGTCTTCATAATTTATTGCTTTCATATTATGTATTATATCACAGGATCGATGTATGTATTTGCTACTACCTTTTTACTACCGGCATCTAATTGTCTCCAGTTGGTTCCACCGGCAAATGTTGTGACTGGAGTAGATCTACTAAAATTTGCCTTTTTAACTGTAACTTCTCCCGTACCAGCTATTAATCCATTTCCAAGTTGGGCGTAACCTGAAGTTCCCCAAGTCCATAAAGTTCCATCAGTTTTGATTGCTGCCATATAATCTTCTCCGACACTCACTTGTTTCCAATTGGTTCCACCAGCAAATGTTGTTATTGGAGTTGATATACCAGAAAGTGATGAAGTAAAAGTAAAAGTTCCCGTGTAAGAAGTAGCTCCGTTGGGTGAAGACAAAGTAACAGTTCCTGTACCTATATTAGTAATAGTAGATCCATTGATGTTGGAATTGTTTGGGTTGGTTTCTCGTAATGGATCTCCTAGGGATAATCCAGATGTAGATATTCCTGTTATAACATTAGAACTTGCAGACATAGACCCGGATGTAGTGGTTACTGCAATCCGATTAGTATTTCCAAGTTGCCCAAAAGTTCTATTTCCCCACACCCACAATGTTCCATCAGTTTTGATTGCTGCAGTATTCTGATTTCCACTAGATACTTGTTTCCAGTTGTTTCCTCCAGCAAATGTTGTGACTGGAGTGGAGGTATTTGTTGTTGATGCGTTTCCAAGATTTCCGTTTAAATTATAACCCCAAACCCATAATGTTCCATCAGTTTTGATTGCTTGTGTGTGAATACTTCCTACACTTACTTGTTTCCAGTTGTTTCCTCCAGCAAATGTTGTGACGGGAGTACTTATACTACCTGTCGTTGCTCCGTTTCCAAGTTGCCCCACATTTGCTTGCCCCCAAGTCCATAAAGTTCCATCAGTTTTGATTGCTGCCATATGACTAGATTGCTTGCTACCGATCACTTGCTTCCAGTTAGTTCCTCCAGCAAATGTTGTTACTGGAGTTGATCTTATGGTTGTGTCATTTGTTCCAAGTTGCCCATTAGAATTGACACCCCAAGTCCATAAAGTTCCATCAGTTTTGATTGCTGCACAATGTTGCCTGCAAGCAACAACTTGTTTCCAGTTGTTTCCTCCAGCAAATGTTGTGACTGGAGTTGATCTTATGGTTGTGTCATTTGTTCCAAGTCGCCCATTAGAATTGACACCCCAAGTCCATAAAGTTCCATCAGTTTTGATTGCTGCAAAATGTTCATCTCCTGCACTTGCTTGTTTCCAATTAGTTCCTCCAGCGAATGTGGTTACTGGAGTACTTACATTTGCTGCTGTATTATTTCCCACTAGTGCAAGTCCCCAAACCCACAAATTCCCTTCACGAAATAAATCAGCAGGAACAAAAATGTCATCAAAACTGTAATCAAGTCCGTCTTGTCTAAAATTATAGAATGTTGGCATTTTTACTTATTGGTGAGGGAGGTTCTACAAAGATAACTGGAGTATTCATTTTTTCACTCCAATTTTCAAGATATTGTCTAACTTCAGAATTCATTTCTTTATTATTTATTGGAAGAACCTTTAGATATTGACTATCTCCACTTCCTTCGACAGAGACCAATACATTACACTTATCAGGTCTCATTTCTTCTGGTAGCAAATATTGAGTCCAAGCACATTGATAATCTCTACAAGATTCTGGGCGGCCCTTATGAACTCCACAACCATTACATTCCAGATACTTACAAGACTTTCCTGCACCAAACTCCCAAGCAAAAGCATCACCAATTAACCAAGTGCAACAAGCAGTGCATTCTCCACATTCACGAAACATAATCATCCTCCTTGTAATAGTGAGTATACGAATCAAAAATTCCTGGTTGATATATTGTTTTTGGATTTGAGTTTGGGTTACTTCCAATCCAAAGTTCTCTATCTATACGATAATCACTATAAAGAAACTTATGGTCTAGTGTTTGGATATGTTTGGCATTGGACCACCAAAAATTTCCAGTAAAATTATAAGTTCCTTCTAATGGTTTGGTGGTTGTACCATCAGACCATAAAGTTTCTCCCACAGAATTTAGATTTGAACCAACACAATCATATTCATCCAACATTTCCACACACTCTTTCCACTTATCAATTACAAAATACTCCATCATCAATCTCCAAGCATTTGCAATCAAAGATCCCTTACTTGCACCTTTAGTGTGAAAATATAAAATTTTATAATCTGGATTTTCATATGCAAAATCTTTTAATGCAATCATTGTTTCCGTTTCTTCTTTTTGATTTTGATTATAGACGACTTTTGCTTTTTTTGGAACATTGAATAATTCATTATTTCCATTTACGCCAATATGCATATAATGAGTGGCACTTAGTAAACCAGTTACATAAAGGCGATTAATTTGGTGTTGGTAAATGAAAGCAGAAATTTCATTCTGAAAGGTATGATAAAAGATTGCTATTTTCATTTGATATAAAGTTTTTCATCGTAAATATCTATATAAAAATCTCCAATCTCTCCTGCCATTTTAGAGTAATTTAAGCATTTTGCTTTAATATGTGGAAAACTACCAATCCACAGTTCCCTATCCAATCTATCAGAACTATTTAAATATTTTTCATTAAGTTTATTAATATAAGATGCATTTGCCCACCAAAAGTTTCCCGCAAAAAATGAGGAAGTTTCGGATGGATAATAATCTGTTCCGCAACAATCATACTCATTCAAATACTCTACACATTCTTTCCATTTATCAATGGTAAAGTATTCCATATATAATCTCCAAGCACTTGTTTGCAAATTACTTTTGCTTATTCCTTTAGTATGAAAATATAAAATCTTATACTCTGAATTTTTGTAGGCAAAGTTCTTAAGTGCTATGAGAGTTTCTGTTTCTTCTTTCCAGTTAGTATTATAAACTACCTTTGCTTTTTCTGGAATATTGAATAACTCTTGGTCTCCATTCACACCAAAATGAATATGAGATGCTTCTTTGATAAGACCTGAAGTATATAACCTATGAACCTGTTGTTGATAGATAAAAGCACCCAATCCAATTTGTGCTACATGATAGAAAATTGCTATTTTCATGTATGATACACTCCTCCATTTTCGCCAGTCATTCCTTTCACCATTGTAAGACCAAGATTTGGAACACTAATGATATTGTTCTTGTTTATAAACCGATAAAGTGAATGTTCTACATCAGTGCCTGCAGTGAATTGTATCATTTTTTCCATATAAGTAAATGCCTTTTCAAGTGCTTCTACGGCATCATTGAATAAAACTCTATCAAAAGACCAAAGACCAGTAATCATCATACCTTTTGCGCCATATAAGTATGCATAGACATTTTCAAGATTACTTTCATTAAAACTTTCACCCTCTTCAAGTAAATATTCATATCTTTTTAGAACATACTTACCTTCCAAAAATTTACTTTGGTAATCTTGAATATTAAAATCATCATTTAATAAGTATCTACCCGTAAGTTTGAAAACTCTTTGACTATCACTGAATAAATTGTGTTGTTTAATTGCATAAAGAGCATTGAGTAATCCTCTTGTTTCCAACAATGATTTGCCATAAGTAATCAATTCTGGTCTTTCTTCAAGGTTTTCATAAATTTGTTTTAGTACTGGTTCATCATAAAACTCTAAAAACAAATCTGACTTTTCTTTAAGAGTGTCTCTTTGCTTTTCGCCAATTGGTTTAGAAGAACACTCAAATAAAACAACATAAGACTCTGGAACTTTATTGCGAATACATTCAATCGTTTCTAATGTTTGATTGAATCTCTGTTCTTCATCATAAGCACTGAACTTATCTTCTTGAAAGTGTTTAAGTGCTGAACCAACTAAAAATAAAAATTTCATAAGTAATTTGTATTAAAACTAATAATAATTCTTTCTTCTGTTTCTTCTTCTGTATAATGTACTAAATCACTTGAGAAGATTACTAATAATCCAGGATACGGTTTGACTGATGTATCTGGAAAAATAAGTGGAGTTGCACCAGAAATATAAAATGCACCACTGACAATACTTTCTTCGTGCTTATGTGCTTTGAGTTTATTTCCTGGTTGTGAGATATTAAACCAACTATTGATAAACTTTAGAGGTGGTATCTCATACTTGGTGCAATACAATCTAACATATTGTTTAAGAATATTTCGTAATCCAGTTAGTTCTGGATACATCAAAACAGGCATTCCGTGATTATAAGTAGAAACACCTTTCGTTACAAGTCCGTGAGAAGCAGTTTCTATTTGTAAAAGTTTGGTCTTGATAGAATTGAGGTTGAGAAAGGATAAATTATACTCTTCTATCATTCATAAACTCCCAAAACTCTTTAATGGGTGCATCCCAAGTTCTTGGTTTCTTTTGGCGGAACAAATGAACGTTATCTCCATACCACATACACTTTCCAGTAGAAGAAGTCCAAACATAATATTCCATAATGGGAACAAAGACACAGACTTCTTTACCCATAGATGCTGCGACGTGAGCGACAAAACTACAAGAAGTCACAACCAAATCAAGGTTCTTAATGATTGAGAATGTATCAGCATACTCTCTATTAGGAACTGATAGTGATTGTTTGATTTCTGGATAGTCATTCGCATCCTTATTATCAGTATGAGTTTGAAGTGAATACAAAGAATATCCTTTGTTTCCAAGAACACTCATATAATCTTTGAGTTCTACACTTCTAAATGTGTTTTGCTCGAAACCGGAACTTGAAGCCCAGAACATTCCAACCTTATATCCAGTATCTTCTTTCATCCATTCCCATTTTTTATCATACTCTGGAAGTGTTGAAAGATAAGGTTCTCTTCCCAAATCTTTCAGTTCCAGATTGAGGTAATAAGGAAGTGCAAGACCATAAACCCAACAAGCATCTTTTGGAAACTCTGGGTTATCCCAGATACAAACAGCATCATAACCATTGTATTTGAAGAGTTCTACAAGTTCTCTACGAGTAGAACTCCAGATTGGTTTCATTCCAAGTTCTTTAAGATACTTCATAAACCTGATATGAATCACCTCATCACCAGCACCACACTGATTATCAATGATTACAGTTCTTCCTGGTGTAATTGTTCCATCCCACTTCTCAAAATCAGGATGCTTTTGATTTTTATATGCTTCTACTTCTCCTGCTTTGAGAAAGTGTTGAAGTCCTGTACGAATATCATCTTTACGAAAATAATGTCCGGATAGATTATGATATGCTTTTCGTTCAATCTCTTCTGGTAGTTTATATTTGATAAGATTGAAGAGTAGTTTTTCGGATTT
>Ga0222714_10005583_pt1 | contig 11921 bp, 7 predicted proteins | sample C33_3DmetaG_FD_165048 | JGI IMG/M metagenome (GOLD analysis project Ga0222714, IMG submission 165048) | Estuarine water microbial communities from San Francisco Bay, California, United States - C33_3D | ecosystem: Environmental > Aquatic > Marine > Unclassified | place: USA: California... | reverse complement strand
ATTGACGATGTCAGCGGCAACTCTTTTGTGAGACTTACTATGACTACTAGACTTTCGGCGGCGATTCTAGCCGCTTCCGCGTTTGCCTGTGTAGGCGTAAGTTCAGCTGATACACTCTTGTACAAAAACATCAATGGTTACACGCTTAACGGCGATCGCGAACTCATCCGTTTCTCCGCAATAAAGATCGAAGACGATCGTGTCGCCCAACTTTATAGTGAAGGCGATTCACTTCCTGACGAAGCCTCTGTGGATAGCGTGCGCGATGGCGAAGGCAAGACACTTACCACTGGGCTAATCGATGCTCATGGCCACGTCCTAAGCTATGGCCAAAGCTTGCTAAGAGTCGATCTCGTCGGCACCACAACTGAAGCGGGCGCGGCGGAGCGCGTGCGCGCATTCGCCGCTGACAATGCGGAACTCGAATGGGTGTTGGGCCGCGGCTGGAATCAGGTACTGTGGGACAGCAACGAATTTCCAATGGCGACGAGTCTCGATGCAGTAGTCGCTGACAAACCCGTTTGGCTCTCTCGCGTCGACGGTCACGCTGGCTGGGCAAACACGCTTGCAATGGAGATTGCAGGTATTACTCGCGATACCGAAGACCCCGACGGTGGCCAGATTCTACGCGATGCGAACGGCAACCCTAGCGGTGTTTTCATCGACAATGCCATGGCGCTTATTCGCGATAACATCCCGCCTGCGACGATAGAAGAACAAAAGTTTGCGCTGATGACCGCAATGAATTCGTTGGCGACCTATGGCCTTACGAGTGTGCATGATGCCGGCGTCGGCAGTAGCACCGTAGCGGCTTATAAAGAACTCCTTGAAGATGGCCCTTTACCTATTCGAGTTAATGTCATGCTGGCTGCGACGGATCAGTTTTACACCGAACGCCTAGCCGAGGGTCATTTCCGTGACGCCGACGACACCTTAACAATCAACAGTGTAAAAATTGCTGCTGACGGTGCGCTCGGCAGTCGTGGTGCGGCAATGATCGATGATTACTCCGATATGGCAGGCCATCGAGGACTCATCCTGCATAGCGAGGAGCGCATTCATTATTTCATGCGCGCGGCGATGAATGCAGGATTTCAGGTAAATACGCACGCAATCGGCGACGCTGCGAATAAGCTCGTTCTCGATAGCTATGAGCTTCTGATAACCGAAACAGGTTCGAGCGATAGGCGTCACCGCGTCGAGCATGCCCAAATACTCCGTTATGAAGACATCGTTCGCTTCGCCGAGCTCGGCGTTATCCCCTCTATGCAAGCCACGCATGCCACAAGCGACAAGAACATGGCGGTAGACCGTATAGGTGACGTGCGGATTCAGGGAGCTTACGCATGGCGCAAGCTCATGGACGCCGGCGCGCTCATTGCCAACGGCTCAGACTTCCCGGTTGAGTCGCCCAACCCGTTCTTTGGCCTCCATGCCTCTATTACTCGTCAAGATAAAGACAACGACCCTGTCGGAGGCTGGTACCCCGAAGAGCGTATGACAGACGAAGAAGCCTTTGCGAGCTTTACGCTCGACGCCGCCTACTCAGGCTTTCAAGAGGAGTTGCTCGGATCGTTAGAGCCTGGCAAGAAAGCCGATTTTATTCTCTTAGATCGTGATATTTTCGCCATTCCAGACACGGAAATCTGGCAGGCAAAAGCTCTTGAAACTTGGGTAAACGGCGTTCGAGTCTACGGTGATTAATACGCGCCAATGGCTAACATAAAAACGGAGAAGCCTATGCTTACTGCCCAATGCCTCGTTCGCTTTGTCGCTTCAGTGCCTTTGTGTATGGCCCTTCTGAGCTGCAGCCCTGAGGCTCCGCTGACAAATGACGCCGTAGCCCAAACCACACAAACGACCCACCTCGCACGCTGGCAGGCGCAGGCCGCGAACGTCACCATCAAGCGTGACTCTTGGGGAATTCCACATATTTATGGCAAGACAGACGCAGACACGGTGTTCGGCACGCTCTACGCGCAGGCCGAAGACGATTTCAATCGCATTGAAGTCAACTACCTGAATGCGATGGGCAGACTCGCCGAAGCTGAAGGAGAAGGAGAGCTCTACCGCGATCTACGGATGAAGCTGTTTATCGACCCCATCGACATGCAGGCAAAATATGAACAAAGTCCCGCCTGGCTCAAAAAATTGATGGACGCCTTTGCCGACGGCCTAAATTATTTCTTATATACACACCCCGAGGTTAACCCTCGCGTTATCACTCATTTCGAACCATGGATGGCACTGACCTTTTCGGAAGGAAGCATTGGCGGTGATATAGAGCGCGTTAACCTCAGGGGTCTGCAAGACTTCTACGGAAACGGTGACAGCATTGCGCAACGAATCGCCGTCTCTGACAACGAGCCGCGGGGCTCCAACGGCTTCGCCATCTCGCCAAGCAATACCCTGAATGGCAACGCGTTGCTGATGATTAACCCACATACCTCGTTCTTCTTTCGCTCTGAGCTGCATATGGTCAGCGAGGAGGGTCTCAATGCCTATGGCGCCGTGACGTGGGGCCAATTTTTCGTTTATCAGGGCTTTAACGAGAAAGCAGGATGGATGCATACCTCGAGCCGCGCAGACGCGATCGACTTCTATCTCGAAACAATTTCAGAGCGCGATGACGGCGTTTACTATGCCTACGACGGCGGTGAGCGGAAACTCCGAGAAACAGTGCTTACCCTGCCCTACCGCTCTGTCGAGGGGCTCGCTCAACGAACTTTTACGATTTACCACAGCCACCATGGCCCTATCGTCCGTGGCGAAGGTGATCATTGGGTGAGCATCAAACTCATGCAAGAGCCCGTCGATGCGCTGACTCAGTCTTACTTACGCACAAAAGTCTCTGGGCATAATGAGTTCTACGAAAATATGCGTCTGCATACTAATTCGTCTAACAACACCGTCTACGCAGATGCACAAGGAAACATCGCTTACTATCATGGAAACTTCATCCCTCGGCGCGATCTCCGTTTCGATTGGAACAGTCCGCTCGACGGCAGCAACCCAGCCACTGAGTGGCAGGGCCTGCACACACTCGAGGAGTCGATTACGCTGTTAAATCCCGAGAACGGCTGGATCCAGAATACTAATAACTGGCCCTTCACGGCTGCCGGCGAATTTAGCCCAAGGGCCGAAGACTATCCGCGCTACATGACCAATTATGTTGAGAATCCTCGAGGCATTCATGCGGTGAGAGTGCTTAAAGACAAAACCGATTTTACCCTCGACAGTCTGATCGAGGCGGCCTATGACTCCGCGCTCGTCGCTTTCGATCCGCTTCTACCTGCGCTCCTCGCATTAAAAGAAGAGCCCGGCCTAGCGCCTGAAACTCGCGAAGCGATTGCCCACCTGAGTGGCTGGGACACGCGGTTTACGCTAGATTCGACTCAAACAACGCTCGCTATTTTTTGGGGAGAGGCGCTGATGCGTGAAGCCCAACCGCTGGCGGCGGCTTCGAATAGCGATATTTACGACTATCTTGCGAGCCAAATTACGGATGATCAGCGGATTGCTGCCCTTGAAAATGCGATGGCAACGCTTAGTGATGGATTCGGAAATTGGCAGGTGCCTTGGGGCGAAATTAATCGTTATCAGCGTAACGACGGTGCCATCGTGCAGCAGTTTGACGACAGTAAACCTAGCCTGCCGGTTGCCTTCGCCTCAGCACGCTGGGGCTCGCTCGCCTCCTTTGGAAGTCGCAGCTATCCTGGAACCAACCGTCTATACGGTACCAGCGGCAATAGCTTTGTCGCGGCTGTCGAATTCGGGGAGACAGTGCGCGCTAAGGCGGTTACGGTCGGCGGCCTGAGCAATGACCCTGCCTCGCCACATTTTGATGATCAAGCGGCCCTCTATACAGAAGGCCGCTTCCGGGACGTATTGTTTTACCCCGAGCAGGTCGAGGCTAATTTAGAACGGGAATATCACCCGGGGGAATAGCTCAGATACCGCTTAATAGCCAACGGCAGCGCCATCGCCTCGACGCGAATCCGAAGCGCCCAGAAACAAACCTGCTTCTCGGTCGTGATACACCGCCATCGCTGCACCCTGTTCTCCGCGAACACGAACAGGGTGTCCAAGCGCTTCGTACAACTTCAGTGAATCCGCGGACACAGCACGCTCTTCGATGCTCGTCACGTCTGGCAGCCACTGATGGTGAATCCGCCCAGCCTCAACCGATTCGGCAATATTCATATTGTGATCTATCACATTCAAAATTAGCTGCATGGTTGTATTGATGATGGTCTTGCCACCTGGGCTACCCGCGGTAAAGACTGGTTTACCGTCTTTTGCGACAATCGTTGGTGTCATGCTCGATAGCATTCGCTTCTGCGGCGCGACCAGGTTAGGCGCAGTGCCTATTGCGCCACGCGCGTTGGTCACACCCGGCATCGCATTGAAGTCACCCATTTCGTTATTGAGCAAGTAACCGCCGCCGGCAACGACCATCGCCGAGCCATAGCCGTATTCGAGTGTATAGGTCATGCTGACCATGTTGCCGTCTTTATCGACAACCGAGAAATGCGTTGTCTCCTCGCTCTCATAAGGCTCGGCAAACTTCGATGGATCGCTGATATCTGCTTTTGCCATGTCGATCGTCGCTCGCTGCTTCGCCGCGTAGTCTTTGTCCATGAGCCGCGCGATCGGCATCGCTTCGTTAAAATCTGGGTCGCCCAAATGCTCCGCGCGGTCGGCATAGGCGCGGCGCATAGATTCTGTGAGTACGTGCAGGTAGGCAGATGAGTTATGCCCCATAGCACCGAGGTCATAGCCTTCAAGAATGTTCAGCATTTGGATTAACGCAACGCCGCCAGAGCTAGGAGGAGGCATGCTGACGATTTCATACCCGCGGTAGGTGCCGCGCACCGGCGCTCGTTCGACCGGCTGATAAATCTCAAGGTCTTCCTCGGTGATAATGCCGCCGTTTGCCGCCATGTAGTCGGCGAGGCGCTTTGCATTCTCACCCTTGTAAAAGCCGTCACGTCCATTTTTTTGAATGAGCTCTAGCGTATGGGCTAGATCTTCTTGTACCCAAAGCTCGCCTAGTTCATAGGATGAACCGTCGGCTTTGAAAAATTTCTGCTGAGAAGAGGGGTACAAATCGAAGCGTGACTTGTTGCGGAGAAATCCGCTTTGCAGCGCGTAGGTAATAGGAATGCCTTCGCGGGCAAGTTTAATAGCAGGCGCGACTAGTTGCTCCCAGGGCAGAGAACCGCGCTCCTGATGCGCCTTCCAAAGTCCGGCCACAGTGCCAGGCACGCCAACGGAGAGAGCGCCCATGTGGTTTGAGTTGTTAACTACATTGCCGTCGAGACCCAAGAACATGCGTTCGGTTGCCGCTAACGGTGCCTTTTCACGAAAATCGAACGTGGTCGCATCACCGTCTTCACCGTGATACACCATAAAACCGCCGCCGCCAATATTGCCTGCTGTAGGCCAGGTAACCGCGAGCGCGAATGCCGTTGCAATCGCTGCATCCACAGCATTGCCACCTGCCTGCATGGCTTCTACACCGGCTTGTGAGGCTAGACGCGAGGCGCTTGTGACAATACCGTTTTTTACGCGCAGCGGAGTACGCCCGCCTTCGGCGAAGGAGGCTGTCGCCAATACTAGGCTTATCAGCAATACAAAACTTTTTAGTAAACCCTTATGAGTCATCGTGGCCTCCGCCGTTGCTGTGTGTTTTATACTTATCGAATCGAAAAATCGAACCCGCTATCTCAACTTACGCTATCGAGCGTCATTCTTAACGACGACTGCCGCGTGAGTTCTGCTATTTTGCGATGGCGGGACTATGACTTAAGTCGCTCGAGCCAATTACAAGGTTGGGAAGTCTAGCAGATTTAGCGCTCGGCTGAACTAGTTTGCTTACCGCCAGACTTAGAGGACTGTCACTCTTGGTCTGCCGATGCTAAATTATTCCCATTAATAGCACCTACCTCAGCTAGGCGCACTAATAACAACCGCTTGTCTTAACTGCAGGCATCCGCATCAACCCAATCGCTAATGCACTGAGGCCCCGACTATGCCGCTTCTCAATACTCAAAAATTCTTTCCTTGCTTCCCGCAACATGCGCATTCTGCAGTATTCGCAGCCATTATAGCGCTGAGTATTAGTGCGTGCGGCGACTCACCAGAGGTTGCAGCGCCTGTAAGTGATGTACCCGTTGAGTCTCGGCAAGAAAATGACGCTGAACTCGTCAATCGTGCCCGCGGTATTCACGATAGAGTAATCACAATCGACACGCACGCCGACATCAACACGGGTAATTTTACTGAAACAGTGAACTACACCATGAATCTGGATACCCAGGTTAATCTTGTAAAAATGGCAGCTGGAGGATTAGACGTTGCCTGGTTTATCGTCTACACAGGGCAGTCAACACTTGATGAGGCGGGATATGCAGCCGCCTATGCTAACGCGATTGATAAGTTCGATGCGATTCATCGCCTCGCCGAAGACATCGCTCCAGATGAGATTGGCATAGCCTATACATCAGATGATGTAATGCGACTCTCCGCAGAGGGTAAACAGGTTGCAATGATCGGGATCGAGAATGCCTACCCAGTCGGGCTAGATCTCTCGAATATCAAAGATTTTCATGATCGAGGCGGCCGCTATATGTCGCTCGCACACAATGGTCACAGTCAATTTGCCGATTCGAATACTGGAGAAGATGCGCAGGACTATATCCACGGAGGTCTTAGTGAATTAGGACGCCAAGCGGTCGCTGAGATGAATAAATGGGGCATTATTATTGACGTATCCCATCCATCCAGAGACGCGATTATGCAGATGCTGGAACTCACCCGTGCGCCGCTTATCGCCTCTCATTCTTCCGCTCGCGCGTTAACCAACCACTCACGAAATCTCGATGACGAGATGCTTCTCGCGATCAAGGAAAACGGCGGTGTAGTTCAAACGGTTGCCTTCGGTAGCTATATCAACGAAGCGCGCCGTGTGCATTTAGAAGAAGGCAGGCGATCACTCACCGAAAGCATTGCCGCCTCTCTCGAGATCGAGATTTTAGCCCCCGCTGAGATAGCTCAACTGAGTGACGCTGCTCGCGCGGCCTACGAAGCTTCAATCGAAGAGGTTAATGCGCAGGTCAGGGCTAGAGTCGGCGCCGAGGTTAATGCAACCGCACCACCTGCCACGGTCTCTGATTTCGTCGATCATATTGATTACATGGTTGGGCTAATCGGCGAAGACCATGTTGGCATCAGCTCAGATTTTGACGGCGGCGGCGGCATTGAGGGTTGGAACGATGCATCTGAAACTTTCAATGTAACGCTCGAGCTAGTTCGCCGAGGCTACACTGAGCAGCAGATCGAAAAAATGTGGAGCGGCAACCTCCTGCGCGTGCTCGACGAGGTACAGGCGGTTGCAGCGGCGATTCAAGCGGAGTAAGGCAACTCAGCAAGGCCTTAGCGCCTAAGGAGTGTACATGAGTTCAATAATTCCCCTCTTCTCAAGCGCTGTCATGGTGTGTAGTACGAAATATGCTCTGAGCTCAGGAGAAGAGGACTATATTCGCAACGCCGAGTACGGTGACAATTCGGGCAATCTCAAGAGCAGCAGCGACAGAATTTTGGAGCAGCCAGAGCTTGCCTCCCTGAAGGATTTTATTCTGAAACAGATAAACAGCTACACCGAGAATCTGCTAAAACTCGATAACTCTATCGATCTATACATTACGCAGTCTTGGTTGAATAAGGCAGGCAAAGATCAATACCATCCACTGCATAATCATCCGAACAGTGTCCTAAGCGGCGTGCTGTTTCTCTCCGGTGGCGGCAAGCTTCCCCCCATCCGATTTCATCGCTTTAATCCGCTTTTCCCACTCGAACTCAATTTCTCAGAGTTGAACGATTTCAACGCCACCTGTCGCTGGTTCGAACCGGTCTATGGACAGCTGATTTTGTTTCCTTCGAGTCTTTTGCATGACGTTGTGCCGAATAAAACGGACAGTACAAGAATTACGCTTTCCTTTAACACCTTCCTCCGTGGCGAGATCGGCAACGCCAGTGCGCTCACCTCGCTGACTATCTGAACCGCACCAGGGTCACTTTCAGCGAACAGTGAGTGCTTCTCCAATACAAAAAAAACCGCACTACTATGTGCGGTTTTTTAGTAAAGCCTTCATTGGATGCTGCGATGAACGACCAACGAGTTTTGAGTGAATAGGCTCCTAACTCCGAGAAGATTACTCTTTCGGATTACCCTTCGGCGTACCGGGCTTGCGGTACTGGCCATAGAGATACTCTTCGGAGAACTCTGCGCATTTAAATTCTAACAACTGCATGTTTTCTTCGAGGTGGCGATAAAGCGGGAAGCTTATAGTCCATGGTGCAGTGAACGTATTAGGGTCGGTAATAGTCGCGCTGTAATCGATATGGTTTGGACCCATAGGCGTATAACGCTCCTCAACTACCATTTCCCAGCTATGGTGGTTACCTGCACGGTCGAACCACGTATCTGGCATTTGGCCTGTAACTCGAACGACTAATGTGTCTCCTTCCCAGTGTGCATTAGAATGCCCCATCCATGCATCCACCTGCGATTCTATTTCAGGCTGGTCTACGTAGAGGATTCTGTTTGCTTCGGCGAATTCGTAGGCAATCAAAATTACTTCTTGTGACTGCACGATTTGAAAGGGGAAAGGAAGCGCGTTTGCACGGGGTACGCCGGGCATATAGCATTTTGTCAGCGGATCTTTGTCGATCGCGTCGATACGATTTGCGTCACGTTGACGTAGGCCCTGCTCGTTATAGGGGATCCTGCCACCCTCGACGACACCTAGACTTCCAGGAATTGCAGACAGAGCACCCATCACATCTGAATGTGGCCCCTCTGCAGCGGCGTGAGGCTCGACATTGTAGTGCGCCGATGTCATCGCCTGCCAAATTCCGCTTAGATCAGGTTTCCCGCTCGGCGTACGGGCAGATTCTTGCGCGAGCGCCGCTGTCGAAATTAGGGCTGCTGCGAGTGATAAAAGGCCCGAGGCCGCGATTGCTTTTTTCATTCTTGTGTTCATGTACTGCCCTTTGATGCTTCTGCTAATTGTTTTACGCAACCCTAGTTGCGCGCCACCTTTGATTGCGAATGTAAGGTACTGTGCGCACCTCACCGTTTTCTTTAGTCTCAGTCACTCGCGCCTTCGGCCGCCATTCTTTCCTCTGCGCGCATTCCACGGAGAATATTGGTCATACCGTAGTTACCTTCATGACAAGCGTATTCGTATATCTGCCCCGCCACTTTAGTCATTGGCACAATAGCTGTGATTTTGTCGGTGAATGTCGACGGATCTTCTATCGTGAATTCGTATTCTACCGTATCGTAAGCCGTGCGCGTAAAGCGCTCAGTGAGCACCATATCTATATTGGCGCCGGTGGAATTAAATGTTTGTCGGAGGCCATTGAAATTCTGAGTTTCAACAACCAACGTATCGCCTTCCCACCAGCCTCGAGAGTCCCCGGACCACAGGCGGATGTCAGAATCGATTGGCGCGTCTTTGGTCAGAGGCACTATCCGTGCGTCGTGGATCATTTCAGTCATGATGACTGCAGTGTCTTTGCTTTGAAATATCTGCACGTTGTTGTTGTACAAACTTGGCACAAAAGGAGGACCTGAATTGAAGCCTACGATGCAACGCTCAGAGAGTCCGCGATCCTCGTATCCGTCTTTTGCAATACCACCGACTACATAGCGAACAGGTCGCGTGCCGGGAATATCTGGACCGAGGCCGCCATACTGTCTCGGCGCGCCTTCTACCGCCTCTGGCACGCGTCCGTCCTTTGGATACACGATGTGTGATGTTCTAACGAGATCGCCGATACCGGCGCTTTCAAACCAGAAATCATTGTAGCCGCCGGGATTATCCCCCACCGGTGGCGCGTCTGGATCGACAACACGCGTTGCGGCGGCAGCCGCCGCAGCCGCAGCCGCTGCCTCAACCCGCGCACGCTCTGCCTCTACTTCCTCGGCCGTGAGAAACTCTTGCTCTCCGAAACGGCGGTTGCGCTGCATGGGTATATTCGAGCTAAAATTCCATACTCCTTGCAGGTCAGGCTGGCCATATTCGGTGCGAGGCACTTCGTAAGCCTCTGTCTGTTGTGCTATCGAAAAACTGCTTGCCGTAATGGCTATTGGTAATACTGCTGAAAAAACAAATAGTTGACGGATTTTCATAATTGCCTCCAAGGACAAAATCGACACTACCGTAAGGTAGAGGGTTACACCTTAAGAATCAACAAAAAGGAGGGGCCTCGGTCGCGAAAAACCACAAAAAAACCGCAAGGTCACAACAGTGAAGATGCGGGTTTAGTGTCAGTGTTTACCCACTGCTTGTTGAGCTGTCGTTCAGGCCTGTACTTATTAAGCACGGCCTGAGCGTACGCTCAACGCTACAGATCGAACTGAATACGGGCCTGGATGTTTCTGCCCCTAGGGTCCTGAAGACCGCCCAAGACACCTGCGAATTCAGGTGAACGCTGAGCTTCGCGGTCGAACACATTTCGAATAATACTCAGACACATAATTTGATAAATTCCAAAGAAGGTTTCTATCAATCATCTATTTAGAAGCAAACTGGGTAACTTAATATCAAGTAAAAAAACCTGTTGGCTCACCTTGCTTTTAACTGAGCGCTCCGCTTTGCTAAATAGATTAAGGAGTCGATATAGATCGCACGATTTGAATGAGGACCCCCTCTGCACTGTCTTTTTAGAATTAAAGATCGGCGATTAATCGATCGGACTTCAAATTCTTCCTTCGTATCAATGTTGGAAATGCAAGAATATTAATATTCATTTGTAAGGGCCAGTGTGGTTAGACCCCCAGCCAATGAGCAGCGAGAGCGATGGCCTGACACTGGGCCTAACATCGCTAATCAAGGGAAACGCCGCAAGGAACTTCCGTTCGCTGCCAACATTTTATTGAAGATAAAAAAATAGAGCCTCCCCGATCTTACGGAAAGAGCTCTATTTTCTTTGTTTTTCTAGCTATATAAGCCTAGTAATTTAATTTAACGTACTTGCTAATCGCCTGCTAAGGAACGCTGTTTCCCTAGAAGTTGAATTGTGCCCTTGCGTAAATCACTCTTCCGAGAGGATCTTGTAAACCTCCAAGAATTCCGGCGAACTCAGGCGAGCGTTGAGCTTCTCTATCGAAAAGGTTTCTTGCTCCCACAGAGAAATTAGTCTCAGTACCCATCAGATCGAGGCCACGATAGGTGTATACCATATCCACCTGACTCCATGCCTTAATACCAATGGCCTTTATGTCATTCCAGTAAGGAATCAAAAACTTAGCTGTTGAGTATGTAGGACCATCGTATGGCATATCATCCACATATCGCGCTATGGATGTGATGCTGTGGCTGCCTTTAGTCCAATTTAGCTGAAGGTTTGCCTTAAGTTGGGGTAACTCGGGAGCCGTTCCCGTTGTATCGTTGTATTTGCCAGCCGCTTCGACCACTGGCTTGGTGGCATCCTCCTGATACAGGAAAGAATCAACGTATGTAGCCTGCAAGTTTAGCCTGAAATCACCCAAGCTATCGAAACTAAATCGATAGTTAGCTTGAAGGTCCCAAGCCGTGATATCTACAGACGATGCGTTTCCGCTTCCTGTATTCACCTGAAGCACGGTGAATATGTCGTTAGGGTCACGTATAATTCTCGGATCTGATTGACCTGAATTCAGCCACTTTGCCAGCTCTCCCGCCGCTGGCTGGTTACCCGCTGTCCCTGAACCTGAAAATCCAGAAAAAGCTTTGTAGTTGGTAAAGTCTAAATCTATCAACTGCTGGCCAGTTTGGTTAACGATTCTGTTTTTGAAGACAGTATTATTCCAAGTTAAATGGACATCCCAATTTTCAAAATTCAGGTCAAGGCCCAAGGACTCAGTCTTT
>Ga0222714_10005581_pt1 | contig 11922 bp, 13 predicted proteins | sample C33_3DmetaG_FD_165048 | JGI IMG/M metagenome (GOLD analysis project Ga0222714, IMG submission 165048) | Estuarine water microbial communities from San Francisco Bay, California, United States - C33_3D | ecosystem: Environmental > Aquatic > Marine > Unclassified | place: USA: California... | reverse complement strand
GCAGGAAATGAAGTGCCACACAATGAAGAATGTGATTACATTCCATTCCATAGTGTATGTCCTATTCCAATTCCTCATAAATTCTATGGTCAATCTTTAGCAGATCGAGCAATGGACTTACAATTAATTAAGTCTACAATTACTCGTCAAATGCTAGATAACTTATACCTCACTAACAACTATCGAGTTGGTGCAGTTGAAGGACAAGTAAACTTAGATGACCTATTAACATCAACAGCAGGTGGTGTTATTCGTATGAAGAACCCTAATGCTATTGTGCCAATGACTGTGCAATCTAATGCACAACAATCATTTCCTATGCTTGAATACTTAGATCAAGTGCAAGCAAAAAGAACTGGTTTATCAGAAATGTCACAAGGTTTAGACGCAAATGTATTACAAAACGTAACAGCAACTGCAATATCTGCAATGACAACTGCTGGTCAAGGCAAGATTGAATTGATTGCTCGTATATTTGCTGACACTGGTGTGACATCATTGTTCAAAGGAATATTACAACTCGTATGTAAGTATCAACAAAAAGAACGCATTATTAAAATCAATAATAAATATATTCCATTTGATCCACGTGAGTGGGATACAGAATACGATATTACTGTTAATGTAGGATTAGGTACTGGAACTAAACAAGAACAATTAGCAGTAATGCAAATGATTTTACAAAAACAAGAACAAATTATTCAGCAATATGGATTAGCAAATCCTTTAGTTAATCTTAAACACTATAGAGATACACTTGCTAAATTTATCCAAATGGCAGGGTTTAAAGATGATAGTCATTTCTTAAATGAAATTACTGATGAGCAATCACAAATGCTTGCACAACAAGCACAACAAGCAGGCAAACAAGATCCAATTACTCAACAAGCACAAATACTTGCTCAAGTTGAGCGTGAAAAAGCACAATTAAAAGCACAGTCTGAACAAGCAAAACTACAGTTAGATCGTGAGCAAATGGAACTTGAAGCACAAAAAGATGCATTAGAGTTGAAGCAACAAGAAGTAAAACAAACAACTGAATTAGCATTAAAAGAATTACAAATAAAACTTGATGCAATGAATAAAGGTAAGAATGCCGATAATCAAAGCACTAAAGTTATTATGGAAGCACTAGAAAAAATTAGTAATATTGCCAACAGAGGTATGCAATAAGAGTTGAAAATACAATAGAGATTGCTAAAGAGTATCTTCGATGTGAAGAAATACTTAAATCTGCTATTGATCTTAACAATGGTTTATATGAGTCAGAAGATATATTGCGTGAATTAATTTCAGGTCAATATCAGTTATTTGTCTCAGAACATTCAGCATTAGTGACAACGGTTATTCCTTATCCTCGTGCAACTGTATTACATTTATTTTTAGCAGGTGGCAATTTAGAAGAACTGGAGCAGTTATATCTAGAAGCAGAAAAGTATGCTAGATACATGAACTGTAAATTAATTACATTAATGGGAAGGTTTGGTTGGAAAAAAAGTTTCTTAACTGAATACGGAATGAAACCAACCTGTTTACAAATGAGTAAGGAATTATGATAAAACTACATCACATATTTAGATTAGTCTTTGGATTTGCAATGGTCGAGTTTTGCAGATTCTTTTACTTTAGTTACAATACAGGTCCAAGTTATTCAAAACTATCACCATCTGCTCCATCATTTTCATCAGAACAACAAAAGTTATTAGGAATAACTCCTAGTTCTAAATACACAGGTCTATATCAAGTTGGTGACCAAAACATTTATTTAAGTGGTAACAAAGCATATCAACAAGACCAGTCTGGTTTAATGTATTTAGACCCACTAGGAACAAATACAAGATTTAAAGAATACACAGGTGATATTAGAGGGTTAAATTATGAGAAAGATGCAGGAGCATATTCTCCATCTATGGCATACTTATCTTCTTTGCAAAGATCACAAACACCTTATGTCCCACATTCTGCACCACCTGCTCCACTAAGTATTTTAGGTTACAATCCTGCATTATCATCTGGTATGTATCAAGCAGGTAATTTAAATAATTTGTTAACAATGCCAACGGATTTTAGTTCATCTTATGGTGCAGGAAGATTTATGTCACCTATTAGCAATGCTCAAGGTGCTGGAAGATTTATGGATGGCAATAGTCTTTTAAGTATGAATTTTGGATTACCTAGTGGTGAGTCAGCAACTACAGGAACAGAATGACAAAACAAAACATTATAAAAAATATTTTAATGACACCTGAATTTCAGGAAGTTATAAAAGAAATTAGAGATAACCAATTAAACAGAATTATCTACTCTAATGAAGACGAAGCAAATGAAAGAGAAAAAGCATATGTCCGAGTTAAGACGATAGACGAACTCATGTCTACTTTGGAATCTATCGCAAAAGATGGCGAGATTAAAAGTAAAGCATGGAAGATATTATAGACTTTTCTATAATGGCAACCCTTGCCGAAAGGGAACATTAAGGAAATACAAATGAGTGAAGAAACCATGACTCCTGAACAAGGAAGTGGAGATCTAACCGTAAGAAGTGCAGTTTCAGCATTTGAAGGCATCTTATCAGCAGGTGAGGACTCCAACGAGCAACCAGAAACTGTTGAAGCAGTGTCAGAAGAAGTTACTGAAGACGTATCAACATCTAGTGGTGATGATGTAGATGAAATTGAAGATACTCAAGAAGAAGTTGAGATAAGCGAAAATGAACCTGAAGAAGAATCTTACGAAGATGTTCCTACTTACAAAGTAAAAGCATCTGGTGAAGAAAAAGAGGTGACCGTTGATGAACTTATTAAAAACTATCAACTTGGTGCAGACTATACAAAAAAGACTCAAGAGTTATCAGAGCAACGCAAAGCAATAGAAGCAGAAGCACGTGCAGTTCAAGAGTCTAAACAAGTTAGAGATTTATACGCTCAAAGATTGCAAGCAGTGGAAGAGTTTCTGAGATCACAAGTCAATGAAGCAACTCCATCAGATCTTGCAGAATTGAAGGAAAATGACCCAGTAGGATACGCAGTAAAAATTGCTGAAATTACAGAAAAGAAAGAAAACCTAAGTGCTGTCCAACAGGAACGTGCCAAGATTGCTCAACAGCAACAACTTGATCAACAACGTTTCATACAAAGCAGAGTAATGGAAGAAGCACAAAAACTTTCACAAATCCTACCAGAGTTTTCAGACCCTAATAAGGGCGAACAACTCAGAAATGAGATTCGCAATTATGGAAAAAGTGTAGGGTTTACGGATGCTGAGTTAAGTAATGTTATTGACCATCGTCACGTATTAATGCTACGCAAAGCACAACTATACGATCAGATGCAAAAAAATAAACCTAATGTAACTAAAAAGGTTAACAATGCGCCTAAGATGGTGAAATCAGGAAACAAAGTTGATCCATCAAATCGTGATGTGCGTAATAAAAACATGGCGAAATTAAAGCAAACTGGCAAAGTCAGGGATGCTGTCGCTTTATTTGAAAACTTTATTTAATAAGGAAGTGAATTAATCATGGCAACATATCAAACCCATCAGGCAGTAGGTCAGAGAGAAGACCTAACTGATGTAATTTATAACATCTCTCCAACTGAAACACCATTCATGTCTTCAGTTGCCAAATCTAAGGCAACTGGTGTTTTTCACGAATGGCAAAAAGACTCTCTTGCTTCTGCTAATATTGACAACGCAGTAGTTGAGGGTGCTGATGCTTCAGATGCAACACTTACTCCAACAGTTCGTGTTGGTAACTACACTCAGATTTCACAAAAAACTATCAAAGTTGCTGGCACATTAGAGTCAGTTGATAAAGCAGGTCGTAAATCTGAAAAAGCATATCAATTAAGTAAAGCATCTGCTGAACTTAAACGAGATATGGAAAAAGTTTTATTATCAAACAAAGTAGCATCTGCTGGTTCATCATCTACAGCAAGAACTTTAGGTGGTTTACAAGCATGGATTAACACTAACTACAACGGTGGTTCAACAGGTGTTGCTGGTAATAATGGAACAACTGCTCGTATTTCTGGTGTAGATACAGCATTTTCAGAAACAATCTTAAAATCAAATATTAAGAAAGTTTATGAAGCAGGTGGTGATCCATCAGTATTAATGGTAACTCCAAGTGCTAAACAAACAGTATCATCATTTGCTGGTATTGCTGGTCAACGTTACATGGCACCGGATAATAAAGCAACAACTATCATTGGCGCCGCGGATGTATATTTATCAGATTTCGGCACATTATCTGTTGTTCCTAACAGATTTATGACTGCTGACGTTGCTGGTAACGTTAGTGCTAGTGGTGCTGGTGTTGACAACGGTGAAGTAGCATTTGTTCTCGACCCAGAATATGCATCAGTTGCTTACTTACGCCCATTCCAAACAAACGAATTGGCAAAAACTGGTGATGCAGAAAAAACACAACTTTTAGTTGAATACACACTAGAAGTTAAAAACGAATCAGCACATGGAATTATTGCTGATATTGCTGAGTAATATGGATAACTCCCCTCTTCGGAGGGGATTACCCTTTTAGGATTGTTATGGCAAAGATTGTTACAAAAGATAATATAAGAACACAAACAGTACACGATGCAGATAACGGAAACATTGTGATTGCGACAACTCAAGATGTAACAGACATCGTAGAAAAAAATAAACAAGAATATAATTTAAACACAAATAGATGGGGTAGTGACATATTTGACAATAAGATTGCATCTATTCCATTAACAGTCATAGATGATTTAAACAAAGCAGGAATCATGCGTGGATTTGCAGTGGTAGATCAAAAAAAATTTAGAGCATGGTTAAACAACCCAGACAACAGATTTTTTAGAACAAAACAAGGTAGAGTATAATGGCATTTAATTCTTATTCAGATTTAAAAACTGAGATAGCAAACTATCTTGGTAGAACTGATCTTGCATCACAGATACCTACATTTATAAGACTTGCAGAAGATAGATTAAGAAGAGAATTACGTATCAGACAAATGTTAAAACAATCAACAGCAAATACAACTGCTGGAGATTCAACAGTAGGTTTGCCATCAGATTTTTTAGCAATGAAAGAAATGTATATAAATACAACACCAGTTGCTACTTTAAAATTTCAAGTTCCAAGTGCATTTTTTGCAAATGCAAGAGTTACTGATTCTGGGTTACCAGTAAATTACACTTTACTTGGATCTGAATTTCAATTTGCTCCAATTCCAGATGCATCATATTCATTAAGAATGATTTATTATTACAAACCTGATTATTTGAGCGATTCAAATTCATCTAATTTATTCTTAGCAAACTGTCCTGATTTATTGTTATATGGATCACTTGCTGAAGCAGAACCATATCTAATGAATGACGAAAGAATAAATACATGGGCATCTTTATACCAAAGAGGTCTAGAAGCACTAAGAGGAAGCGATGATGATAGTGAGTATCCATCGTCACCATTAACAATAACTTTATCTTCAAAGGGGTAATATTATGGCAGAAATGTCGAATTTTTTAGAAAACGAACTGTATGACCATGTGTTAAGAAACGCATCATACACTTCACCAACAAACTTATATGTATCATTACATACAGCAGATCCAACAGACGATGGTTCTGGAACTGAGGTATCAGGTGGTTCATATGCTAGAACAGCAGTAACAATGGGTGCACCTACTAATGGTTCAGGCACTAACTCTGCTGATGTGCAATTTCCACAAGCAACAGGTGACTGGGGCAGTGTATCTCACATTGCTATTTGGGATGCTACTACAGCAGGAAATATGTTGTTCCACACACCACTCGACACAACTAAAAATATTACCACAGGTGATGTGTTTAAAATTGCTAGTGGTTCATTAACAGTTACATTTGCTTAATCGTGCCTGCTGATGTTTGTGGTTTTACTACCCTAGAGTCACTAGATGTTTTTGGTAGCATAGATGATCTAAATTTTTCTTTAGACAGTCCTGTATGGTCTACTGCTTGCTTTAAATATGGTGATGGTGTAGTTACAACAAATGGAACTGCATCTGCAACTCCTACATTGCTATTAACATCTAATGGCACAATTATCAGTGTTGCTAATGTTGATGCTAATGCAGGATTAACTATTAGCAGAGAGGGTAATATAGATGTATCTGCAAGTGCAAGTGCATCACCAACTCGTGTTCTTTCTTTTACTGGAACAATTTTAGGTGATGCTGATGCAACATCTAATGGGTATTTGATTGTTACTCGATCTGCTGATGTAGATGTCTCTGCAAATGCAACTGCATTTCCTACACAGATTATTTCATTCACTGGAACAATATCTGGTAGTGGGGATTCAACTGCTAATGGATATTTGGTTGTTACAAGAAGTGGAGATATAGATGTATCTGCAAATATGTCTTCATCTTTCATTAAAATCATTTCATTTAGTGGTGAAATGGAAGCAATAGGAAGTATGCAAGGATTAGGTGGTGCAGAATTTCAAGGATTTTCATTTATTGGTGCACAGGCAAATGTGTATGTTAATGCAAATGCAGTCTTTGAATATGTTGTCACAATTAATGGAAATGTAACAACTGATGCAGATCTATACATATACGGACAAGAATGGACTCCTGTATCAACAGGTAGTGAAACATGGACACAAATAGGATAATTTAACGAGGTAAAAAAATGGCAAAAACTAAAATTTCAGAATATGATTCAACCGCTAGTAATAATACTGATATAGACAGTATTAATATTGCAGAAGGTTGCCCTCCTTCAGGTATAAACAATGCGATTCGTGAGGTAATGGCACACCTTAAAGACTTTCAATCAGGAACAAGTGGTGACACATTACCAGTAGCATCTGGAGGAACTGGAGCAACAACTCAATCAGGTGCAAGAACTGCATTAGGATTAGTCATTGGCACAGATGTTCAAGCATATGATGCTACAATATTAAAGTCAGCAAACATTGGATCAACTGTTCAAGCATATGATGTTGACACATTAAAAGCAGATGTAGCAGATACTTTAACTGCTCCATTTAGAGGAACTGTCACAGTAGACAATGACTTAAACTTTAACATGGCAACTACTAATAACTTTCAATGCACACCATCTGCAAACGGAACATTAACATTTACTAACTTTACATCAGGTCAGTCAGGTTACATATTATTAATTAATTCAGGTGGTAGAGTAATTAGTGCTTCAGCAACTACAAAAATTACTGCTGATGACTTAACAAAAATATCTACAGCAGGAACATATTTAATTTCTTACTTTAGTAATGGAACAAACGCATACTGCACAGCAAGTGCTAATATTGCTTAATTTGGAGATATAGTTTTGAGTATACTAAACAACAGTAATGCCATCGCAACAGGTGGTGGATATTTCCTAGATCAAAGTATCAGATTTCGTGAGTCTGCTTCTGCATACTTAAGAAGAACTCCTGCTACAACATCTAATCGTCAAACATTTACATTTAGTTGTTGGTATAAAAAATCAAAAAATGAAATTCAACACCCTCTATTTTATACACAAAGTGGTGGAGAACACGCAGTTAGATTTAGAGATGATGATGATTCACTAGACTGGTTTTACTATAGTGGTGGTTATGTATACCGACTAAGAACAAGTGCATTCTATAGAGACCCATCTTCTTGGTATCATATAGTTGCTGTGTTAAATACAACAAATGGAACAGCATCAGAAAGAGCAAGACTATATGTTAATGGAGAAAGAATTACTGCATTTCAAACAGCATCATATCCTGCACTTAATGCTCAATATGCTATTAATACAACAGTAGCACATGACATAGGGCATTTTTCAACTTCATATAATGATGGTTATATGACAGAAGTAAATTTTGTAGATGGACAAGCACTCACTGCATCAGACTTTGGTGAATATAATGAGGACACTGGAGCATGGCAACCTAAGTCGTATGCAGGAACTTATGGCACTAATGGTTTTTATTTAGATATGTCTACAAGTGGTTCAACTGTATTAGATCAGTCTACTAATAGTAATAACTGGACTGCTACGAACATGAATTTAACTACATCTACTGCAACTACTTATGACAAGATGACAGATGTTCCTACGCTAACAGATGAAGATACAGGTAACTTTGCTACATGGAATCCATTGGATAAGGCAACTTTATCTGTGGTTGATGCTAATTTAAAAGCAACAAATAGTTCAGGAAATTCATGGCAGTCAATTAGAGGAACAATAGGTGTTACAGAGGGAAAATGGTATTGGGAAGCAGAAGCAGTATCTAGTTCTTTTTTAAGAGTTGGTGTTGCACTACAGTCAGCAAGTTTAACTTCTACTTATAGTAATCCTAATGATTCTTGGACTTATGTAGATACTAATGGTAATAAAACAGGAAATGGTTCTGAAACAGGATATGGAGCATCATATACTAATGGAGATACCATAGGTGTAGCACTTGATATGGATTCAGGCACATTAACATTTTATAAAAATGGAGTAAGTCAAGGAGTTGCATTTAATACTGGGTTAAGTGGTAAAGAGATATTTCCTTTAATAGCAGGATATGGTTCAGGAAAAGGATTTATTGTCAACTTCGGTCAAAGACCATTTAAATACACACCACCTACAGGATACAAGAAACTAAATACATATAACCTACCTGATAGCACGATTGTAGATGGTAGTAATCATTTTTATCCTAAACTTTACACAGGAACAGGTTCAACATTAACTGTGTCAGGTTTAGAATTTAGTCCTGATTGGGTATGGTTTAAACAAAGAGGTAAAGCAGACTATCATCAAGCATACGATACTATTCGAGGTGTTGCTAAAAACTTATCTCCTAATCAAACTACTGCTGAACAAAATAGCACAACAGTAGGACTAACTGCTTTTAATTCTAATGGATTTACAATAGGAACTTGGAATAACCTTAATCAATCTGGTATTGCTACTGTTGCTTGGTGTTGGAGAGGTTCAGACTCTGCTCCTGTATCTAATACAAACGGAACAGTAACATCTACAGTATCTGCTAACCCAACAGCAGGATTTAGTATTGTAACATGGACTGGTAATGGTGCTAATGCAACAATAGGTCATGGGTTAGGTGTTAAACCTGCTTGGTATATTGTAAAAAGAAGAGATGCTGGCACAAGTTGGTGTGTATATCATGAGGGAATGGCAACTGCTCCACAATCTGCATATATGTATCTTGAAAATTCTAATTCAGCAGTAACAGGAAGTGGAGTTTTTTGGAATAATACTATCCCTAATACAAATACATTTGGAGTAAGTTCTCATGGAGATGTAAACGCATCTGGAGGAACTTATGTTGCTTATGTGTTTGCACCTATTGAAGGATTTAGTAAATTTGGTTATTACAGGGGTAATGGTTCTAGTGATGGAACATTTGTTCATACAGGATTTAGACCTGCATTCTTATTAACAAAACGAACAGACGCAGGAAGTAACTGGGTTTTAACTGATGCTGAAAGAAGTCCTGATAATGAATCCAATGAAACTTTATATGCAAACCTTTCAAATACAGAAGCAGGTATGGGTAAAGATTTGTTATCTAATGGATTTAAGTCCAAAACAACAGATGCAGATATAAACGGAAATGGTGCTACATACATCTACATGGCATTTGCAGAAAACCCATTCAAAAACGCTTTAGCACGATAATTTTACAAGGAAAATATTATGGCATACAAATTAAACGAAAAGACATTGGTTGTAGGACAATCGTTTACTCATAACGAAATACTGTATCCAAGAAATTGGTTGCAACTATCTACAGAAGAAGAAAGATCTGCTATAGGAATTACATGGGAAGATGATGTAACTTTTGCTGATGATAGATATTATTGGGGTGGAGATGTTAATAACCCTAAAGCATTAGAAGATAAACTAGAAACAAAAAATGATGGCACACCTTTATATGTTCAAGTTTGGAATCCTGTTACAGAGCAAATGGAAGACACAACAGAGCAAGTAGTAACTCATGGTCTTAAACATCAAATGACTGCTCAAGTTAAATCAACAGCAGGTTCTTTGTTAGCAACAACTGACTGGTATGTAACTCGTAAAGTAGAACGCAATGTAGACATTCCAACAGATGTAGCATCTAAACGAGTATCAATCGTTGCAGAATCAGATAGACTAGAAACTGCTATTGCAGGTGTAACAACTGTAGAGCAATTAATTGAGGTAATGAATTCTCAAGACTGGGGAAAGTAATTGGCAACTCAAAGAGTTCAATTTGGCGAATGGTTACCTGACCAACCATCTATTGCAGGACAGATGATTGATGTCAATAATGTCATTCCACAAGCAGTTGGATATGGTGCTATTTCTAGTGCAGTAAATTTATCCAATGATGCAGGTGAGGAATTAACCAATGTTTTTGCAGGCAGATACAGTGGAACAACTGAACTATTTGCAGGTGGAACAAGTAAACTATTTAAATTTAACTCATCAACATTAAATTTAGACAATGTTTCTAAAGCAGGTAATTATGCTGGATCAGGTCGTTGGAGATTTGCACAATTCGGTAATGTTGTATTAGCAGTGAATAATGTTAATAAAGTTCAGTCATGGACTGTAGGTTCATCTACAAACTTTGCTGATGTTGATGCAAACGCACCTATTGCTAAATTTATTGCTGTAGTTCGTGACTTTGTGGTCACTGCAAACTTAGATAGTGGAAATAATTCTAACAAGGTTCAATGGTCTGATTTAAATGACGAAAGCACATGGGTATCAGGAACTACAAGTCAGTCAGATTTTCAGTTATTGCCTGATGGCGGTAACATAACTGGTTTAGTTGGTGGAGAGTTTGGTCTTATATTCTTAGAGCGTTCTATAGTCCGTATGACCTACTCTGGATCGCCTTTATTCTTCCAGTTTGATACTATCTCAAGAGGTTTAGGTTGTAACGCAAGTGGTTCTGTCGCACAATATGGGAACATAGCATACTTCTTATCTGATGATGGATTTTACTCTTGTGATGGTGCTTCTATCAGAGGAATAGGAACAGAGAAGATAGATAGACACTTTTACTCTAATGCTAATATAGATAAATTAGATACAATTTCTAGTGCTATTGATCCAGTAAAAAACATCGTTGTATGGAACTATGCAAACAACTCAGGCGGTAGATCACTTATTATATACAACTGGCAACTAGACAAATGGTCTAAGTCTGATTTAACTGATGTTGAATATGTAGCATCTTTAGCAACGGCAGGTGTTACATTAGAAGGGTTAGATGTTTTTGGAACTATTGACTCACTTACATCATCACTCGATTCAAGAGAATGGGTTGGTGGTAAGTTACTCTTTGGTGGTGTAGACGGACAAAAGATTGTTACTTTTACAGGCACAAACATGACGGCAACATTAACAACTGGTGATTTAGAAGTAGGATTTAACAGTTGTGTAAATTTAATAAGACCACAAATACAAGATGGTTCATCAACAGTTCGAGTAGCATCACGCAAGGAATTAGACGATACAATTACTTACGGAACATCTGTTACAACATCACAAGAAGGTCGTGCAGGTGTAAGAAATTTTGGTCGATACCATCGAGTAGAAGTTTCACCGACTGGTAACTGGACACACGCAATAGGAGTCGATGTAGACATCGTTCAACGAGGATTACGCTAATGTTTAGAGTATTACCATATCAAGGTGGCACACCTCGTGAAATATCAGAAGTCGTAAACAATGCGATGAATGGTAAGACAAACAATCATGGAACAGTAACATTGTCGACTGGTTGGGCAACGACTACAACTCTATATGATGAGCGTATAGGTTTTGATTCTGTTATTTTGCTTGCACCATTAAGTGATAGTGCAGAAACAGATACATTACCATATGGTGAGTTTAGTAAAAACACAGACCAGTTAGCACCAAGTTCAGGTA
>Ga0222714_10005579_pt1 | contig 11923 bp, 16 predicted proteins | sample C33_3DmetaG_FD_165048 | JGI IMG/M metagenome (GOLD analysis project Ga0222714, IMG submission 165048) | Estuarine water microbial communities from San Francisco Bay, California, United States - C33_3D | ecosystem: Environmental > Aquatic > Marine > Unclassified | place: USA: California... | reverse complement strand
CCGACTGCGTTCTTCTGGGCCTCCGTCTTGGATGCATTGGCGATGCGTACAAGTTCCGAGAGCTTGGTCATACTTATTACAAACTAAGAAAAAAATGGATGTTCATATAGTTGAACGCGAGATGGTAACATTTCATCTTTTTTAAAAGGTAAATAACCTTTACCACACGTGTACATTGATGGTTTGAAATATTTGGTTGGTGGAAAAATACTATATATAAAATCCAAAACATTTTTGTCAATCCCGTCATGTTTCGTAATAAAATAAAACAAACGATACAAGTCGTGTAATTCTTGTTTAGACTTGTCATCAAACGAAGTTTCATCAAAATCTATTAGTATAGGTTTTTCATTTACCAGTATTATGTTGTTTGTGTTTAGATCATTGTGTTTGAAATGTGGGTAATGTTCATAAATTTTAAAAAGAACATCCAATATTGACTTTAGTATTTTACGAAAATCATTTATGGTATATTTTTCGGATAAAATCCACTCATCTAACGTCAAACCGTGTATATACTCATAAAAAATGACCTTTGTATCAGTAAATTCGTGATAATAATACACATTTGGTACAGTAATTATACCTTCGAGTTTTTTAGAACATGCATATTCATTGTCATTATTTACCTTTTTTATGATAAACGGAATATTTTCAAATGAAGCATAATATACTTCCGACCTTTGACTCATACTTTTTAAATCGTTACACGACACAATTGCGTTATCATTTTTATCGTATAATTCGTTTGGTGGTACAAAGAAATTTCCGGTGAAGTTATCATAAATAGATTTTAATTTATCTCTTATACTCGCCATACTTATTACAAACTATTAAAAACGTTCAAAAGTCCCGCGGGCCAATCCTTTTCGTCTCCATATTGGGCACACAATTCTTCGACGAGTACATCTTTTCCTTGGTATCCCACGACATAATCTACGATGTCTATGTTTTCAGCCGCGATCGCACCTATCATAGTTGGGTACGAATAGAGTTCCATAATCTCTTCATACTTATCGAGTCTAAATACAGTCGAACACGTATTCATGAAAACCTCAAACATTTCAGTGGCTTCATCTCGGTTTTTATGGGATGCAATCCAATATGTCATGTAATCCTCGTGTTCAGAGGATGCGTCAATGAGTCTATTTTCAACCTCATAGAGTATTTGATGCTCGTTGGCTCGGAGAGCCTCGGCATCACCGTATTTGATGGCACGTGCAGCGTCCATTTTGACTTTGTCAAGTTTCATATGTGACTTAAGTAGAAAAGTTACATATGAGACCGGTGGGGAACTGGGGGAATCGAACCCCCGACCTCTCCGACCCAAACGGAGAATCATACCACTAGACCAAGTTCCCAATCGTGATTATGATGGGTCACATATTGTATTTTTTTATTCGTCGTCGATTTCGATATCTTCATCGTCCTCACCACCGCCACCAACTTCCGGAAGATCGAGACCTTGGAACGCAAACGACGGGAGCTTCGCAGACTGTTCAATCAACACTTGTTGAAGGCGAATAGTCACGCCAAACTTATTGTCAATGAACCAAATTTGATTGAGATCGATGATGGCCAAAACCTTTTGTCCCTTTTCGATCGTGTCCAACGAGACTTGTTCACGTTGCATGCTATACGCTTCCGGGACAAAGACACCGTCACTCTTGGTCAAGATCTTAAGCTTCATAGTCGCCGGATATTGGTCCTTACCCGGACGAACAATCGGCTTGTACAACGCTTCCTTCAAGACGGCTACATTGAAAGCCTTACCGAGCCATTCCTTAGAATTCTTAGCCACGGTGCTGACGACCAAATCGTCAAGCTCCTTCATCTTTTCACAAAATTCAGCCGATTCGGTATTATCGGCATCAAAGGAGAGATCGAGAGAATAACTGGTGCGTCCAGTGGCTTCATCGGTGTACGCCGAGAGACCATATGGAGACCGCATGAATGGAAGTTGAATGAAAATTTTCTTGTTGTCGCCACTGTTGAGATACACGGCCTTTCCACCATTCTTGTTCTTACGAAGCTTGGAGAAAGAGACATTGGAAGGATTGAATTCGGAGTACTTTTGAATGGCTAGCGACATGGTTTGTATTTATATCTTTCTTACCAGTCGAAACTTTAAGTAATTTTTTTCTCAAGATAATGTAAAAATGGGTATCTTTAAAGACTGTGGTTGCGGGTGTAACGGTGCCAAAGCTCAGGAGAAATTTTTGATCTCTCTCATGTCTGCGTTGATTTTCTTCGTCATCGCCAACCCGGCGACGTTCATCTTGATGCGTCGTCTTTTGGGACAATGGGTCGCTGGTCCAAACGGGTGTCCGAAGTTTGGAGGTTTAATCTTGCATACGATCGTCTTTATGTTGATTGTTTGGGGTATCATGCTCTTGAAGAAAGAAGCTCCGGTCAAGAAGGTTGAAGAAGTGGAAGAAGAGGAAAAGATATCGGTTGTACCGGTTCCGATGAAGGAGGCTCCGCTTCCACTTCCGAGTATGGCTGAAGAACAAATTGAATTGTCTGATTCTGGTATTGAATTGGAAGGACTTGATATTACCGGGTCTTACGGATTATAAATGATCTGTCAGATGTTTGTTCTAAATAAATATCACGTGTATCCCCAACTTGTTTAGCGACTCGTTGAACATGTTCTTCCTTAATAACTGTACAAGGTTCACTAATTAAACCATGTTGAGTTTCGATTACGAGCGGCCCTGGTTCTCCCACGAGTCTTCGCAATTGACACAACATAGTTTAATCAGTACTCACTTAAAAACTTTAAATTAATACAATGTAGCATGGAATTGTACAGACCAATATCAGAAGCTGCCATCGGAAATTTGAGTATCTCCATGGCGACACACTTCATGAGATCTAAAAATCCAGGATTTCATCCAGATGTTTACAAATATGGTCGCGACAAATTTATCAAATGTAAACACGTGACCGACCAAGGTGAAATTAAAGGTTACAATGTGATAAATGGTCTCCTTCACCTGAAATGCCCAACGATTGGTCACGTGATGCGAGACATTATTCAACCAACTGATGCACTCCAAATTGAAATAGATGAGTCATATGAAAAAGTGAAAAATTGCGTGGCAGGATTTCATATTCGTCGTGGAACGTGTGCAGAAGATTCAGCCAGGTTTGGGTATTTACCGTTCGCATCAAATGTCGCCGTGGACGCCATGATCGAGGAAGCCAATCGCATAGATGGTTCTGTTCTGATTATAAGTGATTCTATGACGACCAAGAACCATTTTCTGTCTAAGGTACCAAACGCAATTTCACTCGAGTTGGATATCGGTTTTACAGCGTGCGAACATTCCCAAAAGGTTGAAGTCGTCGACGAAGATCATCGATTAAAGATGAATAGTTTCGTTGAGTGGTTTGTCTTGTCAAAGATGCCAAAGATTTACATGACGAACGGAGGTGTGTATGGTATTAACATGCCGACATTCGAACAGGAAGGATTGACATCTACATTTGGATACTCCGCTGCACTCTATGGGGGTATACTTCCACATTATGTATTCAATGATGGATTTATTTTTTACCCGAATGGTTCAAACAACCCGGGGTTTAGATATTCGTGGAGTGACCCATTTAATACATTAAAATATATGACAATGAAACCTGATCGAGAAAATATTGAACGGGCTAGAAAGTATCTTCCAATGTGGAATATTTTATTGTCAAAATCCGAATGTACCGAAGACTACGAAGGTGTTAAATATATTGAAGATGGAGGACATGCATCGATACATTTAATACGCTACGACACGTTGGTCGAAGAAGGTGATGATGAAATGATTCGACAGTGGTCGAGAGGTGAAGGTCCGTTACGCGAAGGTGTATCACACGCGTAATGTGCACGTTTTATCGAGAACCATCACATATAAAGCCACATAGACCATCAAAGCAAAGAAGAGTGGTATGTCGTGCTTTGGAAATACTATCATGGCTAACAGAAGAGCAGCTATTATGAAGATGTATAGGAATTGAAGATATTCACCAATGGCTCTCGACCATCTTGAAATGCTTGGACTCGCTGGAAAAGAAACAAAAATTGCATCCGATGTTTTATTCATATCTCTAGGACTAAAGTTTTTGAATACGATTTCATCTTCATCCACCTTGATGAAATCATATTTTTTGCATGTACTATTAAAATTTACTTGATCATCCGAACAGGTCAACTTTAGAGTGTCTTCCAAGAATACACGAAGATACTTGGCGTATCCCATATACAATCCAGAATTGGCTGTGTTTTTCTTGTCACACGTACCGAATATTGTTTCTGTGATTACTTGACCCGCAAACGAGGGATCTTTAGAAACTAAAATTTTACAATTCATATTCTTGAACATAGTTTCAAGATTTAATGGATCACGGTTTATTTTGGTGTCAAAGCCATCCACAAATACGATGATGTCGTCGTCGTTGGCGGTTTGTAAATGTTTTAAGACACCTTTAAACTTGTCGGTGAATCCATTCCACTTGGACCCCCACCCCAACACACGAACTGGAACTTTGAATTCGTTGTTGACCAACGCATCAAACATACCAAAAGATTTGTTCGCGTATGTGACTATCTCAAGCATTACTTATTATTCTCAAATATTTTAAATAGATCGTTAACCTTTTGGATAATATTCATGAGTTGAAACTTATCCTTGACTTCCGAAGGTTGGATGATTTCAAATTCAACTTGATACTCAACCATATCCTCCGAATCCATATCAACCGCATCACCCGACGTTATAGTCAAATCGATTGAGAGATTCTTGCGAATGAACGATCGACGAATCTTTGTTCGTTTTCGATCCATATCACCAAAGTCGTCGAGATCAACAGGTACTTCCTTACACACACTGAACCTCATTTCAAATGGCGAACCCTTGATTCGTTTGAAATCTTCCTTGTGAATAGAAACCTTTTGAATGACTTTACGATTACCCGATGTTTCGTCGATTGACATTCTGATGTTGTCACGATCACGATAGAAAACTTCTTCTTCGGTATTGAAAATTTTTTCCCATCCGTCATATTTCATTAATGCGGTATGGATTTTATCAAACGTATCTTTGCCGACGTTCGTATCAAACATCTTTCCATTAAACTTTCCCAATCGCATTTCAACTTCAGTCTGTGGATCCGATTGGTGTTCATCGAACACCTTGTGAATCTTCTTATACACAGTTTCAATATTCATTGTATCTTACATAGAAGATATGCGTCTTCTTCTTAAGTGTTTTTTGTACATGAATTTTAATGAGGGGTATCACGAATATTGGTAATACGTGTTATTTCAACACCGCCCTTCAGTGTCTTGTACACGTACCCGTGGTATCAAACTATTTTTTACATCACACGTACGAAGGTGATTGTCAATTTACCCAGTTGTTTTCTATTTTCGTACATGCATTTTGGAACACGTCACACACGAGATCCATTAATGTCGTTAACCTCGTGAAAACATTTCAAGACAAGTTTCCTCGGTTCATCCATGATAGTCAACACGACGTTCAGGAAGCCGTACTTTGTATCATCGACATTCTAGAAACGTCTGTACCGACATTAAAACAATACTTTTATGGGAAAAAAGTTCAGGAGACTGTGTGGCCGAATGGCTCAAAGAAACACGAAGAAGATTTCAGTGTCCATATATTATGCTCAAATTCGCAAAATCTTAAAGATATGCTTCTCGATAGTTTCAAATGGAATACACTCGTTGATTATATAGACGATACTGGTAAACCACATCACGTGGCAACTACGCGATGCTTCTTCTCAAAATATCCACAAGTATTGATGATAACATTTGACAAGAGAGGACATGTCGACGCAAAAGAAAGATTAACAATAGACGGACACAAATACGAGCTTGTTTCGAGTGCTGTGCACGTGGGTCACCAATCGAATGGGCATTACGTTGCGTTTACTAAATATGATGATATTTGGTATTATAAAAATGATCAAGTCATACGCGAGCACCAGTTTCCACACAGTGCCCCACACTATTTACTTATGTACAATTTAAAAAGTCCTTCATCTTGATATCCTCTTGAATATTGACGATGGTTCTATAAAACGTTCTTCTGTTATTCGGATACGTTTTATCTTTACGTTGCATGATAGGTCTCCACCACATGGGAGCCTCGGTATCGACAAATTCGCATTCGACAATCATTCCATCTTGGAGCCACGGAATATCACACGGTAGTGTACTTTCCATGTATAATTTACCCTTTTCTTGAACGTAGAGTCGCCATACACCTTGGTCATCCCTTTTGACCATAAAGTCAACTGTGTTTTTTTGTTTGGGTTTCCATTTGAACATTGTCTCGTGCGTTCCAATTTTAACCGGTTCTCGCACGGGAGTAAAAACGAGACCATCTACTTTCTCGGATACCGTCGGAAGATAATCATCCATAAAAGTTTTAAAGTCTGTGAGCGCATGAAAAGTTTTGAGTTTAACTTTGATGCAGTCACTCTTCATCGTGATTATACTTTTAATGACATTTTCCATCTTGTCCAGACGCGATAGAAAATCTAAATGTCCAACGGGATACCCATCCACAGACAACGCGTCGTAGACAAGAAATTGATCACCATAAAGCTCGCCATCAAGTATCGTACCATCGAATGCTTTCTTTCTGAAATTGAGAGGTGCTCTAAACATTTCAAAATTTCGACTGACAAATACACACACGCGTTTCCCTTCAAAGTTGAGAGCCACCATCATGTATCGGACACCGTCAGTTTTCTCGCACACCACATAATCATTCTCTCTTAAAATTGGAAAATGTTTGTACTCGATAGAAATCGGTTGAGGACCCGGAAATCTATCTTTCACACCCCATGATTTCTCGATGTACTGTTTAACATGTACATACAGAGGTGTATGTGATTCTATGGACATGTTAATTATACCCGTGTAAACTTTAATTCGCTTTAACACCTGCGGCGTTCAAAATATTACTAATACACTCATGACCATAGGTCATGGTCAACTTAGCCGCTGTAAATGCATAAATTTTGACCCCGTTATCTCGAAACCTTTGAAACATAACCTCCATGCGTGGAGGGACTTTAATCTGGCCAGACTTCTTATCCTTCAAGTGTTTTGCTACATTCTTGCAATTCATAATCCATGCTTTCGATGACGTCTCTTTGATGGTGTACAAGTCGTCGGAGATCTTACGATCAATCGTCGTGTCAAATTCTAAACCCAACTGATGTGTAGGTTCATCGACATCTTTCAACACTTTATCCTTGAATTGGTCCCAATTGATACCCTCCTTCACACCCGGAAAAACGACACATCCAACTCCATCGTGAGGCTTGATGACTTCATCGAGACTCTTTTCGTCAACTTGGATACCAAAGTCAACGAAAAATATGCGATCACACGTCTTCATGTGAGCTTGGATAGCGTCAGCCTTTTCATACGGGTCATCGTTTACAAAAGATATTTCATTTCGATGACCATTCTGAATGCATAGTATATTTAATTTAAGAATACTATGTAAAGTCTTGACGTGACAAGACTTAGACCTCGTGACTATTATAGAACCAATCTTCATCTATTCGTGTATCGTATCTAAGCCTTAAGCCTATCATTCAAACACCCACTAAATGGTAAATTACCAATGTGCCCCAGTGTCGTGCTCACGTGTGCGTGGATTTTACCATCACACTGTTGCCACCGACGACAAAATGCATAGTCTTCCGAAAGGTATCGCTTGGACACCGGGTCAATCATACAATCGAAGCATGCGTGGTAATCATCAAAGTCTCTGTTTTGGTGATCGTTCTTACACCATAATTCCGGAAACTTATCTTCCATCTTCTTGAAAACGTCACGTTTGATGAGCATGAATCCAGTTGGACCATCCAATACTTCGATGAAACCATTCTCAACCTTGCGATGTTGTGATCCGATATTGACGACGAGACTTGAAGAGAGCATTGCCATGTTACGATTGTCACCATTTTTGATGGCATCCTTTGCTTGATCCCACATGACACACTTTTTAGGATAACACGCGACACTGATATCGTGACCAGATTCCAATAAAGTCACAACCGCGGATGGATCGAAATCGACGTCTGCATCAATGAACATGAAATAGTCGGCATCAGTCTTCTGCATAAAACGACCGACGGCGACATTGCGAGCGCGGTGTACGAGTGATTCATTTTCGGTGGTATCAATCATGAGTTGAATACCTTTTTGTATTAAAAGAAGCTGCAACTTGATAATGCTAATCATATATTTATCTAAACAGAGGCCACCATAACATGGGGTACTCAAAAATACTTTAACCATGGTTTAATAATTAATGCCTTTACGCTCTAAGTGCTTTTTTATAATAGTTTCAATCTTGTTTATCGTTGGTACAGACACTTCACATCTGGAACAGATTTCATTCTTTGTGAATTCACCCCGGAGCACAATCAAAATGATTGCCGACGCTATGCTATTCGGTGTCTTACTCATGAGTTCCACACAATCTTCAATTCCGGAACACAAACGATTACAGATTGGTCTATAATTTTGATCTACTTCGAAATTACCCAAAAGTCTGTGAACCACATCACATGGTTTCGTAATGTAATTCTTTTCCGTTTTACCCATGATGGTTTCTTTGAACAGTTGTGTCGTTCGACTAATATCTTTACTTTGAATACCAAACATATCTGCAATCTCTTTTGTAGTTCTGGGTACGTTCGCTAATCTACACGCATAAAGTACACAATTACCCTTGACCCCCGTTCTGACCGCGCCTCGCGTCAATTTAGAATCATCAAACTTTTTATACATAATCTTTGCATCTTTCAATATAGAATCTGGTAATGTAAAACACGCTTCATCTATATCTTTGTATGCATGAAATAGCGACCTATCTTTATGGTTCATGGACATGTGAAAGTTAATCTTTGCCATGCGTTTGATTTCATATTTAGATGAATTCGTCGTTGACATGATTGTACCTTTACCCCATGATTGCGAAAACAGTTCAGGATTCGCATTCGGATTACCACATCGCGATGGATCACTCACTTTACCATCTTCGCTCACACCACTCGTCCACTCGGGTGTTTCGTCTATGAAGTTATCTTCGACGAGTCCACATCGAGAGCATACCGGAAGTCCTTCAGGTGAAAAAACAGTCGGACTCTCACATTCTCTACAAAAATTTTTGTTAACAACTGGCTTATTGTCGTTCTTATTAAGAAGAATATCAATTTGATCCCATATAGCAGCTAGTTCCATTATGAAATCATTGAATTTATTATTTTTCCATACGGGCACGCACTTAGGTATTAAAAATTCAGTTCATCTGCGTGTCTTTTTGCGTGCATTTCAATCATATCAACTGTTTCTTTGAAGCTGCGAGCACCTGGGGATCTAGGTTCCCATGCTTTCCATTCTTTATCGATTATTTCGTATCCGGGTGGTTCTTCGACACGACCATCAATTTCGTCGTCTGGGACAATAAAGTCATCCATTTCAGAATCTGTCATTTCATCATAAATGTCACTGTCTGAATCTTCGACGTCAACTTCGTCGTATATAACATACATGTTATCACCGAGGTTCTTCATACCAATATCAGAAAACGTCGTTCCACTTGGGTAGTGTTCGCATATACTTTCATACGGAGCTGGATTCATATCTCCATCTTCAAGTTGGTACACACATGCAGACTTATAAAGCTTCTCCGTTGGTGATATGTAATGCACACCCAGTACATTCCCTGTGTTCATACCAACGATAGCATACATCTCTTCTTCAAGACCGTCTTCATTCACTAAAACTTTTACAATGTCATCCTGAATAATTTCTTCGCGCGAAATCATACTTAGAGTTTTAAGACAAAAAATTATCAGGCCTAATAACACAGATGAAAGTTCACATTTATTCAAAGGATGGATGCCAATATTGCGACTTAGCGGTCAAACTATGTGTATCAGAAGGAATAGATCATGAAAAAATATTAATTGAAAAGGACAAATTAAAGGAATTGTGTGGTGGAAAGATGGATTCCTATCCTCAGATATTTGTGAACGAACGTCATGTTGGCAACTATTTTGAATTCCAGGACTTCATTGAAGAAGAGTACGAACCATTACTCAATTCTTCTCTGGATCGTTTCACCGTCTTTCCTATAAAGTATCCTAATCTCTGGGATCTGTATAAAAAGGCACAAATGTCCAATTGGACAGCCGAGGAGATTGATTTCTCCAAAGACGTGGAAGACTGGAAGTCACTCAACGAGAATGAACAAAAGTTTATAAAGTACATTCTCGCATTTTTTGCTGGATCTGATGGAATTGTGTTTGAAAATATCAATAATAACTTTGCCGACGAAGTCCAAGCATCTGAAGCTCGGTCATTCTATGCGTATCAGTGTCACAATGAAATGGTCCATGGTGAAACATATTCAAAATTGATTGACAAATATATCAAAGATGGGGCTGAAAAGAAACAACTTTTCCAAGCCATCCAAACTATTCCATGTATTGAAAAAAAGGCAAATTGGGCTATGAAATGGTTCGATAATACCACACATTCTTTCGCAGAACGACTCTTTGCATTTGCATGCGTAGAAGGAATATTCTTCTCGGGGTCTTTCTGTGCTATTTTTTGGCTGAAGAAAAGAGGTCTCTTGCCGGGACTTTGTTTTAGTAACGAGTTGATTAGTCGCGATGAAGGGCTTCATCAAGAATTTGCCGTGGAACTCTTCAAGATGCTCCGAAATAAACCACCCACGAATATCATACACGATATCGTGAAAGAAGCTGTCGAGATTGAAAAGGGTTTCATTCTTGATGCGCTCCCATGTAGTCTCATTGGTATGAATTCCGAAAAGATGTCGGAATACATCGAGTATGTGTCTGATCGACTTCTTAAACAAATCGGACAACCACCCATTTGGAATTCCAAAAATCCTTTTGATTTCATGGAAAATATTAGTTTGGATGGTAAGACGAATTTCTTTGAAAAGCGTGTCGGTGATTATGGAAAGTTGGATGACGAGACTACGGAAATTGGATTTGACGAAGATTTTTAAGTCTATTCATGCACTCTCCATTCTCGCAAGATCGTCTATATCCCTACTCTTACGTGTGGCAATACCCTTGAGTGTCCCCAACCACCGGGTCACGGCTCGTCTTGACGCGAGTTGTGACGCGGTCTCATCACAAATAATGATACTTAGACCATTACACACATCGGGTTTATTCTCCCTATCCGGGAACTCCACATTGAACGCTTGTATAGATATCGCAGGAATATCTGGGGCTTCGTCAAGAAGTCTATCATACTCTTCGCGACACCTCTTGACAAAATCAACAACCTCCGTGCGGTCCGCGACATCAAGGGACAACTCCATATCTATATTTCTATAGTACTTGGAGTACTGGACACACATCGCAGAGTGTGCCTGCGAGAGACTCAAACTTTGACTAAACTTACCTATAGATGTGAGGATACCACCCAAAACATTGAGGAACGCAAAGAAGTACTGGACAATCATAATTTTAGAGCGAGTGTCGGATGAAACGTTGTCATTTCCACTTGGATTGAGAACCGCGAAACCCCCAACACCTGTGATACTCGCGATGATTATACTCGGGTATGACAGGTAATCGTTCTGTTTTTTGAAGTGGAGGCGTGCGTGATTATGAAGCCAACGGTATCCCGCGGCGCGTTCAGCCCATGACTTGAGAAGCTTCTCCTGCTTGTCACACCATTGATGAGACTCCATTAATTTACGTGGACATATTTTTCAGTCTCTGGGTTGGTGTCGTAGACCCACCATTTCTTTTTACTTGGATCCCATTTAGCGCCGTTGGATTTTACGATATCTTTTTCTTCGTACGGCACATCCAAATATATACGCTC